>Ga0207421_10001723_pt1 | contig 27816 bp, 30 predicted proteins | sample SodLakKL_010_SED_4_FD_187542 | JGI IMG/M metagenome (GOLD analysis project Ga0207421, IMG submission 187542) | Alkaline sediment microbial communities from Lake Tanatar, Kulunda Steppe, Russia - 8KL_010_SED (SPAdes) (version 2) | ecosystem: Environmental > Aquatic > Non-marine Saline and...
ACCCGCCGACGACCACCCCATCCCGCCTCTTGCCGGCGAGGGGGAGCAACCTGCCGCCCAGTTAGCACTCACCACAACGCCGGCGCCCTCGACACCAAAAGCAAATCCAATCACGGGATCGCCACCAGCGCTTCGAGGCGGGTGTCGGGGAGTCCGGTTCCGGACCGTAGGAGGCCATGGATGGCCGACTTCGAGCGCCCATGGATGGCTCGAGCGGGTCCGGAACCGGATTCCCCGACACCCGCCCGGCCCCCGCGCGCAACGCACCCGCACGGTCCAAGCCGATGCAGTCTGAATATACGTGGGCGATCGCGTTTCTGGCCGGGTTGCTGGGCAGCGGTCACTGCGTGGGGATGTGCGGAGGACTGGTGTCAGCGTTCTTCCTGAAGATGGGGCGTCACTCGAAAAACCCGGTGACCTACACCGCCTACCACGGTGCCCGAGTATCGGTATACGTGGCGGCCGGGGCTGCTGCCGGTGCAATCGGGCTGCTGATCTCCGCGGGATCGCTGGGGCTCGCGCAGGGCGTGCTGATGGTCGTCGCGGGCGTGATCGTGATCCTCCTCGGTCTGGACCTCCTCGGCATCGGCCCACTGCGCCGCTTCGGCATCTCCGTATTGCCCACCGGCCTGCTGAATCACGCGCTGCGTACCGCTGACCGGCGGGGTCCGCTGCCCGGAGCAATGATCGGCGGCACCATCAATGGCTTCATGCCCTGCTCCCTGACGCTTGCAGTCGCCGTGCAGGCCACCACGGCCGGCGGACCGTTACCCGGCGCGGCACTGATGCTTGCGTTCGGGCTGGGCACCCTGCCCTCGATGCTGACGCTGAGCCTCGTGATCGGCCGTCTCGGCTGCAAGGCCCGGGGTCGCCTGATGCAAGCGGCCGCGATCTGCGTGATCGCGCTGGGCGCAGCCACCCTTTACCAGGGCATCAGTTACTTCCAGGTGATGCGGAGCCTCGCAGGTGGCTGACCTCGGCGCTCGGTGCGCTCGGGGCGATCGGAGCTGTCGGGACGGCGGGATGCCGGGTGGACCGGATCCGGACACGCTCAAGCCATCCATGGGCGCTTGAAGCCGGCCATCCATGACCTCCTACAGTCCGGATCCGGTCCACCCGGCACCCCGCTTCAGCTTTAAGGGGATCCATTCCACACATCGGCGGCAACGGCTGTCGGTTCAAGAACAACCAAGGAGATTGGAAATGCGGAGAAGACAGTTACTCAAGGGCGCGATGACGATGGGTCTGGTTGGGGCCTTCGGGAAGGTCGGCGCGGTGGACCGGCCTGGCTGCGAAGGAGATCGTACGCCACTGCAGTTCATGCCGAGGACGGCGCCGGATCCCGAGCCGCTGGTGGACGAGCTGGAGAAATACCCGCGATGCCCGTATTGCGGTATGGATCGGATGCAATGGCACCACAGCCGGCACCTGGTGCATTACGACGACGGCCGAGTCGACCCGACCTGTTCCCTGCACTGCACGGCGATCAGCCTGAGCCTGAACATCGATTTGGGTCCGAAGGCCATCTACGCGGCGGACTTCGGTAGCGACGAGACACCGCGCCCTCTGGTGGACGTCGATACCGCGGTCTACCTGATCGGCAGCGCACTGCCCGGGACGATGACCGCCCGCAGCAAGATGGCGTTTGCGTCAGCGGCGGCTGCGGAGTCCGCCCAGGCCGATCATGGCGGGGCACCGGGCGACTTCGACGCCGCGCTCACCGCCGCCTACGTGGACATGGCCCGGGATACGGCGATGATCCGCCGGCGCCGGGCGGAGCGGCGTATGCGGCAGCAGCAGAAGGAATGAGATGAAGGCGGGCCGGGGTGACTGGCATGCCTGCCGGCGAGGCGCCCCGAGGGATAAAAATGAGCCACGGAAGAACACGGAAATACACGGAATCGATTGCTAACGCCCTTATCTCTCATGACTTCCGTGTGCATCCGTGCTCTTCCGTGGCTGTATTTACACGTTCACCCATCGAGCTTGCCGAAGGAGGTCGTGATGCGCGGTATCGCTTTACTGTTTCTGCTTTTGCTGACACCGGTGCCGGGAACAGCCGCCGACGTTGCCGTACCGGACCCGCAGCTGCGGGATACCTGCCCGGTCTGCGGGATGCTGGTCGCACGCTACCCGGCCTGGATCGCCACCGTGCTGCACGAGGACGGTCACGCGGATCACTTCGATGGTGCAAAGGACCTGTTCAAGTACCTGTTCGATCTGCCGCGGTATGCGCCGGGCCGGAGCACCGCGGAGATCAACGCGATCGGCGTGACCGAGTACTACGGACTCACGCGCATCGATGCCCGTTCGGCCTGGTACGTGATCGGCTCCGGAGTGCTGGGCCCGATGGGCCACGAACTGGTTCCACTGGAAACCCGGGCCGACGCAGAGGAGTTCATGGAAGATCACCAGGGCAGCCGCATCCTGCGCTTCGACGAGGTGACGCCGGAGCTTCTGAAGAGGCTGGATGCCGGCGACGTCCGCTAGGGAAATGCTGAGCGATGCCCTTCGACAAGCTCAGGGCGAACGGCAAAGGGGATGCTTCCGTTCGTGGTGAGCTTGCCGGACCATGAACGGAATCGATTCATTCAGCGCTTCCCGCTTCCCTGGGCGATCAGCCCTCGATCGCGTGCTTCTTCAGCCGGTACAGCAGGGTGTTGCGGCTCAGGCCGAGGAGCCGTGCCGCCCTGGCCTTGCAGCCCCGGGTCCGCTCCATCGCCTGGCGAAGCAGGTCGCATTCCAGAGCCTCGAACTCGAGACCTTCCGCGGGCAACCGCACCAGGCTACCGGTGTCAACGGATGTTGTATGACGCACCCCGCTCGCGGGCCGGAAACCCAGGTTTTCCGGCCCGAGCAGCTGCCCCGGGAGCAGAAGCACGAGGCGTTCGCAGAGGTGTCGCAATTCCCGCACGTTCCCGGGCCAGGCATGCGCCAGCAGCGCACGGCGTGCGGGCCGGTTCAGACGCGGTGCCGGCGCCTGGTGGGTCCGGGCGAATTCGGTCAGGAAGTGTTCGGCGAGCAGCAGCACGTCGTTGCCGCGCAGGCGCAACGGCGGCAGCTCCAGCGGCACCACGTGCAGCCGGTAGAACAGGTCGCGACGGAAGGATCCCTGGTCGGAGGCCGCGTGCAGATCCCGATGGGTTGCCGCCAGCACCCGCACGTCCGTTCGTCGGGCGCGGGGATCCCCGAGGGCCTGGCGTTCGCCATGCTCGAGAAAGCGCAGCAGCTTTGGCTGCAGCGCCAGTGGCAGGTCGCCGATCTCATCGAGAAACAGGGTTCCGCACTCGGCCGCGCCCACGAATCCGGGGTGGTCCCGGTCCGCCCCAGTGAACGCACCGCGCCGGTGCCCAAAGAGTTCCGACTCCGCGAGTTCCGCAGGCAGCGCTCCGCAGTTCACCGCAACGAAGGGCCCACCGGAGCGCGGACTCAGCCGGTGCAGCATCCGTGCGAGTTCCTCTTTCCCGGTGCCGCTCTCGCCGAGGATCAGGACGGGACAATCGGCCTTCGCGACCAGTTGGGCAGCGCGCAGCACCGCCCCCAGTTCCGGGGAGTGTCCGAGGATGGTTTCGGTGTGCATCACAGCTGCGACCGCGTCATCTGCCGGTCTTCAGTCTAGCAAAATCCGGCCCCCGGCGGACCCGCCAGCGGGATGACCCGTAGCGTCCGGGTACCCGGTGCACCAAACGAAGAAGGGCCCCGCAAGCGGGGCCCTCTCGCTCCACCCGGCCCAAGGCCGGGTGGACACACGCATCGTATGGACTTACTGGGCGCGCTTGCGAACGTCGGTGGTCACTTCCACGCGGCGGTTCAGCTCACGGCCCTCGCGGGTCGCATTGTCAGCGGTCGGGCGCTCTTCGCCGTAACCGACCATACGGACGGCGTCGGGACGGACACCTTGGCCGACGAGGTAGTCAACCACGCTCTGGGCGCGCCGCTCGGACAGGCCCTGGTTGTAGGCCGCCGGACCAATGGAACAGGTGTGGCCTTCCACCAACACCGAGGTGTAGGTGACGTCAGCCGAGGTCAGCGTGGAGGCCAGCTCACGCAGGGTTTCACGACCCTGCGGGCGCAGCGTCGCACTGTCGAAGTCGAACAGCGTCTCAGCACTCAGCGTGGTGGTCGTGAACTGGGGAGCCGGGGCCGGAGGCGGCGGCTCGGGAGCGGGCGCGGGGGCTACGACAGGCTGGATGTAGCCCGAGCAATGCTCGTGCACGACGCCCTCGGGGCTCCACTGGCTGGTGCGCAGGCAGTCACCCGCACTCATCACAGCGGCACCGGCGGAGTCGGTGACGTTGGCAGGCGGAGCGGCGCTGACGGAGGCCATACCGCCGAGGGCCAGGCTGGCGGCAGAGAGCGCCAGGATATTCTTGATCAGTTTGCTATGCATATTTTCAGTCTCCTCAGAAGTAAACCGGATAACCCGGAAAATGACCCACCTGCACTGCACCTTCCACGGGTCGAACCAAACACGGAAGCCAATTCGGACAGATATCCCGCAACACCTTGATATTGGCACAACGGTGACGGTTTTGCACCCCTTTTTGCAAAAAAATGTGTCCATATGGCAACGCGTGTCACATATTTGAGACAACACCATCCGAAAGGCAGCGCACAGAAATGAAGAGGCCCCGCTTTTGCGGGGCCTCTTCGTGCAGATGGGTCATCCGCAAGGGCTTACATCATGCCCATGCCACCCATGCCACCCATGCCACCCATACCGCCCATGTCATCCATACCGCCACCGGCGCCGCCCTTGTCATCCTTCTTCGGCATCTCGGCCACCATGGCCTCGGTGGTGATAATCAGGCTCGCCACGGAGGCCGCGTTCTGCAGCGCGGTCCGGGTCACCTTGGTCGGGTCGAGAATACCCATCTCGATCATGTCGCCGAACGCACCGGTCGCGGCGTTGTAGCCGTAGTTTCCGGTCCCTTCCAAGACCTTGTTCAGCACGACCGACTGCTCTTCACCACAGTTGAACACGATCTGGCGCAGCGGCTCTTCCATCGCCCGGCGGGCGATGTTGATACCCATGGCCTGATCGTGATTGTCGCTGGTCAGGTCGGCGATGGCGACACGGGCACGCAGCAGGGCCACGCCACCGCCAGGGACCACGCCTTCTTCCACAGCAGCCCGGGTTGCGTGCAGGGCGTCCTCGACACGGGCCTTCTTCTCCTTCATCTCGACTTCCGTGGCTGCGCCGACCTTGATCACGGCAACACCGCCGGCGAGCTTGGCCACCCGCTCCTGCAGCTTCTCCTTGTCGTAGTCGGAAGTCGCCTCCTCGATCTGCGCACGAATCTGGTCCACACGTGCCTTGATGTCACCGGCATTGCCGGCGCCATCGATGATCGTGGTGTTTTCCTTGGTGACCTGCACCTTCTTGGCATGACCCAGATCTTCAATCGTGGCCTTCTCCAGCGACAGGCCCACTTCTTCGGAAATCACCTGACCACCGGTCAGTACCGCGATGTCCTGCAGCATCGCCTTGCGGCGGTCACCGAAGCCCGGGGCCTTGACGGCTGCGACCTTGACGATACCGCGCATGGTGTTGACGACCAGCGTCGCCAGGGCCTCGCCCTCGACGTCCTCGGCCACGATCAGCAGCGGCTTGCCGGCCTTCGCGACACCCTCCAGCACGGGGAGCAGGTCGCGGATGTTGGAGATCTTCTTGTCGTACAGCAGCACGAAGCAGTCTTCGAGCTCGGCACTCATGCTCTGCTGGTTATTGATGAAGTACGGCGACAGGTAACCGCGGTCGAACTGCATGCCCTCGACAACATCGAGTTCGTTGTCCAGCGAAGTGCCTTCCTCGACCGTGATCACGCCTTCCTTGCCGACCTTCTCCATCGCCTCGGCGATGATCTGGCCGATGGATTCGTCGGAGTTGGCGGAAATCGCGCCGACCTGCGCGACGGCCTTGCTGTCGGTGCAGGGCTTGGACAGCTTCTTCAGCTCCTCGACGGCAGCAATCACGGCACGGTCGACACCGCGCTTCAGATCCATCGGGTTCATGCCGGCGGTCACCGCCTTCATCCCTTCGCGCACGATGGCCTGGGCCAGCACGGTCGCGGTGGTGGTGCCGTCACCGGCGGCGTCAGAGGTCTGGGAAGAGACTTCCTTGACCAGCTGCGCGCCCATGTTCTCGAACTTGTCCTCGAGTTCGATTTCCTTGGCGACGGATACGCCATCCTTGGTCACGAACGGGGATCCGAAGGCCTTGTCGAGGACCACGTTGCGGCCCTTGGGACCCAGTGTGACCTTGACCGCATTGGCAAGAACGTTGATGCCGCGGACCATGCGGGTACGGGCATCGTTACCGAAACGAACTTCTTTCGCACTCATAGCAGAACTCTCTCCTGAAGCGTTTTGATTGGGGTGACGGGACAGCGGGAGGGCATCAGCCCTCGATGACCGCCATGATGTCGTCTTCGCGCATCACCAGGACGTCGTTGCCATCGACCTTCACCTCGGTTCCGGAATATTTACCGAAGAGGACCTTGTCGCCTGCCTTCACATCCAGGGAGCGGACTTCGCCGTTTTCGAGGATCTTCCCGTTGCCGACGGCGATGACCTCGCCACGGATGGGCTTCTCGGCCGCAGAGTCGGGGATTACGATCCCGCCCGGCGAGGTGCGTTCTTCTTCCATACGCTTCACGATGACGCGATCGTGCAAAGGCCGCAGGTTCATGGTGCGAACTCCTTATCCAGTAGTCTTGTTTAGGGGTTGAGAGGGATTCGGCAGAGGCGCTGTTAGCACCCGGCCCGAATGAGTGCTAATGATAGGATCAAAGCCGCGTCTGTCAAGGGGGCTGGCGATTCGCTGCATCCGAGCGGTTCGGATGCCGCGCTGGCCCGGGGGTATCCCCTTCGCGGCCAGAGGCCGCTCCTACGCCACGATCCACCGCTGGACCCGATCCCGTCACCCCGCAGGACCGACCTCCGGTCGCAATCCGCCCTTGGCCCGAATCCCAGCACCCCGAAGGACCGACCTCCGGCCGCGATCCGCCGCTGGCCCGAATCCCGGCTCTAGCGACAGCGATGATGGAACGCGCCGATTGCCGTTACTGGCGCAGAGATGGGACAGGCGCAGCAGTCGCGGATGTCCTGGTGACCGGCCGGCGGAAAGAAACGCTACTGATCCTTCTTGTCCTGAAGACGCTCGCTTTCACGCTTGCGGTACTCACCTTCGATGGTTTCGCCCCTGGCGGCAGTCGAATCACGCGCAGCCGCCACCCACACCGAGCGGCGCTTCAGCAGCCAACGCGCCGCCCCGGAACGGACCGGAGGCACGAGCAAGGCGACTCCCAAGGTATCGGAGAAGAAGCCGGGGACGAGCAGGAGTACCGCCGCCAGCATGAGCAACCATCCCTCCAACAGCTCCCGTGCGGGGATTTCGCCCCGCGCCAGCATGGCCTGCATGCGCTGCCAGTGCGCGACGCCCTGGATCCGGAAGACCAAAAGACCGATGGCGGCCGTAATCACAACCAGAGCCACGGTCGCCAACGCGCCGACAGCCCCACCAACCCAGGCAAAACCGAAGATCTCCAGCAGCACCGCGCCCAGGAACACGAACACAGGGATCAAAGGGTGACGCATCGGGGGGCTCCATTACGATCGCGACCATTGCAACATCCTTGCTCCACCCGTGTCGAGTTGCGACGATCATGCTGCCCGAAACCGACGGAATTTTCCTGAGTCGCGCGCCGTCTTCAGGAGTGCCCCATTCTGTTCGAAAACTGCAGGAGTCGCCGAATGACAACCCAGGCTGTGCGCAGCATCCGCCAAGTCGCACTGATGGTGCTGATCCTGATACCACTTGGTCTGCTTGCGGCGGCCGATCCCCGGAACCCTTACGACCACTTCTTCCAACCCACCTTCGGGGATTTCCAGGAGGAACTCGACGAGGCCCGGGCGGACGGCAAGAAGGCCATTCTGATCTTCTTTGAAATGGATGAGTGCCCCTTCTGTCACCGGATGAAGCAGCAGGTCCTGAACCAGCCCGAGGTCCAGGACTATTTCCGGGAGCACTTCGCGATCTTCAGCGTCGATGTGGAGGGGGATGTCGAGGTCACCGACTTCCAGGGCAACACCATGCGCCAGTCCGATTTCGCGTTCCGCGAGTTCCGCGTACGGGCGACTCCGGTATTCCAGTTCTTCAACCTCGACGGCGAACCGATCGTCCGCTTCACCGGCGCGACCCGCGACGTCCGTGAATTCCTGCAGCTGGGTGAATTCGTGGCCGAGGGCTACTACGAACAGATGAACTTCACACGCTTCAAGCGCGAGGCGCGGTAAACACACCGATGCATACGTGGATGATCCCTGCGCCGGTACTCGCCGTCATTCTCATTCTGCTCGTGACTCAGACAGCCGCTGCGAATGCCGGCAAGGAGCCCTTGCCACAGCCCCTGCGCCTCGAATCGGCTCTCGCGGCCATCGACGCGGGCTACCCCTCCTTGCGTCGCGCTCGGGCGCTGCGCGAGAAGGCCGAGCGCGAACTGGAAGCAGAACAGGCAGCGTCGAACATCGAACTGGAGGCTCGTCTCGAGGCTCGCTGGATCGACCCCAACGACCGCGCACCCGTCGAAGGCAACGACGACTCGCGGGCCGTCGTCAACGCCCGCAAGCTGCTCAGCGACTTCGGGCACAGCAGTCACCGAATTGCGGCCAGCCAGCGCCAGGCCGACCTCAGCCTCGCCGAAGAAGAGCTGTCCCATGCCCGGCACCGGCTGGGGGTGCTGCAGCAGTATTTCAATGTGCTGCTGGCGGATCTGGCGTTCGCCCGCGACAACGAGGCGATGGCCTCGGCCTTCGTCAGCCTGAACCGCGCCCGGGAACGCCGCGAATTGGGCCAGGTCTCGGACATCGACCTGTTCGAACTCGAGGCCCGCTACCAGTCCGCACGCGGGGCCCGTCTGCGCGCCCTGCAAGAGCAGCGTCGGGCCCGCGCGGAGCTGGGCGAAATACTGAACCGGCCGGGCGAAGCTCCGGCCCAGGTGCTCGGGCCCGCCCTGCCGCTGGCCCTGCCGGAACTGCCCGACATCGGCAGCCTGCTCGAAGCGGTGGACCGCCAGAGCCCCGAAATCGCGATCCGCCGCGGGGAGGTGGAAGTGGCGCAACGGCGGGTCGCGGCCGCACGAACGCAGCATCGGCCGCGCCTGAGCGCGGAGGCACAGGTCGGTGCATGGGTGCGCGAATTCGGCGGCGATCGCAACCCGGCGGCCGTCGGCCTGGTGCTGGAGATCCCCCTGTACCAGGGCCGCCGCCTGGGCGCCGCGGTGGGCCAGGCGACCGCAGAGCGGCACAAGGCACAGGCCGACCTCGATCTGGCCATGACCGAGGTGCGCAGTGCGGTGCGCGATCTTTTCTACGAGATCGAGGCCCTGCTCATCCAGCGCGATGAGGTGACTGCGCGCATGGACTACCGCGAACTCTACATCGACCGCGCCAGGGCGCTGTACGACATGGAGGAAGCCGCTGACCTTGGGGACTCCATGGTCCAGCAGAGCGCCGCCGCACATTTCAACGCAGCCACCGAATACGCGCTCGCGCTGGCCTTCGAACGCCTTGCGCTGATGGTCGGCGATCGTTCCCTGAGCCCGTTCCCCCCCGATTCCTGACGGAGCCGTGAACCATGGGTGCATCCCGTAACCTGATCCTTGCCGCCGCCCTGACGGGTGCCGGACTCATGCTGGCCCCGCCGGTTGCCGCCGACGAGCTCGAGGCCCGGATCGACTGGGGCCAGCGTTACACCGTCTCGGCGCCGCTCGCCGGCATCGTGCGGGAGATTTCCATCCGGCCAGGGGAGCAGGTCACCGAGGGCCAGACGCTGTTCACGTTGGACACGCGCCGACTGCGCGCCGATGCCCGTGCCGGCGAGGCCGAACGGGAGAGGCTGCGCCTAGAGCTGGCCGAGGCCGACCGGGAGGTCGAACGTGCCGAAGAACTCTATGACCGCACCCTGATCGCGCTGCGTGAACTCGAACTGAGCCGCATCCAGCGCGCGATGGCCGCAGCCCGGCTGGCCCGTGTTGACGCGGAATTGCAGAAGACCCGCGTCGACCTGGAGGACAGCGTGGTCCGTGCCCCGGCAGCGGGGCGTGTCCTTTCGGTGGCCGTATCGACGGGAGAGGCGGTCAGTCCGGCGCTGGCGCCGGCGGTACTGGCCGTCCTTGGCAGCACGGACCCGATGCGCGCCGAGGCCACCGTGGATGCCGACACCGCCGGCCGCCTGCAGCCGGGCCAGCCGGCTCGTGTCCGGCTGGACACCGGGGAAGCCTTCGATGGCTCCGTGTCCAGCGTCGGGTGGGAGGTCGAGGACATCGGTTTCGGCCACGGCTATCGCGTGGAAGTCCATTTCTCAGCACCCGAGGCCAGGCTGCGGGCCGGCCAGAGCGCACGGGTTTCTCTGCCCGCTGCCCAATGACCGGGGCTTCCGCCGTGGACCGACCAGGAGCCACGGAACACCTGCTGGTGATCACCACGGTCGATGACGAGGGCACTGCACGACTGCTCGCGGGCGAAGCCGTGGAACAACGGCTCGCAGCGTGCGTCCATATAGTATCTGCGGGACGGTCGGTGTACCTCTGGCAGGGACGGGTCGAAGAGGCGTCGGAACACACCCTGCTGATCAAGACCGCCGTGACCCGCTATGGCGCCTTGCAGGATTGGCTGGTGCAAAGGCATCCCTACGACACACCCGAAATCATCGCCCTGCCGATCACGGCGGGCCTGCCCGATTATCTAGACTGGATTCGACAATGCACCCGATGACCCTCAGGCACTGGCTCTCTCTCCTGCTCTTGACGCTGGCCCTGGTCCCGGGCCTTGCCACCGCCCTGTTCGACGACGATCTCCTCGACCCCGACGAGGCGTTCGCCATCGAGGCCGAGGCCATCGATGGCAACACCCTCCGGATCCGCTGGAACATTGCCGACGGCTATTACATGTACCGGGAGCAGTTCCGGTTCACGCCCGAGAGCAGCGGCCTGGAATTCGGCGAGCCGCGCATTCCCGACGGCACGGTGAAGGACGACGAGTTCTTCGGCCGGGTCGAGACCTACCGCCACCGGATCGACATCGAATTACCGGTACTCGCGGCGGAAAACCGCCAGATCGAGCTGACCGCACGATCGCAGGGCTGCGCCGACCTCGGCGTCTGTTACCCGCCGCACTTCCAGACCGTCAGCCTGACGCTGCCGGAACTGCCGACCCCGCGCGCGGAGCAGCCACGCGGCCGCTCAGCGCTGGAAGCGCTGGGCGCAATCACCGGCGATTTCGGCGAAGCCAACGAGTTGCTCGAGCCCGAGATCGCCTTCGCCGCCAGCGCCAGGGCCATCAGTCAGAATGCCGTGATCGTGCGGTTCGACATCGCCGAGGGCTACTACCTGTACCGAGACAAGCTGGGATTCCGGATCGCCGAGGGCGAGGGGATCGAGCTGGGGCCGGTGAACCCGCCCGACGGCACGCTGATCGAGGATGAGTTCTTCGGCGAGACAGAGATCTATCGCAACAGCGTCGAGATCCTGGTGCCGGTGCTGCGCAGCGTCGACGATGTCGCGGAGATCGTGCTGGCCGTCGACTACCAGGGCTGCGCCGACCTCGGGGTCTGCTACCCACCGCTGACCCAGGACGTCGCCGTCACCTTCGCTGCAACCCTCGCCGACGAGGCCGACGAACTGCCCGCGATCGGCACCGAGCGGACCACCGTCGACACGGGCCCGGTGACCGAGCAGGACCGCATCGCCGCGCAGCTCGCCGACGGCCGCATCTGGCTGGTGGCGCTGGCGTTCTTCGGTTTCGGCCTGCTGCTGACCTTCACCCCCTGCGTGTTTCCGATGATCCCGATCCTTTCCAATATCATCGTCGGGCAGAAGGACCTGACCACGCGCAAGGCCTTCTTCATCTCGTTGGCGTTCGTCCTCGCGATGGCCTTCACCTACACCCTGGCCGGAGTCTTCGCGGGACTCGCCGGGGCCAACCTGCAGGCGGCCTTCCAGAACCCCTGGATCATCGGCGGCTTCGTGCTCGTGTTCATCGCGCTGGCGATGTCCATGTTCGGCTTCTACGAACTGCAGATGCCCTCCGGCATCCAGAGCAAGCTGGCCAGCATCAGCAACAAGCAGCAAGGCGGCACCCTGGTGGGCGCAGCGATCATGGGCTTCCTGGCGGCCCTGATCGTCGGCCCCTGCGTCACCGCACCCCTGGTCGGCGCACTGCTTTACATCAGCCAGACCGGCGATGCGGTACTGGGCGGCATCGCGCTGTTCTCGCTGAGCATGGGCATGGGCGCGCCGCTGCTCGCCATCGGGACCTCTGCCGGCAAGATCCTGCCGAAGGCCGGGCCGTGGATGGATGCGGTCAAGGCCGTGTTCGGGGTAGGCCTGCTGGCGATGGGCATCTGGCTGCTCGAGCGGGTGATTCCCGGCGAGGTCGCGCTGTTCCTCTGGTCCAGCTTGTTCATCGTGACCGCCATCTACATGGGTGCGCTGCAGTCAGTCCCCGAGAGCGCCTCGGGCTGGCGCACCCTCTGGAAGGGTGTCGGGCTGGTGCTGCTAGTCTACGGGGTCATCCTGATGATCGGTGCAGCCACCGGGGGCAAGGACATGTTCCGGCCCCTCGCCGGCCTGAGCACCCCGGCGACCATGGTCGTCGGCGCCGACGGCGTGCAGCGCGCGACGCAGATGGAGTTCACGAAGGTCGACAGCATTGCCGACGTGGAACGCGAGGTGGCGGCGGCAAAGGAGCGCAACGAGCCGGTCTTCCTGGACTTCTATGCCGATTGGTGCGTGGACTGCGTGCGGCTGGAGCGCACGACGTTCCAGGATCCGCGCGTGATCCAGGCCATGAGCCAAGTGCATCTGCTCAAGGCGGACGTGACGGCCAACACCTCGGAGCACCGTGATCTGATGCGCGCCTTCAATCTGTTCGGCCCCCCGGCCATGATCTTCTACGACGCGGATGGCACCGAACTGCGCAACTATCGTGCGGTGGGCTACATGAACGCCGAGCGGTTCCTCGCCCACGTTGAGCAAAGCATCGGTGTCCGGCCATGATCCGCTGCCTGCACCGTAAGGCGCTGGCTGCCCTGTTCGCCGGGATCGCGGCGTTCACCCTGGCCGCCTGCAGCGCACCCGAAGAGGGCGCGGGCACGGGCGAGAACAGCGGGGGAACGGCGGAGGCGGCGGCAGGACCGGAGCCGTTTCGGCGTATCGACTTCGCGCTGCCCGACCTGAACGGTGAAGCGCGACGGCTCAGCGAGTGGGACGGGGATCTGGTGCTCCTGAATTTCTGGGCGACCTGGTGTCCGCCCTGCAAGAAGGAGATGCCGATGTTCCAGGAGCGCTACGAACAGTACGCGGATCAGGGATTCACGATCGTCGCCGTCGCGGTAGACGAACTCGCGGAAACAAAAGCGTTTATCAACACGTTCGGCATTGAGTTTCCGATCCTGATCGGCCAGAGCGACGCCATCGCGGCGGGCCGCGAATACGGAAACCGCATCGGCGCCCTTCCCTACACGGTCATCATCGACCGTGATGGCCTCGTACGGGAAACCCACCGCGGCGAAGTCTCCGAGGCGGACCTCGACAACTGGCTGCGACTCTACCTCTAGTGGGCCATGCGGGCCGGCCCGGCGAGCGACAGCCTGGCCTAGCCTCGTTACCAAGCCCGAAGGCGTGCGGACGCACCGTCTTGCGGACGGAAATCCGCACCACCCACTTCGGTTGCCTTGGTGAAAACCAGCCTTCGGACACGCCTCATCGGCATCGGGAAACCGCCCCTTCCCGCTGGACAGCGCCCCCCGGCTGCGGCAGAATCGCAACATAGGAATCGAGCAATTGTTGCATGTTTCCCACAGATTCATGACCGGATCGCAACCGATACCCTCCCACCCATGGCGCAACTCCTGCTGCTGAACGGCCCCAACCTGAACCTGCTCGGGAGCCGTGAGCCGGCGCGATACGGTGCGACGACGCTGGCCGAACTGGAGGCATCGCTGTCCGCGCGGGCAACGCGGGCCGGACATTCGCTTGCCTGTTTCCAGAGCAATCACGAGGGGGCGCTGATCGATCGTATCCATGCCGCAGTATCGGAGCAGGTGTCCTGGATACTGATTAATCCCGGCGGCCTGACGCACTCCAGCGTCAGCCTGCGCGATGCGCTACTGGCGACAGCGATTCCGTTTATCGAGGTCCACATCACCAACATCCATGCCCGCGAGGCATTTCGGCACCATTCCTACCTGGCGGACATCGCCTTCGGGACGATTGCCGGCCTTGGCACAACGGGTTATCGGCTGGCGCTGGACGCCGCCATTGCAGTCATTGAGGAGCCCTAGTTCACCATGGACATTCGCAAGGTCAAGAAATTGATCGATTTGCTCGAAGAGAGCGGGATCAACGAGATCGAGATTCACGAAGGCGAGGAGTCCGTGCGCATCACGCGAGCCGCGTCCGCGCCGCAGGGCTATTTTGCGCCGCCAATGCCGATGCCTGCCGCTCCCCCAACAGCCGCGGCACCCGCCGCAGCTGCCACGGCGCTTGCCGAGACCGTCGCGAAGGAATCGCCGGGGCACCGGGTCACCTCCCCGATGGTGGGTACCTTCTACCGAGCCCCCAGCCCCGGGGCGAGACCCTTCGTCGAGGTCGGCTCCGCCGTCGAAGTGGGCGATACACTGTGCATCATCGAAGCCATGAAAATGCTGAACCCGATCGAAGCCGACAAAGCCGGCACCGTTCGCGAAGCGCTGGTGGAAAACGGCCATCCGGTCGAATATGGCCAGCCCCTGTTCATCATCGAATGACGGGCCGGCGACAGAGGCCGCTCATGCTGGAAAAGATCCTGATCGCCAACCGGGGCGAGATCGCGCTCCGGATTCTCCGCGCCTGCCGGGAGATGGGTATCGCCACCGTGGCCGTGCACTCGGAGGCGGACCGTGATCTCAAGCACGTACGCCTGGCCGACGAATCCGTCTGCATCGGGCCTGCGTCATCGACCGAGAGTTATCTGAACATTCCTGCGATCATCTCGGCCGCAGAGGTCACCGATTCCGGCGCGATCCACCCCGGCTACGGGTTTCTGTCCGAAAACGCGGACTTCGCCGAGCGGGTGGAATCCAGCGGCTTTGCCTTCATTGGTCCACGCGCCGAGACGATCCGGCTGATGGGCGACAAGGTCTCGGCCAAGAACGCGATGATTGCCGCCGGGGTCCCCTGCGTCCCCGGTTCCGGGGGCGCCCTCGGTGACGATCCCGATGAGAACATGCGCCTCGCGGACAAGATCGGCTACCCGGTGATCGTAAAGGCGTCGGGTGGCGGGGGTGGCCGCGGGATGCGCGTGGTGCACACCGAGGGCTCCCTGCTGAGTTCCATTGCGGTGACCAAGAATGAGGCCAAGCAGTTCTTCGCCAACGACGCCGTGTACATGGAGAAATATCTGGAACATCCGCGCCACGTGGAATTCCAGGTCCTGGCCGACGCCCACGGCAACGCGGTCTGTCTCGGTGAGCGCGACTGTTCGATGCAGCGGCGCCACCAGAAAGTCATCGAAGAGGCGCCTGCGCTGGGCATCACTTCCGAGATGCGCGAGCGGATGGTCCAGCGCCTCATCCTTGCCTGCCAGGAAATCGGTTACCGCGGCGCCGGTACCTTCGAGTTCCTGTTCGAGAACGGCGAGTTCTTCTTCATGGAGATGAACACGCGACTGCAGGTCGAACATCCGGTAACGGAGGAGATCACCGGGATCGATCTGGTCCGGGAGCAGATCCGCATCGCCGCGGGCGAAACGCTGTCCATCTCCCAGGCCGATATCCACATCAACGGCCATGCGATCGAGTGCCGCATCAACGCGGAAGACCCAGTCAAGTTTTTCCCCAGCCCCGGGACCGTCAGCCAGTACCATGCCCCGGGGGGACCTGGCATCCGTGTGGATACGCACCTTTACAATGGCTACACCGTGCCTCAGCACTACGACTCCATGGTCGCCAAGCTGATTGCCCACGGCCCTACCCGAGAGATCGCGATTGCACGGATGCGGGGGGCGCTCGGGGAGATCGTGATCGACGGCATAAAGACCAACATTCCGTTACACATCGACCTGATGGGTGACACGCACTTCCAGAAGGGTGGAACGAACATCCATTATCTGGAGAAGAAGCTGAAAAACCACCCGTGAGCCTGGCTGAACTGGAGCTCGAGATCCGGGCCGATCAGGCGGAGCCCGTCGAGGAACAACTGTTTACGCTCGGTGCAGTCAGTGTGGAATTGTTCGACGCCGGTGATGAGCCCCTGTTCGAGCCGCCCCCTGGAACGCACCCCCTCTGGTCGGCCATCCGCATCAAGGCCATCTTCACCGACAGCCTGCAGGCCAGGATTGCCGCCGCGGCACTGGAGGACGAGCTTGGCGCTGCCGCTCCGGTCGCGCGCGTCTCGACCATCGCCGAACAGGACTGGGTTCGTGCCGGGCTCGCCGGACTGACCCGGATTCACTGCGGGGGCAAGCTATGGATCGTCCCGTCCTGGGAAGCGCTGCCGGAGGTCCCGGGCGGCGTGTTTGTTCATCTGGACCCGGGGCTTGCCTTCGGGACCGGCAGCCATCCAACCACGGGCATGTGCCTGGCGGCGCTCGCGCAGACCCCTCCGCTCCAGCAACGGGTACTCGACTATGGCTGCGGCTCGGGCATTCTGGCGATCGCGGCGCTGAAGCTCGGTGCGGCGTCCGCACTGGGCGTGGATATCGACCCACAGGCGCTGCAGGCAACCCGCGCCAACGCGGAACGCAACGGCATCACCAGCAGCCAACTCGAGACCACGCTCGCGGACGTCGCGCCGCCGGCAGAATCCTTCGACCTGATCCTGGCCAACATCCTCGCCGCGCCCCTGGTGGCGCTGGCGCCGACCCTGACTCGCAGCGCCCGGCCCGGCGCGCGGCTGCTGATGGCCGGACTACTGGATTGGCAGGCCGAAACGGTCATGGCAGCCTACCGCGATGATTTCGAAATTCACATCGGGGACGAACGCGAAGGATGGGTCCTGCTCGAAGGCCAGCGGCACTAGACTTTTGCGATGATCATTCGATGTCCGCATTGCGGCGCCGGCCATGCGATCCGCTACCATCTCGGGCACAACCCCGGAACACAACGCTGCCCCGCGTGCGGCCAGACCTTTCCGTTCTTCCCCGCCCTTGAGATCGAACTCGTGGGGCAACCCCGCCGTACGGGGGCTGCCGCGGAAGTTCCGGTGGCTCAACCCCGGGGCGGCTTGCGGACGGAATCGGGGGGCGGCCCACTCCCTCCACCTCGCAGGGTCCCCGACAGATCCGCGGTCAGGGCCCGACTGGCGCACGTTCCCCGCGACCACGAGTGGTCGCTGCGCCTGGTGGGTTTCCTCGCGGGGCTGGTTCTGATCGCGACCCTGATCGGACAGTTCCTGGTGCATGAAAGGACCGCGCTCGCTGGCCACCCTGAACTGGCGGCCATCAGTGACAGCTTGTGCCAGCGTCTGCGCTGTCCCGGTCCGGGCAGACGGGTCCCGAGCGCAATCGGCATCGACTCGCTGCAACTGGAGCGTCATGCGCAGGGTTGGCTGCGCGTGGAGATGCATGTCACAAACCACCTGCAACGGCCACAGCCCTGGCCGTTGCTGGAGATGGTTCTATCCGATCGCTTTGGCCAGACGCTCAGCCTGGGCCGCTGGCACCCCTACGAGTATCTCGGCCTGTCCAGTCCCGCGCAGGGAGCGGTCCAGATGCTCGAGCCGGGCGAGGTACGCCGACTGCGACTGGTGATCGACACCCCGGAAGGAGAGGTCGAGGGAATCGCGGTCTGGGTGCGGTGACACGCAAGGGCCCACAACGATGATCCTCGGTGACCACCACCTCGCCGACCCGATCGTTTTCCTCGCACCCATGGCGGGTGTCAGCGACCGGCCGTTCCGGGTCCTGTGCCGAAGCCTGGGAGCGAGCGCCGCGGTTTCGGAGATGGTGACATCGGACACCCGCCTCTGGCATACCGCCAAGAGCCGCAACCGGCTGGATCATCGCGGCGAACCCGGCCCGAGGATCGTGCAACTCCTGGGCAACGAGCCTGGGATGCTGGCCCTGGCAGCGCAGGAGAACGTGGCGAGTGGCGCCGACATCATCGATCTGAATCTCGGCTGCCCTGCGAAAAAGGTCTGCAACAAGGCAGCCGGGTCCGCTCTCCTTGCGGACGAGCCGCTGGTAGAGCGACTGCTGCGGACGCTGACCGCCGCGGTATCGGTGCCTGTCACGCTGAAAATGCGCCTGGGCATCGACCGTGACCACCTGAACGCGGTGCGGGTTGCCACTCTGGCCGAAGCCGCAGGGGTGGCGATGATCAGCGTGCACGGCCGTACCCGGAGCTGCGGCTACCGGGGCGAGGTCGACTACGACGCGATTGCCCGCGTGGTCGATGCCGTTGGTATCCCGGTCCTCGCCAACGGCGACATCACCACGCCTGAACAGGCACGCGCCGTGATCCAGCGGACCGGCGCGGCCGGTGTGATGGTGGGCCGTGGAGCGCAGGGCAGGCCCTGGTTGCCCGGACAACTCCGTGCCGCGCTCAGCGGTCGACCGATCCCGCCGGCGCCGGTGGGTCCGGCGCTGGCCTGGCTGGTACTCGAACACGTGATGGCCCTGCACCGCCAATACGGCCCGGAGCAGGGCCTGCGTATCGCGCGCAAGCACATAGGCTGGTATCTTGCACAGAACAGACCCGAGGTGGACCGGCGTCGATTCCTTGCCATCGCCGATGCCCACGGACAGCTGGCCGCATTGGCACAGCTGTTCGGCGTATCTGCAGTCACTGCATCCCAGCCGGATACCTCACTACAATAAGAACGCAAGCGATCCCAGGGGGGGAGAAGCCGCATGAGCTCCTCGATGCATGTTGCACGAGACCACGGGATGGGTGACGCACCGGAGTCGATCGCCCCGACCTGCCGGCTCGCGGAGTATGTCAAAACCGCGATGGATGACTACTTCGCCACCCTCAATGGCGAGGATGCGGGTGACATCTACACCATGGTGATGACCGAGGTGGAACGCCCCCTGCTGGCCTGCGTGTTGGAACATTGCGGCGGCAACCAGACCCGGGCCGCAAGCCTTCTGGGATTGAATCGTGCAACCCTGCGCAAGAAACTGCGCGCCCACGAACTGCTCTGATCACGCCGCCGGACCGGGGCGGCAGTCACCCCTGCCTTTCGCCCGACGTCTCAGCGGGCGTCCGACCAGGGGAGGCAGACGCGTGCAGCATCGTGCAGGTCATGGTTTGCCGCAGCCAGCGCGTCGCGGGTGCCGAGATTCAACGGTTGGCCAGCGAGGTCCGTGAAGACCCCACCCGCTTCACGCACGATCACCGCAAGGGCAGCGACGTCGAGGATATTGACGTCCGATTCCAACACCAGGTCGATGCTGCCACTCGCCAGCAGGTGGTAGTGATAGAAATCGCCGTAACCGCGCACACGATTCACCTTCGCCACCAGGGCGCCCAGATCCGCCCAGCGCGGGCTCAGCGCCAGGGTCTTGAGGTTACCGGTCGAAAGGGTGGCTTCCTCCAGCGTGGTCGTCGGCGCAACGTGGATACGCTGGCCGTTCAGAAAGGCCCCCTGCCCCTTCTCCGCCCAGGCCCTTTGGCCGAAAAGCGGCGCATTCGAGACACCGAGCACGAGATCACCCCGGTGCATCAGGGCAATCTGGGTGGAAAACAGCGGGTAGCGACGCACGAAACTCTTGGTGCCGTCGATGGGGTCGATCAGCCAGACGTAATCCGCGTCGATGTCCGACTGCCCGGTCTCCTCCCCGTAGAAGCCATGATCCGGGAAGCGCTCCCGGATGACCGTGCGAATCGCCTCCTCGCTCTCCACGTCGGCACGGGTGACCGGTGTGGAATCCGGCTTGATCTCGATCTCGACGCCAGCCTCATAGTAGTGGCGGATCACCTTCTCCGCGGCATCGGCAGCGGCTTGGGCAGTGGCCATGAGTGGGCTTTGCGTCATTTCCTGGCTCCCTTCGCGAAAGCGGCGAGTGTACTGCCTCGACGGTCAAGCCGCATCCGGATCCGCTTGTCGCGCCTTTGCCAACCCGTGATAATCCCGCCCATAGTCCAAGCACGGGATGCGTTCATGGCCAGCGATCTTCCGGACGTCAGCCACATCGATCGGCTGGAGTTGTTCGACGAGGACTACACCCCGGTCGCGGTGATCGAAAACCGCGAAGGGCACCGGCTGTCGCTGCAGATCTATTACAAGGCAGCGCTTACCTTCGGTGGAATCGGTCCGAAGGCCGCCAACTCGGCGCTGCTCCGCTACGGCGACCACGCCGAGGATGCGCGGAAGAATCCGGGCAAACACCCGAACATCGACCGCCTGTTCGAGATCATCGCCAACGATGGCCACCTTTCGGTGAACGCCGTGCCGAAGGATGCGGGCCGCCCGTCCCGACCGAATGGCCGGCTGAGTCATTAGGCCATTGCCGGAAAACCGGTTACCAGATTGCGCCGGATTTTCGTTCGTCGGCAAGGCCGCCATCACGGGCGCATGCTGGTTCCATGGAACCGTGATGGCAACGCAGCGGACGGATGAAAAGACAAGCAAGGTGGTATTCGGTTTGACAGAAACAGCCTTAATCCCGGCGGTTGGTGAACGCCACGGTCCAGCCGCGCTCGGCATCGAGGCGGATCTGGCTCATGCTCGCGTATTCGCATTCCAGGCGGTAAAGCTGTGCATCCGGCGTCGCCAAAACCCATCCGATCGCGGAGCGAATGACGCCGGCATGCGTGACCACGAGAAGGCGGCCGCCACCCGCCGCGGCCGTCTCGGAGGTGAGCGCCGATTCCACCCGTCGGCGGAAATCCACCAGGGGTTCGGCTCCAAGCGGCCGATTGACAACCGGGTCGGCGTAAAAGGCCCGGTATTGTTCCGGCCGCTCTGTCCGGATCTCGTCCCGGGTGCAGCCCTCCCAGTCGCCGAACCCCACCTCGCGCAGATCGGCGACGATCCGCAGGGACGTCGGTTTGCGCGCGCAGAGCGCCTCGGCAAAGTCACGGCACCGTGCCAGCGGCGAGGACAGCACCATGTCCCAGGGCCAATGCACCGACTCGCCCACGGCCTGCCACATCTGCCGCCAGCCCTGTTCATTCAGGGGATCGTCACAACCGTTTCCGCGAAAACGGACACCGCCCCGAGGCTCGCCGTGGCGCAGCAGATCGATGATCATGCGGTGGAGTCTCCCTTGAGTTGCCCGGCCAGGTAGGCCCAGTCGAAATGGGGGCCTGGGTCGGTCTTACGACCGGGCGCGATATCCGAATGTCCGGCGATGGCAGCCTCGGCGGCCAGCCGGGGAAACCGCCCCCTCAGCCAGCGGATCAGCCGTACCAGCACCGCATACTGGGCCTCGGTGAACGGCCGATCGTCGCAACCCTCCAGCTCGATGCCGATCGAGAAGTCGTTGCAATCCGCGCGGCCGTTCCAGCACGAAGCGCCAGCATGCCAGGCGCGCTCATCGAAGGGCACGAATTGGGTCGCCCGGCCATCACGCCCGATCACCACATGCGCCGACACCCGCAGATGCGCGATCTCGGCAAAGAAGGGGTGCCGCTGCGGATCCAGGGTGTTGGTGAACAACTGCGCGATGAAGGGACCGCCAAAATCACCTGGCGGCAGACTGATGGCATGGATGACAATCAACTCCGGCTCGACGCCGAACGGCCTGGCATCATGGTTGGGACTCGGGCAAATACCGGCCTCCGGCCACCAGAGGCCGGCCGTTGCGCCGGCCTCACCCAGGGGCTCGCCGCCCCGCGCGTACGGGGCGGACTCGGGATCCCGGCGCATCGCTACGTCGACTTCCGGTCAGTCGGGTTTGTTGCGATCTGCCGCGTCCTCGATGGCCTCGCCTCCCGACTGCACGTCCCTGCCGAAACCTTCAATGGTGCCGCAGCCACTCAGGCCGGTGATGGCGAAGGCGAGCAGCCCCAGCATCAGGATGACAAAAAGCTTGATTCGCCCCATGTTCTCCTCCTTGCAATTGGATCCATACCACGCCCGACCGCCTGGCCGGACAGGAACGCCCCGAACGGGGCCCAGACCCGAAGGCCTCACGACGCATGGCGCCCGGGTCACCAGCGCTTTCCCTTATCATAGTAGATTCTGTCACGGTGCAAGTGCCCCGCGCGCCGTCCTACCTGAACCGGTACCTTCCCTTGCTTGACCTGAACCCCCAGCAACACGCCGCGGTCATCACTAGCGACCGCCCCCTCCTCGTCATCGCCGGCGCCGGATCGGGCAAGACCCGGGTCATTACGGAGAAAATCGCTTTCCTGATCGAGGAGCGACGGCTACCGCCACGCGCGATCGTCGCCATCACTTTCACGAACAAGGCCGCGCGCGAGATGCGCGAGCGGGTGCGGGGGCGCCTGGACCGCGATCAGGCCCGGGGGCTCGGCATCTCGACCTTCCACACCTTCGGGCTGAATTTCCTGCGCCGGGAACCGGGCGCGTCGGGACTTCGAACGGGTTTCTCGGTACTCGACCCGGCCGACTGCAGGCAGCTGCTGCGCGAGATCACCCATCGCGACGACGATGCCGGCGACCTGGAACCCCTGCTGGCAGGGATCAGCGACTGGAAGAACGAACTCCAGGCTCCGGAGCACGCGATCGCGCGGGCTGCAGACGCCCAGGCGCAACAGGCGGCGCGCGTCTACCAGCGCTACGAAGAGGCACTGGCCGCGTACAACGCGGTCGACTTCGACGACCTGATCAAGCGTCCGGTGGACGCGCTGAGCGGCAACCCTGACCTGCGCGAGCGCTGGCAGAATCGGATCCGGCACCTGCTCGTCGATGAATATCAGGACACCAATGGCGCGCAATACCGCCTGGTTCAGCTGCTGTTGGGCGTGAACCCCGGACTGACCGTGGTCGGCGACGACGACCAGTCGATCTATGCCTGGCGCGGCGCCCGACCCGAAAATCTTGCGCGCCTGCGCGAGGACATTCCACGCCTGGAGGTCATCAAGCTGGAGCAGAACTACCGTTCCACCAATCGCATTCTGGCCGTGGCGAACCAGTTGATCGGCAACAACCCGCACCTGTTCGAAAAGCGGCTCTGGAGTGCGCTGGGCGAGGGCGAGCCCATCCGCGTGATCCCCTGTGCCGATGCCGAAGCCGAGACCGCCCGGGTGGTCTCCGAGATCATGCGGCTGCGGTTTCGACTGCGCGCCCAATGGTCGGACTTCGCGATCCTGTACCGGAGCAATCACCAGTCCCGGCTGTTCGAGAAGCTGCTGCGCGAGCAGGGCATCCCGTACTTGATCAGCGGCGGCCAGTCGTTCTTCGAGCGTTCCGAGATCCGCGACCTGGCGGCCTATCTCCGCCTGCTGGTCAACCCCGACGACAACCCGGCCTTCCTGCGCGTGGTGAACGTACCGCGCCGCGAGATCGGTCCGTCGACGCTGGAGAAGCTGGGCCGATACGCCCAGACCCGGGGCTGTTCCCTGCTGCGCGCGGCAGCCGGGCTGGGCCTCGGCGAACACATGGATGCCCGGGGCCAGGCGCGTATGACCCGGTTCGCCGACTGGGTGGACGAGATGCGCGGGAGTGTGGAGGCTACAGCGCCCGAGGCTCTGCTCGCACGGCTCGTCGAGGACATCGACTACGAGTCCTGGCTGCTCGACAATAGCCCGAATCCCAGGGCGGGAGCCCGGCGCATGGACAGCGTGCGGGAGTTCCTCGACTGGATCGGGCGGGTCTCCCGAGCCAACCCGGATGGCGACGGGGGACTGAACCTCGAGGAGGTGGTCGGGCGCATCAGTCTGATGGACGTACTGGAGCGTCAGCGCGAGACCAACGACGAGGATGCGGTCCAGCTTCTTACCCTGCACACGGCAAAGGGGCTGGAGTTTCCCCACGTATTCCTGGTCGGCTTCGAAGAGGAACTGCTGCCCCACCGCGTCAGCTTGGAGGAGGACAGCGTCGAGGAGGAGCGAAGGCTGGCCTATGTTGGCCTGACCCGGGCGCGGCAGACGCTGACCCTCACCCACGCGGCACGGCGCAGCCGCTTCGGCGAGGCGGTGGAATGCCTGCCGTCGCGATTCCTGGATGAACTGCCGGCCGAGCACCTGGAATGGCCGGACGCGAAACCACCCGATCCGGAGACGCAGCGCCTGACCGCCAAGGCCCACCTGGCCGGGCTCAAGGCCATGCTGAAGAGCGGCACCTGAGTCCGAGGAAGACAGGACGGGGCCGGTCTCGCGCCCGCGGGGCGCCGTGAAACCATCCCTGTAGGCTTGATGGCAGCATCCCTGCTGCCAACACCCGCGGACGGGAGTCCGGCTCCTTCCCCCCACTGCCATCCACGGAATCGCCGAGAAGGCTCGCCTCCCACATCAAAGCAGCTTCAGACCTACGCGCGTGATGCGCGCCCCGTCCATCTCGCGCACGACCAGTCGGACCCGATCGAGGTCGACCGCGTCGCCGACGACCGGCTCGGCGTGAAGCCGTTCGCGCAGAAACGCTTCCAGGGTCAGGCCGCGCTGCTCCGCCGGGACGGCCGCACCGTAGGCAAGCGCCACCGCGCCCAGCTGGGCATTGCCGTTCAACACGAACTCGCCGAACACGCTGCGTTCGCTGAGCCGTTCCGGGACCTCCGAGGCCAGGAACAGCCGGTCCAGGTCGGAAAGGTCTCCCGGTGCCACCATGATGTACAGGTGGTCGCCGGCGCGAAGGTCCAGGATCTCCAGGGTCTCCAGCAGCCGCCCCCCGCGCAGGTGGGCGACCAGCCGCGCGCTCTTCGGCAGCCGGAAGCTGGACCATGCCTCGCGCACCACCGGCGTACTGTCGGCCAGGCGGTAACCCACCAGCTCCATCTCCTGCTGGCCGGGGATGTCCAGTTCGGTCCGCTGCACCCGGGTCGGGCTCGGCGGCAATTCCAGCTTCAGCCAGCGCGCCGCCGGCGCGACGGTCCAGCCCTGCACCAGCAGCGAGATCAGCACCACGAAAAAGACCACGTGAAAGAAATAGCCCGCGAGCTCCAGCCCCGCCAGCAGGGGGAACAGCGCGAGGATGATCGGGACCGCGCCGCGCAGGCCCACCCATGCGATGAACAGCTGCTCTCGCCACGGAAAGTGGAACGGGTACAGACAGATGCCGACCGCCAGCGGACGCGCGACCAGGATCAGTACGGCCGCGAGCAGGCCGGCGTCCAGCGCCACCGGCGGCAACGCCGACGGGGTCACGATGACTCCCAGCATCAGGAACATCCCGATCTGCGACAGCGAGGCGATGCCGTCGTGGAAGCGCTTGATGTTCTGGCCGGCCTCCAACGGCCGGTTGCCGACGACCAGACCGGCGAGATACACGGCAAGAAAGCCGCTGCCACCGAGCAGTCCAGTCAGACCGAAGATCGTCAACGCACCCGCCATCGCCGCCAGCGGGTAGAAGCCGGCGGACATGGGCAGCCGGTTGATCAATCCGAGCAGCACGAACCCGCCCAGCAGGCCGAGTACGGCACCCAGGCCCATCTGCTGCACGAACTCGACCACCACCACCAGTCCAAGCACGGCATCCGGCAGCAGGATCAGTTCGATCAGCACGATCGTGAGGAAGATGGCCATCGGGTCGTTGCTGCCCGATTCGATCTCCAGGGTCGCTCCGACGCGGCTCTTGAGTTCCAATCCGCGTGAGTGCAGCAGGGAAAACACCGCCGCGGCATCGGTGGACCCGACAATGGCTCCCAGCAGCAGCGACTCGAGCCACGACAGACCCAGCCACCAATAGGCAAACAGCCCGGTCAGACCCGAGGTCAGCACCACGCCGACGGTCGCGAGCCCCAGCGCAGGCTTCAGCGCGATGCGGAAATTGCGCACGGGGGTGCGCAGGCCGCCATCGAACAGGATGACCGCCAATGCCGCCGAACCGATCAGGTGCGCCAGCGGAATATTCTCGAAGACCAGGCCGCCCGGACCCTCGGGGCCAAGGAGCATGCCGATGCCCAGGAACACCAGCAGCAGCGGCACCCCGAGGCGCGAGGTGACCACGCTGGACAAAATGCTGCCCAGAATCACCAGCGCGCCCAGAAAAATCACTTGATTCGACCATTCCATCGCGCCATGTTAGCCGATCGGCAACGCGGCAAGACCCGCCGGTCCCCGCTTTTCCGGGTTGGTCGGCAATCCGTTACAGTGTGCGGGAAGCCTGCCTCCGGCGCCCGAAAGCAAACATGAAGGAGTCCACTGTGAAGGGAGTGACCCGCACCTTTCTGACCGGCCTCGCGGCCATCCTGCCGATCGCCATCACCCTGGCCCTACTGTTCTGGCTGGGCGCCACGGCGGAGAGCCTGCTCGGCGGACTTCTGCAGAGGCTGCTACCCGACGTCCTCTACTTCCCCGGCCTGGGGCTGATCGTGGGCCTGGGCCTGATTTTTGCGGTCGGCGTTCTGCTCCGTGCCTACGTGGTGCAGGGTCTGTTCAATTGGCTCGAAAGTCTCGTGCAGCGGATCCCGCTGGTGAAGACCATCTACGGCATCGTTCGCGACGTGATGAACGTGGTTTCCGGCGACTGGGAGAAGCAGTTCGGCGAGGCCGTGCTGGTGACGCTACCGGGCACGGACTATCGCCTGATTGGCTTTGTGACCCGCGAAGATTTCTCCGATCTCCCCGACGAACTTGGGAAGGACGGCACGATCGCAGTCTATCTGCCGATGAGCTACCAGATCGGTGGTTATACCCTGATGCTGCCGCGCGACCAGGTGGAGCCGCTGGGTCTCTCCCTGGAGGACGCCATGCGCTACACGCTGACCGCGGGCGTGTCGGCGCAAAAGGGTGGGCGCTAAGAACACGCCCCGGCACCCCGCGCGGATTCTTTGCCCGCCAAGACGATGATGCGACCATAAGAGGGTGTCCGCTTACCTGACGCTGAGGAACCCCGAATGATGTTCCGTCCCGTTCTCTTACTACTGCTGAGCCTGCTTATGACCTCCGCCAATGCCGACGAACTCCAGATCAACGTGCTGCAACCGGGCGATGGTGCCGAGGCGGTGCCGGGTGCTGAGGTCAAGGTGCATTACACCGGATGGTTGATGGATGGAACCAAGTTCGACTCCAGCCGCGACCGTGGCGAACCTTTCTCGCTGACGCTGGGGGCCGGCCGCGTGATTCCCGGTTGGGAAAAGGGACTTGAGGGCATGCAGGTGGGTGAGATCCGGGAACTGATCATTCCACCCGCGCTCGGATACGGCGCCCGCGGCGCGGGCGGCGTGATTCCGCCCAACGCCACCCTGCGCTTCGAGGTGGAACTGCTCGATGTGAACGCCCCGCCATTCTCGGAGCTGGACAACAGGGGTCTCGCGGAGATGATCGCGCAGGGCGTGAAGGTGGTGGATATCCGTCGACCCGAGGAGTGGCACCAGACCGGAGTGGTCGAGGGCAGCCACCTGATCACCGCGTTTGATCGGTACGGGCGCGTCGTACCCGGTTTCCCCGCCGAATTTCAGGAACTGGTGGCCAAGGACGAACCGGTGGTCCTGATCTGTCGCACGGGAAGCCGCACCGCGACGCTCGCACGGGCGCTCGCCGAGCAGCTGCAATATCAGAAGGTCTACAACGTGACCGACGGTATCACCCGTTGGATCGCAGAGGGCCAAATGGTCAATCGGGAAATCTCCGGGGACGCGGGCCGGGGCTGAATCGCCCGCGTATCCATGGAATAGCTGATACGGTCCGTGGAAGGAAGCGGGGCCGCCTGCCTGTCGGCGGGACGCCGTGAATACGTCCCTGTAGGCTTGACGGCAGCATCCCTGCTG
>Ga0207421_10001725_pt1 | contig 27801 bp, 10 predicted proteins | sample SodLakKL_010_SED_4_FD_187542 | JGI IMG/M metagenome (GOLD analysis project Ga0207421, IMG submission 187542) | Alkaline sediment microbial communities from Lake Tanatar, Kulunda Steppe, Russia - 8KL_010_SED (SPAdes) (version 2) | ecosystem: Environmental > Aquatic > Non-marine Saline and...
TTAACTAAAAGAAAAGTGGTTTTGTTTTATTCAATTAGTTTTTCTATTAATTTTTCGTATACTCCATTGCTTCCCTTAGCCTTCCTATTCAAGGTGATGTCGATTACCATGCCTCCTGTATTAGCTACTAGTCGCTCATATAGTGGAGATTGAACTCCTTTTGATCGGTCTATGTAAGATTTTTCTCTTACCTGAGAAGGCAATAGCTTATGCCATTCTTCTTTTTCTCTCCCAAGACCCGAAAAGAGAATTAATTCTTCTTCTATCTCAAAGTCAAAACTATTCAGCAAGATAATCATATCGATCCCTATGACTTCGTCAAAAGTTATCAAACCTTTTAAGAGGATACTGATGTCCTCCTCTGAATAATCTATCCAATTTATTATAGAGGGTACTTCTTCGATCCAAGAAAAATCGTATAAAGGAAAATTAGGATGTGTAATTACTACAAAATCTGACTCTAAATCAAGACGTTCTGTTTCAATTCTAGGAGAGGTATTGAAGATTTCTAATATTTCAGATTCATCTTCTCTTTCCTTTTCAACAGTAGTTGGCCTCTTCGGAACCTCTTTAGGTATCGAAAGTATATCGTCTATTTGATTTTGGATCTCATCTTGTTTTATCTTAACCTCAGTTAACAAAGCTCCATCTATCAAAGTCTCAATATTTGCTATTCGGGAGAGATTAGTTAAAAAATACTCTTCCTCTTTCTCCTGAAGTTTTCTTTTAAACAAATCGAGTTTTTCTTTTGCTTCGTCTAATTCCAATTCCACTCCTTCCTGATTCTCTAAATGATCGCATTTTTCTTTTATTTTTTCTATCTCAAAATTAATATATTTATCTATTCCTCCCTCCCCAAGGGTTTTTGATTGCGATTTCATTTCTTCTATATCCTTCTTTTGAAGGGTTGTGTTTTCCATCTTTTCAATCTGCATTTCTAAATCCCTAAATTTTTCTTTTAATGATTCCAAATCACGAATTCTATTCCTCCCATCTAATAATTCATTTTCTAGATTTTGAATAGCTTCAGAATCGACGTATTTCTCTCTTATAACCTCAATCTTTTCATGCATGTCTTCCTGTTCTTTTTTCAAGGCATGATATTCTTTTTTTAGAGATTTTATATGTTTTATTTCATCTTGTATATTATTAATATCGGTCTTCAAATTTTCTATGGTTTCAGATCCAACTATTTCTTCGTCTATCCTTCGAACATTATTCTGTAGTTTTTTATATACTTCTTCTAAATGATTTAAATTTTCAAAATCCTCCAAAAAATCACTCGTCTTCAGGGACCTTAAGGACTCTAAAAGGCTAAGAAAAAGTTTAGAGCCTAAAGAAAGACATTCCTCGAAGTTTTCTTCTTCAAAGGCTTCTTTTGCTCTTTTCAGGTCATCCTCGATATCGTCAAAGCTAGAATCATATTTTGATAGATAATCATATAGATTCGATATTGACTCCAGCATCATATTACATGAGTCGCGAAATTTTTTCGATTTGATCTCCTCCTCTAACATTTTTTTCCCTTTCCAAGCAAGTGCTTCTGCAGAAGCGTAGTCACCCTCCGATTTCTTTTCATCTGCCTTATTTAATAGTTCCAAACCCTGACTTTCTTCCGGGGTAAAATCATATTCTTTCTTTGCGAAATCGACTTTCTCTTGATAGTGATCAACGGTTTTGTTTGAAAGCATTACCCGGATGCGGGCTTTGTCTCGGCTGTTAATCTTTTTTCTAATTTCTCGTTTCGCCTTATTTGCAAGGGCTTTCCCACTTTTTTCTGATTTTATTGAAAAAGCGGTTTTCGCTTCTTCTAACAGTTCTTCCGCCTTCGAGGTATCGATACCAAGATCTTCAGCTTGCGATTTCAACATCTCAAAATCTTTTAAGATTTGGTCTTTTTCAGCAAAGGATGTTTCGGGATTGAGCTTTTTTTCGATTTTTTTTATGATGGTCATAATAATCTCTCATATCTCTACATATATTTCGCATTCATAGCAATACCAACTATCATCGTCCTCAAAATACGAGAGGTATCTACCGCATCCTTCACATCTAGGAAAATTCTTTTCCTCTACCCCTCTAATATATCTTTCACACTTATGGCAGTACCATTCTTCTTCATAATAGGATAAACCACTGCCACATGAAGAACACCTAGGTTTATTTATTGAAGCGTTGCTCTCCACCATCTGTTCATCTATTATTTGATCTTGAGTTCTAGATTCTCTCCAAGATTGGATAGACTCCTTTGCCCCTTGGATTTCAAGATTCATTGCATATTCAGAATACTTTTCCACTAACTCTTTTAGATCTTCCACGTGATGATACTGCCCCCCACTATTTCTTGCCACCTTAGAAAGAAATTCTTCATTTATGTCGTTTCCTAAGCCCAATGTATTAACGATTATATCTCCCCTTGGATAAATATGTTCTTCGAAAAAGTTTAGACAATCTTTTTCATGATCGACTTGACCATCAGTTAATATAACATACATCTTCATCTTATTTATAGGAAATTCCTTATTGATTTTCCTAGCTTTCTTTAAACCATCCAAAAGATTCGTCCTTCCATGGCGAATATTTTTTGCTTCTCTTAGAAGTTTGCTAGCGACCCGTTCTGTGGGTTGTGCAGAATTAAAATATTTGTTCCCTTCACCGAACTCTACAATGTGAGACTCAGTGGTGTAAAGTATGACGGCAATCTTTTCTCCCACGCCCCTTCCGATCTTCTCCACTAAATATTTCAAGGCCGCTAGAAGGCTTCCATTCAATCTACTCAAATTTTCCTTTCCCTGAACTTCTCTGAAAAAATCTTGAGCCTCTGGATCCGTAAATTCCTGCTTCATCCTGTCTATAGCCCAATCAATTCCTTTACATCTCATGTCTTCTCTTTCCATACTTCCTGAGATATCGATGAACAATATGCCGTTGAAAGTTTTTACTTCTTTTCCGACCCATTTGTATTGAAAATCCTCTAGTTCCCCAAATCTCGCCACATCGTCAATCCTTAATTCTGGTTTTGTGTCCTCTATAGTTATGATAACATCATGCTTTTCCCATTCAAATCTACTATTGATGGTAAAAACCCTATCTCCTAGGAACTGGAGGAGCTCTTTTTCGTTTTTCTTGATGGAAAGCATCCTGTCCTCGGCCCTTATCCCTCCGCTCGTGGCCGGCTGAATCCCCAGTTCTACTTCTCTCACCGGAACCAATCCTTCTCTATAAGGAGTTAACTCGATAGTAAAACCTTCGTCGACTCCGAGAGATTTTATTAGTTCCCCTCCAATCCCGACTTTGCTTTCGGGGATCTCGTGATTCTTTGTAGCTAAAGCTACAACTTTCTTTCCTGTACTGGGTTCTTTTATGGATAATATATCTCCTTCATGGATATCCAATTGTTTAATCAATGAAGGAGCTAGACAGGCTTTTCTCGTACTAACTTTTTCTATCTGCAATTTCACCATATCCATTTCACCTTGTTTACCACTATAGCTTGCATTTTTCAAATTAGTATCAAATATAAGAAAATTTTGTATGATTTTAGAGAATGCCGGTAAACTAAAGAATATATTGTGATATTTATAGGTTTAAACCATCTTCATAGAGGGATGGTAGGTTGCTATCTAACCAATAGAACAGAATCATTGGCTCAAAAATTTCTAAAAATGGTTTTGTTCAATGAAAAAGGGCCTCTATAGAAAGAATGTTGAAAGCAAGGTATGACTATTACAGTTCTACCATCAGATATTGTAGCGGATTACTAGGAGATTCATAAAGCCAAAGAAAAAGTATGAAGGAGTGATACAAGAACATTTATCTGAAGTTCGTGATGCTCCATAGGCTAAAAAACAACCATTTTCTCCAAGGATTTTGAAAGTGATCTCGGACGTAGGAACTAAAGACTTAAAGATAAATCTGACGAGAAAACTCTACCGACGCTATCTCAATATGACACGAATAAATTTTTTACATATAATACAAGACAAAAGATGAGGGTAATATTTATTAGGATATAGTCGATAAATCATGATAACAAAGCCGAGTGAGATATATGTTTAGATTGATTCACTAGGGAGGTCGTCCATGGTAAAAGTTGATAAAGAAAAAATTTTAGAATACATTACTGAGCTTGACCAAAAAAGCAAAAAATTAGAGAAAAAACATGAAGTTTCTCTGCCCGTAGAATCTTATTTAGATAAGATAGAAAAGAATCTAGAAACCAAAGATAAAGATACCCTAAAAAAGCAAATAGATTTTGTGGATAGAAAAATTAATTTTTGTAATAATATCCTTTCTTTAAATTTCTCTTTGATCGACGTCGAAGAACCAATAAATGATTCATCTTCTTTTAAGGAAATAGCAAATAAACTGAAAAAAGAAATCAAGAGAAGCATACCTCTCTTTAAAAAACGGGTAGATCGTTTAGAGAATTTGGATGTAGAAGCAACGGATATAGAAAGTTGCAGAAAAAAAATCAATGACATTGAATCAGTCTTGAATGGAGGAAATTTGAAAAAGTCACTACAACTAACTCGGTTATTGGAGAAGAAGTTCACTTATTTGACTACTCAAAAGAAAGACGATCTCAAAGAAAAAATTCAGATTTATAAACAGAAATTAGAAGACCTGAAGCAACAGGGCGCTAAAGAGGAGGTAATCCAAGAAATAGGGGAAGAAATAGAAAAAGCTAACTCCCTTATAAGTTCTGAGGATTATATAAGAGGTATAGAGAAGATCGATAGTATCGGGGAAGAGTTGAATAATCTATCGAGAACTCACGATAATTTTTTAGAAAAGTTGGAAAATGTAAAAGAACGTTTAGATCGAGTGAAATTGCCCGAGGAAAAAGAAAAAGAATTTCTAAAGTTGATTGATGAGATATCTGAATTGGATAATAAATACGATGCCGAGATGGAAAGACTAGATGAAATATTTAATGATATATCATCTTTAGAAAAAGAAGCGAAAAGTATAGTAGAGAAAATTAAAAATGAAATCGCTAAGAATCCTATACTTGAGATTGTTGATGAACTTATTGGACTAGTTGATGACATGGAAGAGAAATTAGAAGAGGGAAAATGGGATTACATTTTTGAGAACGGCAAAGAGCATTTGAAAGATCTGCAGGAATCTCAGAAAGCCTTAAAAGAGATTAAACACCATCATGAGGAAATCATCAAGATGGAGGATAATATAGTTCCTCCTCCAAGTAAATTCGATTGTATAAAAATAGAGTTCGATTCTTTTGATATAGATCCTACTAATGAAAATTTAGATCTAGAAAAAATTTTAGAAGAAAAAGATCTCAATAGACAGAATCACTCTCAAGCATGCAGAGATATATTCGAGTCCTTAGAAAATAAAATGGGTTCATTGAAAAAGGATATGAGATCGGCAATAATAGAGGAAAGAGAAAAAATCGAGTCTGATATAGAAGCTATCAGAAAGGATTTAGAAGAGATAGATGAAAGGTATGAGATGGATTTTCAGTCGTACTGGGAAAAAATAGAGGAGGCAGAGGAAAAAGTATATGATGAAGATTTTGAAAAGGCTCAGTCTATTTCCATTAAAGTGGAGGAAAAAATTAACGAAAAGAAACGGCAACTTGAAAAGCAAGAAAGATTAGAAGACATCTATCAGAGGATATCTCCGTTAGCAGACGAGATTGAAGAGGATACCCTGCTTGATAAGATTAGAAATCTAGAGAAAACAGTAAAGCAGAAGGGGGAGGAAGAGGAAAAGTTGGACCTGGCGAGAGAGGTAGAAGAAGAAGTGAAAGAATTTTTGAAAGAGAAGATCACAAATGAGAAAGAGAAAATAAAAGAAGAAATAGATTCACAGATCGATTTAGAAAGATGTTCAAAACTACTAGAAAAGGCAGAAAAAGAATTGAGAGATGAGGAATACCAGGACTCAATAGAATCACTCAAAGAATCTAATAACCTCTTTACCGAAAAAAAGGAAAAATACGAGAAATTCAAAAAATTATATGAAAAAATAGAGATGAATTTGGATGAGATGAAAGATCGTGACCTCGATGTAGCAGACATGAGATTAGAATTAGAAGAGGCAGAAAAAGTCGAGGATTTAGATAAGGCTATTGGGATGCTCGAGTCTATAGAAGAGAAAATAAAGAAGAAAATCAAGGATTACAGCATAAATCAGCTAGAAAAGATAGACGAATTGAGGAATCGTATGATAGATAATGAGGAGAAAGGTATCAAATTAGATCCTGCCTTTGGAGTGCTTGAAAAAGCATATGAAAAAATCAATGAGATAAACTCACTTGAGGAAAGGAGTCAGAGAGAAAAAGTGTTTGAAGCTAGAGAGCAGTTGGAAAAGGCAGAAGAATTGATGGAGACCAGGCTGGAAAGATTTGAAAAGCTGAAGGAAAGGAACAAAGAGATCAAAGAGTTGGGAGAAAGGGCTAAAAAAGCCGGGATCGAAGTTGAAGAGCTGTTAGAGGGACTTCCTGAGATCAGTGAAAAACCGATGAGTTTAGAGAAGATGCAAGAAAAAATCGATCTTATTCGGTCATCAGAAAGCGAATTGTTGAAGAAATTTGAAGAATTGAAAGAAAATGTTAACAACAAACTGGATGAATTGGAGGGAAAAGTAACTAATTATCGAAAAAAGAAATGCTATTTTCCAGAATTCACTGATAATAAAACATATATTCGGGAAAAATTAGATCAGGAGGAGTATGAAAAAGCGTTCGATGAATTGAAAGAACTTGAAAAAAGGATAGATGAAAGGATTGAGTTGTTCAAAAAGGCAAGGGAGAAGGAGAATTTACTACGAGAGGTATTCAAGAGATCACCAGATATCGATTTAAAGCTTGAAAAAAAAGAAGATGATTTTTCAAGCTTGTTCAATTACGAAGATTATGAAAAAGCAAATAGAAACTATCAAAAATTGATAGATGAGATTTCAAAAAGTATACAAGAGGAAAAGAGTAAACTCGAAGAGAAATTAGGCGATTTCGATGAAAAGACCACGAAACTTACAAAAAATAGCCACTTTAGTCCTGTCCAAGCAGTTAAAAAAATAAAAGAGGGTATGGAGCTTCTCTCCGGTAATGACGATTTTATCCCTGAAAGGGAAATGTTGAACAAATTGTCTAAACTGAATGAAGTTGGTGCTGAAAAGGCTAAAAGGTTATATTCTAATGGTTTTGAATCCATAGAGGATATAAAAGATTCTTCAAAAGAGGAACTGCAGAAAGTAGAAGGCATCGGCTTAAAACTTTCAGAAAAGATTCTCGAATCAGTAGAGGGAATAGATGATGATTTTTTAGAGAGTGGTGAATCGGATAGTCTCCTCTATCAGATGGAAAAATGTACCCGACTTCAAGAAATCGTAAACGATATCGAGAAAAATATAGAGATCTTTGAGGAAAAAAAGGATTCGTTAACCGATAACATTGTCAAGTTGGAAGATTTACTTTCTCGATTAAAAGAATCAGAGATAGAAATCAAGGATATACTGCAGGATGTTCATTCCTTAACAGAAAAGAAGAACCTGGAAGTCGCTTTGGAAGAATCGAAAGCGGTATTAGAAGACGCTCGGGAGCTGTATTCTAAATACCAGAGAAGGGCAGAAAATGAAATTCAGGAAGCGGAAAAGGTTCTTGAAGAGAAGGTCGAAAATGGTATACATATAGATGAATGTAGAGAGATTTTAGAAGAGGCAAGGGAAAAAACTGAGAAGAATCTCTTCATTAAAGCGATCCGACATGCACAAGAAAGTAAAAGTCTAGCTGAAAAGCTTGAAAGCAGACATAAAGAGGCTGAAGAGAAAATAGGGAAAGTAGAATCAGAACTGCAAGAGTGTTTTGCCCGAGGTTTGTATCCTATCGAATTGGCTTTGAAGTTCGAACAGGCAAAAGAGATATCTGAATATTCAGAGAAAATAGAAAGGATCGACGAGATATCTAGAAAGGTTGAAGACAAGAAAAGAAAGAAGGCGAGGAGGATAGAGGAAAAAATAGAATCTCTCTTTTCTTATAAGAGCGACCTAGAAGAAAGAGGAATAAATACGAGAAAAGTTGAAGAACTTCTAAAGAAGGCTAATGAAAATGCTACCAAGATGGAATTCAAAAATTCCTTGAATAAAATCGAGGAGGCATACAAACTATCAGCTCAACTAAAGGAAGGCTACGAAAGAGCGAAAGACATTTTGAAAGAAACTAAAAACAAGATGGCTAGATTTAAAGAAATGGGTATAGAAATAGAGGATTTTAAAAATAAAATCGAGGAGTTGCAAAAAAGGGGCGAATATGATAGCTTGATCGAAGAATGTAAGAAAATCAAGAGCGTTCTAGATGATAGGAGGTCAGAAAAAGAAAGTAAGATAGAGAATCGGATGGAAGAAGTAGAGAGTACGATAACAGATTTAGAGGATGAAGGAGTCGAGTTTGAGGCATGTTTGGAAGAGTTAGGTGAGGCGAGAAAAGAATATGAGGGGCAAGACTATGATAGCTGCATCGCCATCTTAAACAAGGCTGAGAATTTGATTGAGAAACGCAAATCACAATACGAACAATTAAATTCTTTAGCCGATGAGCTTGAAAACAAATTAAACACTGCTAAAACCGTTGGGCTAGATCTCGACTATGAGGAAAAGGTCGAACGCATAGAAAAATTCAAGAAATCAACTGATTACCCATCAGCGATATCTGACTTACAGGAAATTGAAGCAGAACTTGATGAGTTGATAGAAGAGGTGAAACAAGAGACTCATTCTAGACTGGAAGAACTAGAAGGAAAAATCTCAGATCTGAAGGAAAGAGGAGAAGAAATCGGCATGGAGGTTCATATAGCTGAATACGAGGAGGGGTTGAGACTAGTAGAAGAGGATAATTATTTGGAAGCAAACCATAAATTAGAAGATGCACTAGATAAAGTGGATCAAAGAGAAAAGGTCTATTCTACCATAGAAATCTATTTTAATATCGCTGAAGAGTTGGTTGAAATCCAGATAGGAAAGGGGAACAAAGTAGAGGGGCTTGAGAAGCAAATAAGAACTGCTAAAAATACTTACACTAGCTACGAAGACATCTCAGAAAAAACTGACTCATTGAAAGAAGTATTAGTTACATATGAAAGAAAAAGTAAAAACTTGTTGAAGGAAAAATACATGGATTTGAAAAGGAATCTTGAAGAGAAACAGAGGACTGAAGATTTAAAAACTGAAGAGTTAGAATCTAAATTGGAGAGAAGAGCCAACTCGTTGAAGAGAGAGCGGATAGAAGAAGGTGTGAAATATCTAGCTAATTTAAAGGAAGAATTGAAGGAGATAGAAAGAAAACACGAGAATTTCTCTCAAAAAATGAAGAAGGCAGAAGATCTGAAAGAGACATTGGAAAGATTTGGAATAGATGTTTCGGGGGTAAAGGAACAATTAGCGGAAGCTCGATCAAAAGAGGATTATTACTCAGCGACAGAGATCATCGAGGAATCGATTACTGACTTGAAAGACAAATTAACTCAAATTTTTGAGGAAAAGAAAGAATTTATCAGTAGAAGTAAAACACTACTTGAAGATATTAGTCACTCTACTTACTCGGATTTCCTACCGGAGGAAACATCTCAGATTGAAAGACAACTATCAAAAGCTGAAAAGATAGGTTGGAAGGAAGAGAGTGATATCGAAGAGTTTTTCGAGTCCGTCGAGGAGATAGAGGATAAGGTCGAACCTTTGAAAGAAGATTACATGGAAAGATTACTCGATGAATGCGAAGATTTGCAGAATAGGATAGAAGACATAGAGAGATTAGAAGGTCATATTTCGGATTTGAAGACCCGTTTGAAAGAAACAATTGAAAAGATCGAAGAAGGCGCGCTCATAGAATGCAGATCGGATCTAGAAGCGTTAGAGAAAATCATCTCGGAGCGGATAGAAAAAACGAAAGAGAGAAACGAATTGTGTGAAGATGTCGATGAGTTAGTCGAAGATATAAGCAAGATAGGGGTTTCTATTTCTGATGTTGAAAGTTTACCGGAAGAAGGTGTCCAACGATTCAAAGAAAAAGAAGATATAGAATCAGCGATAGAATCTCTCGAGGAAATAAAGACTAGATTGGAGGAGAAAAAGGAAAAATGGATAGAGGATATGGAGGGAAAATTTGAGAAACTACGGGGAAAGAAAGAGGCCATCCCTGATAAATATTTAGAGACATCGGTGGGCGAATATGAGGATGAGATCAGAGAACTACTGGAATTTGAAAGGTACGGAGATGTGGAAGAAAAGATAGAAAAATTTGAATCAATCATACTCAACTGTGAAAACAAATGGGAGGAAATCAAAAATCGCATCGAGCTACCCTTCACGCATGGTATTGAAACGGAGCTACAGATAATAACTCAAGATGGGAATTGGATCGAAGGGGAGAAGATGAAAGAGATATTTGAACATATTTTGGAAGATGCAAAATATCTTGTATATCAAAAGGTGAAAAGAGGCGAAGGACCGGATTATATACTTGACAAGATAGACGGCGTAAAGGTACAGAAAGATAAAGCAGGAAATGAGGCGGTCCATGTGAAATATGAGGTTGGTGGAGAGAAGGACTGGTTCTCCATAATCGGGAAAGATTCTCATGTCACCACTACCACAAATATCTTGGAGATACAGACACCGCCTTCCATTTACCTAAAGGAACTTGAATGGTGGTTGCAAACAGTGTTCGATGTATCTTACAAAGCTGTTAAAAAGTTGGGTACTGGACTCCTTTTGGTATCAACTGGTATGAACTCAATTGAAGGTTTTTCTCAAGGAGTCACCTTTGGAGATCATCATCACATAGGGATACCTGATGAAGAGATCAGGAGAGCAGCCTATAACTTGTTAAGAAACTATCTTCCCCATCTGATCGCTTTGTCCGTCAATTCTCCAATCCCAGGAGGAGAGATACCGGAAATAAAGAAAAATCAAGACGGAAGTTTGATATCACCACTAACTTCTCTCTCTTTGAGGATAGAAAACAATATAGGCCAGCTTTCCTGCCCACCTATTCTTGAAGAAAAAGATAATGAAGAAAGATTTTTGGAAAAAATTTCCCGAGACGAAGAATCTGCAAGGATGATCGATCTTTACCCCTTCACGAGGTTTGGGACCATCGAGTTCAGGATCAGCGATACTCAACTCACCCTTTCTGACCGGATATCTCTTGCGGTATTGATACAGGCGATCTCTTTCAAAGCTAAAAAACTGCTTGAAAAGGGTGAGATGCCCGAAAAGATAGATGAAAAAATACTTTTGAACTTAAGAGAGAATGCGTACAAGAACGGTTTACTCTCTCCATTCTTGACCAAGAGTTACGATCTAGATAACTCCATCGAGGAATATTATCCAGAATTGAAAGATGAACAGGGAGTACTAAAGGAAGATATGAAATTCGTCAAGGATGCATGCGCATCTCTGATGTTCTGGCTTAAACAGGAGTTCTCGGAGATGAACCTATTAGGATCTCAATATATAGATCCGACCCTCATAAAATTATTTGGGCCGAAAAGCTCTTATGAGATCGGTTCACCGTTGACCTCTGCACAATATCAGTTGTACCTATTAAGGGAAACAAATCACGATCTACAAAAATTTCTGCTCATACTGGACGAGATCAGTTCTAAGAGTGCAGCCCATCCAGAGTTCAACCCGATCATAGATGATTTTGGTTATCCCGATGTTCCGAAGGCTCTTCAGCCCACTTCTGTGAGCTTGACAGTGGAGACAAACGAAGTTTCGTATATCGGTGAATCTGAGATGAAGATCGATACCGTTCTCTCGATCAGCAATCAATCGAACAGCAAGATGGAGGAATTACGGATAGAGTGCAGGTACCTTTCTGATGGAGGGGAGCGTATTGGAGAAAACACTCTCAATATACCAGTGTTCGAGAGCGATGAAGAGGAATCACTCAGGTTCGAATCTGACTTCGATATGGAGGATGGAGAAATTCCATCTGAGCTAACCCTCGCTGTCTACGAAAAAAGCGAAAAACTCGTGGAGAAACAGCACCCACTACCGCCTCAGACCGAGGTTTCTCTCGACGTTTCTTACACCGGGCCCAAACTCATACACGCTGACTCGGACAAGATGGAGATACCCTATTCGATAGAGGTGAAGAATCCTCATGAAGAGAGCGTTAAGGGGGAGATGAATATAGTAGTGAAAGATGATGATGGGAAAACGCGCGACGAAAAGCTGGTGGAGATCGAGATCGACGAGAGACAAACCTTCGCTTCAGTTTTGGACGTGACTTCTGACTGGGCTTTAAACGCTCTCAACAAACAAGATTATGAAGAGACTGAGGCTCTAGAAGTAGAGATAGACGAGGCGGAGGACAGGGAAAAATTCAAGATAGAAGCGAAGTTGGATCTTGAGGGAAAATCGATGGTTAGCAAGGAGAGCGACAGCTTCGAGATACTTAGATGAAAGAATTGAGATAGAGGGGAAATATTTTATAAAGTAGATTATTTATTAAGGATATCATCAATATTTCGAAGGGCCGGATACGGGATAGGAATGATCGAAAGTTTGGAAGAGGGATATGATGGGTATTATTGATATTGAGTTATTTGATAGAGGCTCTACGATACGAAAATCTTTTCGGAAGAGTTTTGTAGTGATTTTAGCTGTGATTCTTGTAGGGAGTAGTTTTGTGGGATCCCTCGGTCTCACATTCAGCTCTAGAGAACTAAATAAATCATCGGGAAATTATTTATCTCATACGTCCAACGAATATATTGGAAATGATTGGTGGGACATCGATCAGATTTTAGAATTTGAGGAAGATGTAAGAGTAGTTGAATTCAGCCCAGATAATGAATATTTAGCTGTGACACTCCAAAGCCCCGTTCCTGAGATTCATATACTTGAGACAGAGGATTGGAGTGTTGTAGATATATTAGATGATGTAAACGATAGGTATCGGTCAATCAGTTGGAGTCCAGAAGGTGATTATCTGGCAACTGGTAATTCTTTAGACGATCCAGATGCCATTGTGTATGAGACAGAAGATTGGGAATTAATAGAGAAAATGAATGATGTAGGAGATCATGTAAAGTCAGTATCATTCAGTCCAGATGGTGAACACCTGGTACTCGGAGGAGGACCAATTTCGTCTGCTTCTGGGTTTTTTGTTTACGATACTAATGACTGGAATTTGGAAATAGAAAGAACCGATGATTTTGCTTGGGGAGAAGATCCTATCAGCCAGTCTTGGACTCCGGATGGCGAATATCTAGCATTGGGTATGAGAGAGCCATATGAAACGTATATTGTAGAAAGAAATTCCTGGGATATAATCGAGAAATTAGACGAACCTAACGATAGGGTGAGATCAGTATCATTTAACCAAGATGGAGATCACCTTGTAGCAGGGAGTACTGATAGCTCCGTTTATATCTATGAAACTTCGACTTGGACTCAAGAAAAAACTTTAGAGATAGCTGAAGAAGCGGTGAACTCACTGTCTTTTACTTCAGACGGAAACCAATTGGCTTTTGGATCATCTGACAATAATACCTATATTTATGACCCTTCCGATTGGTCTCTCCTTCAGATATTGGACGAAACAACGGATGCTGTAGGCACACTTTCTTTCAGTCATGATAGCTTTTATTTAGCTTTAGGGTCAGAGGATAAAGTGTATCTTTGTTCGGAAAAAAAATCATTTGGAGGCGGGAGTGGTAGCGAAGAGGATCCATATCTGATAGAAAACTGGCACCACTTAAACAATATTCGCAAGAATTTAAGTGCTAATTATGCGTTGAATTCAAGTCTCGACGAAAACACCCCTGGCTACGAAGAACATGCTTCAGAGACATCGAACCAACTTGTTGATGAAGGGGATTGGGGTTCTGGAATAATATACGAGAAAAATGATTTAGTCTCTCATGATGGAAAGGATTATTATTGCCTCCAAAGTCACACTTCGGATTCTAATAATGAGCCAGGTGAAGGGGAGGATTGTGAATATTATTGGGTCGAGACAGAGAAAGAGGGAGGAGATGCACTTGGCTGGGAACCGATAGGACTTGGATACGAGGATGAAGATAGATTTGGAGAGACGTTTGATGGGCGAATGCACGAGATAAGAGATTTGTATATGGATAGACCTGAAGAAAGTGAAGTTGGTCTTTTTAGTAGGACTCCTTCACGTGATTACGGTGAGTGTGTGGGAGTATTTAAAAATCTAATTATCCGAGGTGACGTCACGGGAGACTATCGGGTAGGTCTGCTTATAGGACGGGCAGGCTACCGTGGCGAGGGAACAATAGAAAGAATCGGTGCATTCGGAAGTGTAGAGGGAAGTGAAGATGTTGGAGGTATAGTAGGGGCTGCCTCGTCAAGCGGCACTATAATTAGAGATTCGTTTAGCGACGTAGAGGTCAAAGGGGGCATAGACGTGGGAGGCGTTACTGGGAGAATAAGTGCTAACCAGGTCTCGTGCAGGAGGAGCTACGTTTTGGGCACCGTTTCTGGGGATGAAGTTGTTGGGGGTTCCAAGGGCGAACAACACGGTTTCGGTTCCGATACTACAGACGTTTACTCCACAGCCGCGGTCACATCGGGAGGGTCGGTCGGAGGTTTGATGGCCTCGCACTCACACGGGGATGTAGACGACTCTTACTGGGATACTGAAGCCTCGGGCCAGGATACAAGTGATGCAGGTTTGGGGCTAACCACGAGCGAGATGACCGGGACTGAGGCCGAGCATAATATGAACTTCGACTTCGACAACGATTATTACACCGTAGAGGCGAATCAGGAGATAGCTCACGACATAGTTCCTGCAGAAGACGGCTATCCGATTCTAAGACCAGAAAACGGCTGGGAAGACGACCAGAAAGAAAACTGGGTTAAGGAACAATTGAAGGCTCAGGATGTAAGCTATGATGTCACCGATATGGACTTTATGGCCAAGAATTTAACGAATATCATCGAAGATTCAATACTTCAACCGACGGGCGTCAGACATAGTTTTGCCCCAGAGAACGAACACTACTACTTTTTCTACTCGTACGAATCCGGTGGTGAACATTATGTGGGGTACAACTACACCGACGACTTTGAGACGTGGGATAGCGAGTCCTTCAATATAGGGTCGGGTGAAGAGGATGCTCGAAGTGTTAGTATGGATATAAAGGGGGATGAGATAGCCTATGTTACAAATCTCGAAGCTGGAACTTATCCAGAGTTCCGTTTCAGGAGTGGGACTCTGAACGGCGAGGGGTCTATAGATTGGGAAGATCCCGTTGATGTGGATACAGAAATAGGTGGTAAAGCTTTAGAAGTAAAGATACACGAGGACGGCAAGTACCGTGTGTACGTGGGTGGTGACTGGGATGATTCATGGAATCACTTCACCATATGGGCGTCCGATGACGGCGAAGACTGGAATAAAGAGTACATTTCGGAGACATATTCAAATCATCGGCTGGAATCAAAGAGAATCTTCGAGTATGAATACGCTGGAGAGACTAGGTACGTCTTCGTTTCGCCGAGAAGGTATCAAGAAACGAAATACTCCGCTGTGTATTGGAATCCGGACGATGGGTGGCACGGCGAGCATGACCTGGAATACGAGAAAGGTGAAGACACACACGACACCTTTACAGGTGGTGTCGTAGGAGAGGATGGGATTCACCTAACTTATATGAACCCCAATAGAACTATTTCATACGGATTTTTCGACTTTGAGACCGAAACCTGGTCTGATCCTGTCCATCTAGACGAGATTTACCCCATAGCCGAATATGGGAGAGGGGAGGGACCCATGACGGTCTATAACGAGGAAACGGAAACCGTTGAACTCTATTTCAAGGACGAAACTGGCGATGTTGATGCAATAAGGAAGGCGGTGATGGAAGACGGGGAGTGGCAACAAGAGACGACCAAAATAGTTGAGTCTTTGAACGAACACAAGATTTTCGGTCCCTCCGACACAAGGAGAATGGATCAGGGACACGATGTTTTGTTTTGGACGGACTGGGACGGAGTAGATGAAGATTCTCAAGACCTCGCGTATAAGGTTCTTCCCAAAGGTAGTACAGATGTTCAAACCCACGAGGCTACCAATGTAACCCACGACTCGGCCACACTCCACGGCAAGCTGATCGATTTAGGGGCTACAGACGAGGTTGCTGTGTGGTTTGAGTGGGGCAAAAGGGGGAATTTGGTAAACCAAACTTCAGAACAGACTCTAACCCAACCCGACAGCTTCTCCGCAGACCTCACCAATCTGGAGCCAGACACTACCTACGAGTTCCGTGCGGTGGCAGATGGGGACGGCACGGTCGAAGGAAGAATAAAGACACTTACGACTCTAGAGAGAGCCGATTTTGAAGTCATGATAGACGATGATGAAAGCGATACCGAGATCGTGGAAGGGGAGAGCTTTACCATCGTGGTGGACGTGGAAAATACTGGTGAAGAAGACGCTTCGACCAATTTAACTGTCGATCCAGTGGTAGACGATCCCAAGACGACTACCGTGGATGTAGCTGGTGGCGAGACCAAAACAGAAGAATTCACCTTCGACACGTCAGTGAGCGATGCTGAAACTTACACCGTACTCGCGTCCGAGGATGAGACAGGCGATCAATATTCGATGGAGCTGACAATATTAGAAGAGGCTTATTTTGAAGTGACAATAGATCATCCATCAGAGGGGGACGAATACATTAAAGGCGATGAGGTTACGGTGGAGTACACCGTCCATAACGTAGGTGACGAAACAGACATTCAGAATATAGAGTTTTACGTTGATGATGAATTGATAGAGACGGAAGAAGATATCTTGTTAGATGGAGGAGAAGTGTACGAAGATGAATTTACATGGATTGTAGAAGAGCCGTATGGGGAAAGAGATCTGACGGTAGGGAGCGAGGATGACCTTGATGAAATGACGATAGAAGTTCTAGAAGAGGCATACTTTGAAGTGACGATAGATCATCCATCAAAGGGAAATGAATACGTTGAAGGCGATGAGGTGACAGTGGGGTATACTGTCGATAACATAGGTGGTGAACCAAACACTCAGGACATGGAGTTCTACGTAGACGATGAGTTGATAGAGACGGAAGAAGGTGTTGAGATTGAAGCTGGAGAAGACTATCAGGATGAATTTGTATGGACAGCAGGAGAGCCATATGGAGAGCGAGTCCTTTCAGTCCGAAGTTATGAGGATGAAGATGAAGTCACTATCGATGTTTTGGAAGAAGCAAACTTCGAAGTTGAGATTGTAGAGTATGACGAAGAAGTCGTGGAAGGAGAGGACCTAGCGGTAGAATACACCGTGCATAACACAGGTGAAGTAGTTGATACTCAGGACATTGAATTCGTGGTTCATGATGAGTATGATCTTGCAGGAGAGAATATTTTTGAAGCCGCTAAATTGAACGTTACTCTTGAAGGAGAGGAGAGCTTCTCTGGCCAGTTCAAGTGGAGCAGCACCCATACTGATAACTATTCTTTCGAACTCTTTTCAAGAGATGATTCGGAATACGAGAACTTTGATGTTGTCAAAGAACCGTTCTTCGAAGTCAAGATCATAGAGTACGATGAAAAATTAGTGGAAGGAGACGAATTGGTCGTCAACTACACAATAGAGAACATTAACGAATCAGAAGATGCTCAGGATATAGAGTTCACCATTTACGACGAAGAAAAAGAGGTAGTTAACAAAGATATGAAGATAGATGTGGTTCTAGGCCCCGGAGAGTTCTACGAGGATGTATTCACATGGCAAACTAGTGAAGGCGATGCAGGAGAATATGATATTGTAGTTGAGAGCGAAGATGATGAAGCTGAAGTCGACACTGAGGTGCTTGAAGATGCCTATTTTGAAATTGATATAACCCATTACCAAGAGGATGTAGTTGAAGGTGAGTTGATACAAGTCAACTACACTGTTTCAAATACCGGAGACGTGGAAGATACCCAGAACGTAGTGTTCTTCATAGACGATAATCTCGTGTTAATAGATGAAAATATCACCCTTGATGAAGATGAGACTCATTCTAGCCTCTTCAACTGGGCCGCCGAAGAGCCTTACCAGGAACGTACGATTTTTGTCCGAACCCAAAATGATGAAGACGAAGTTGTAGTTACTGTCTTGGAATCCGCCTTCTTCGAGATACAGATCATCTCACCTGAACAAGGAAATGAATATGTAGAGGGAGAAGAAGTCAAGGTCTTCTATACCGTCAACAATACCGGTGACGTGAAAGGTGAGGATAACATCGTATTGAGAGTAGATGGAGAGATCGAAGAGGTTCAGGAAGGTGTGACCGTAGAAGGAGAGAAAACCTATTCTGACGTCCTCACCTGGAAAGCTGAAGAACCTTATCAGGAAAGGAACATCTCTGTAGAGAGCGATGACGATGAAGATGAGGTTTCAATAGAGGTCTTAAAAGATGCGTACTTCGAAGTTGAGATAGAAGAGGACGACCAAGAGGTCTTACAAAGGGAGATCTTAGAGAACAAGGGTGAAGAGATAGTGGAAGGAGACGTGGTGCAGATAAATTATTTGGTAAACAATCTTGGAGATGTTGCAGGTATACAGGAGATCAATTTCTATGTCGACAACGAGCTGATAGAGAAGGAAGAAGATATAGAGATCGAAGGTAATTCCACGTATGAAGGTGAGTTCTCGTGGATCGCTGAAAGTTCTGAAGAGGAACGGAACCTCTCTGTTCAAACCCAGGATGATCATGACGAAACGAGCCTGGAAGTCCTGAAACAGGCTACCTTCGAGATAAGTGAGTTGACGGTGGAACCTGACGAGACCTACGTTGAAGAGGAATTCACTATAGAAGCTGCGATCCAAAACCGTGGAGAAGTCCAAGGTGAGCACCCGGTCACTTTCTACGAGGAGGGAACAGAGATAGGTGAAGAGACCGTGGAAGTCATCGGAGGAGAGTACAAGCTTGCAACTTTAGTTCACGATATAGATGAATCCGGTACATACACCATCTCGGTGGATGATCCGTATTACGAGGAAGAAGTGAAAACAGAGATTTTCGTTTCCGATCATCCTGAAGTAGTGACCCTCGAAGCTACCGATGTGGGGAGAGAAGAGGCGACTCTTCACGGCGAAGTCATCGAGATCGGAATTGAAGACGAAGTCGAAGCCTATTTTAGATTTAGAGAGATAGACAATGACGGATGGACTGAAATCGATGAAAGAAGAACCGTCGGATCCGAAAGTACATTCTCTCTGCTCGTCGACGAGCTTGAAAGCGAGACCACTTACGAGTTCAAGGCTTTGATAGAATGGGGGGGTACAGAAGAAATAGGTGAACCTATTGAACTCAAAACTCAGCCCGAGCCGGTGATGTACGAACTTGATATAGATATGGAAGGTGAAGGCGAGATAGAGGTGTATCCTGAAAAAGAGAACTATGAAGAAGGGGTCGAAGTCCACATTCAGGCGGTATCAGACGATGATTTCGAATTCGTTGAATGGAGTGGAGATGTGCCGGAAGGACTGTATGAAGAAGAATACATCGTCATAGAGATAGATGAAGACGTATCGTTGACGGGGCATTTCGAGGAAGAGGAGAGAGCCTCACTCCCGGAGAATACTTACTTTATAGGTCTGTTAGCCTTCCTCATAGCTGCGATCTTGATAGGTGCTGGATTCTTTTTAACTAACAGAAGTTTACCTCAAGACGTCTTGGTCACTGCCCCGGAAGACCGAGTCGAAGGAGAACGGGGTAGAACCTACACCTACGATTTCATCGTGGAGAATCAGGGGGAAAAGGAAGATACATTCAAGATAGAAGTCGATTCAACTGAAGATGAGTGGAAGGCAAAAGTCACTGAAGAGATCTCTATCAAGGGTGAAAGTGAAGTAGAGGTGCCCGTGGAAGTCACCATACCCGAGTTCGCTGAGGACGGGGAAAAGTCCAAAATAGCGCTGAAAGCAGTCTCCCATAATGATCCGGACATTTCCGATCATGACGTCCATCAAGTGGGCTACAACCCCTTAGAGGGAGACGATGAAGAAAAGATAAATGAAGAGAAGATCAAAAGAGAGGTTGAGGAAAGGGAAGATGTTACACCTAGCGAATCTGAAGAAATAGTCGAAAAGCGAAAACGTGAATTGAAGAAGGCAAAACTGCGAAGAGAAAAAGAGAAAAGAGATGAAGAGAGATCGTACGAGGAGGATACTGAAAGAGCAAAGAAAAGACCAAAAGAGAAGGTTGTTGAAGAGTTTAAGGAGATAAAGGGCGTGTCCGACTCAACAGCAGATAATCTATACGAAGCAGGCTACACATCTCTCGATGATCTGAAAGAGACCTCTACCGAAGAACTCACCGAGGTCGAAGGAGTGGGTATCGTTCTAGCGGAACTTATTAAGAAATCGATAGAAGAGCCCGATAGTGAAGAGCGCAAATAGTTTTGAGATTAAAAATATTTTGTTTAGAAGAAACGAAAAAATAATCCGTTTGCAACCCTATCGAATAAAGGATTACTTATTGAGGAGCGCCGTTTGATACCAACACTTGTCATCTATGAGAGTCTGTTTTGAATGTTTGGCCTTTTTGGTCCTCCTTTTAAGAATACAAAGCCAAAAAAATAAATATAATATTTTACTTAATGTTACGGTGAAAGATATTCGCATCTCTGATGATGAAGGAGTTAAATATTTGGATAGGAGTGAAGTGAAATCTTTTATTGGATTATTGTTATCTCATCATAGGGATGAATCAAAAGAAAAAAGGTGTTTTTCCTTTGAGATTTTAGGAAGTAGAATATATCTTTGCGCTCGCTGTAGCTGTTTAGTCATAGGAATTTTAATTTTCATCCTAAGTTATTCTTTATATAACCCTCTACCCCTACGTCAATCCCTGGTCTTTTTGATTTCACTTGTCTTGATTATACCTATCGGTGTAGACGGTAGTCTTCAGTACTTAGGTATCAAAGAAAGCAATAATAAAAATAGGATCGCAACTGGATTTGCTTTTGGTATTGGGATCGGGTTTGTGATGACAAGTTTAGAACCTTATCTTAGACTAGTATTATTTATATTCTTGATACCACCACTTTTCATCATCCTTTCATTTCCAGAATTGTCAAAAAGTTTGATCCAGAAGAGTCAAAAGGTGATTTAGATGTGTGCAAAATATGAGAAAGGAAGTTTGGGTCTTGCTATATGTGTGGGATTTGGATGTCTAATTCTGTTCAATATAATAATAGGTTGGATACCGATAATCGGGTCGATACTAGCCGGTTTACTAGCTGGGCTTCTCGCTGGTCTTATAGCGAAAGGTGGGGCAAAACACGGCGCAAAAGCTGGTTTCGGTGCGGGAATGGTCGGAACCATCATTTTAGTTATCTTACTGATGATAGTTGGTGGTATGATTCCTGGTCTTATGGGAGTCGTGGGAGCCGTTAGCACTGTTGTCATAATTATAGGATTGATTAATGCGATATTGCCTACCATCGGTGGAGCTGTCGGTGGACATGTAAGGAGAGGTGAACCAATTAGAGATGATAATTACCCGGAACAACAAGATGATTATGGCCATAGAGCACCTTATAGCCGAAGTGGTGATCACAGAGGATCTCCCCAGAGGGACGATGAATATAGGAGATCTACAGAGCGAAGTGATTATGACTACAGGGCAACAAATCGGGATGATGGTTTCACAGCGACTTCCGACCGAGACGATTATAGTCAAGAAAGGTATTCCTATAAAGGAAAAGGATCTAGAAGATCCTCTAGTCGGAGTCTTGATTCTCAAGAGCGATATTCTTCACCAGAATCTCAATCTGATGATCGTTTTGAATCTGGTAGAACTAGTAAGAAATCCCAAGAAAAATCTAAACCTCCTATCCCTCCAAAACCTCCCTCTAAAGAGGAAGAAAATTTCAAATCTAGATCTCGTGACCCCTCACGAAGTAGGTCATCAAAAGACAGGTATAGAGATGAGAGAGGAAGAAGAAGTCGAGAAAATTATCACATTCCGTGTCCGAATTGTGGTAAACAAAGTTTAGCTTCAGATGAATATTGTATACATTGTGGAAACCCGATCGCAGGTAGGTGTGAGACCTGCGGTACAAAGTACAGAGAGGGGAGTAGTTATTGTTTCAACTGTGGGGACAGAGTAGGATAAAGGTCTCTTATGTCCTGAAGTAGAGAGCCAAACTTGTTATTATAGGGTTGGCCAATTTCCTTTAGGATTATTTTTAGAACCCTCTTTAAGCTAAAATTCAAAGCTAAAATAAAGATTAAAGTCACCAAAAAAAACAAAAATTAGTACTTCTTATATGAATTCATAAGAGGGATAAATTTGGCCGAGCTATTGCAGATGAAAAAAGGGGATATAGAAGAGGGATATATCAAAGTTGACCAGGAAACATTAGATAAACTAAATCTAGAGCAGGAAGGTCACATTAAAGTAACTTTCCCGACTACTATGAAAACGGCTCTACTGAGAGTTAAAGTTGACAATGAAGTGGAAAGTGGAAAATTTATCTGTGCCGAAGGATTATCATTTCATTTTGGCATAGAGGAAGGTTTTGAGTGTGAACTCGATAGTTATGAAGAGAAGCCTGAAGATTTGAATAGCATTTCTCTTAAGATAGATACATTGGGTGATAAAGAGGCTGATGTAGATTCATATATAACGGGAGAAAAAGACAAAATCACCGAGAGATTGAGAGGGCGCTATCTAAATCAAAACAGTAAATTCCCACTTCCTAATCTTGGGGTATATGTGGAGGTCGAGTCTATTGAACCGTCCCTTTCCTCAGAGAAATTCGGTATTTTTAAAGAGGATGTCAATGTACAACTCTCTAAAAAATACAAGAGTTTTTTTAACGGTATCCTACTTGTAGATTCTTCCAAATCTATGTCATCTACAGAGAAAGAAAATATGATGAAGCCTCTAGAGAACGATGCGTTCTTGGAAAATCTCTCAAGCAATGAAGAAGTAAAAGAATACATAAGAGAAAAGATCCATGAAAAGGAAAGGATAACAAAATTGGATGCTGCACTTCTAGCAATCTTGGCTTTCCTTTCTGCGAAAGTTTCTAGGGGGAGAGGGGAAGAAATATCCATCATACTATGGTCTGAAGAAGCAATCCCACTAAATTTCGTGGTTGAAGGTGAGAAAAAGTCTTGGATTTCTGGAGGAGAGATTGGAGAAAAGGGTACTATGGTCGAGATAATAGCCTCAGAGTTATTAAACGAAGCAAAAATGATAGAATCAAAGCAGACTAACATGGAAAAAGCCATAAAAAAAGCTAGAGAAATTAGAGACGGGATAGTCAAAGAGGAAAAGGAGGAACAAGGGGAAGCATATCCTACCATGATAATCTTTCTTACGGACGGAAAAAGAACAGTCGGTCGGTCTCCAATAGGGGTAGTTAAAGAGGAAATCGCGCCTTTAGATAAAACGGTCCTCCACTCTATAGGCCTCGGGAAAGATGTTGAGGAGCAGGAATTGATCGCTATGGCTAAGACCTGTGGTGGAAAGTATTTCAATACCAGAGATGTAAAAGAATTGATAGAGTTCTACGACGAAGAAGCAAATCAATTCACTTCAACCAAAGTTCAGGAGGAAGAAGAAAAAGATAAAGAAAAGAACGTGAAAGAGATTTTTGAGAACCTGAGCAAAATGAAAGGATAAACCCTTAAGAAGTCACATTTCCTGATTCTTTTGCTCGCTAAATGGATGGGTTTTTCATTTTATCTTGTAAGAAAACCCCGTCTACAGTATATAATAGTAGGATTGGGTTTCAAAGCCTTTTTGGAGAATTTGATAAGATGAGAATCACAGTAGAATCTCCTGATGGATTTCTAAAAAGATACAAGTTATTTATAATTGTGCTGTAGGGGCGAGTTAAATTGGAATCAAAGCAATTCATCTGAGGGTTGTTAGTTGGAACTTGTTTAAGCAATGGAAAGAAAGGTTTACTTTCCTGTAGAAAGCCCGCAGGATTCTTATTCACTTTAATTTATAAATATCACAAAATGTCCTTCTCTTTAGGATTATTTTATAGATGTAATAAATAATTACCTACTTCTTTTACGAAACCATCTAATGTTGATGGGATGGGACCTATAACTTATTTATTATGTTCTATCTCATCAGGATAAGAGGGACTGAGGAATTGAAATAAACGATACTCTTTTTTTTCCCTCTATAGGCATCTCCCTTGGATTCCCTTTTTCAAAGATAAAGGGATTCTTATTCTTTACTTCCTTAAGAGATGATAATTTTTCCTCTTCTACTATCTCCTCAGAATCTCCAATTCCTTGGAGTTCGATTTTATTGTGGAGTAATAAGTCGATTTTCTCTTCTCCATTTTCCTCTACTACTTTCACTTTGAGGAGATTGTTATGGGTGTTCACTCTTCCGATGGTATTAGGTTCCGTGAAAGGGTGGATTTCTAATAACTCTACATTTTGTTGGGCTAATGACTTAAAATGGATATTAGTAGAAGAGGTCCCTTTAGATGTAAACTGAGGTGACAAGAGCCTCAAAAGATTGGCCGATAGGATATTCTGGATCGCATTAGTATCGAATTTGAAATCTGAGGAAAATAGGGCTTTTAAAAGATCTATCGATTTGCTAACAGGCATATAGGGGTTATCGGTACCCATCATGATTTTATTATGCCATTCGAAAGCCGTGACCTTTAGTCCAAATATCTCTTTGATCCCTCTTTTGTCTATCTCATTGAAATTCTCTTTTAGATGCGGAAGAGATTCCGAGAAATAACGATCCGGTCCAACATTTTCTGAGAGCATATCAAAATATTTTTGTGGGTTTCCTAGAGTTGAAAGTTCTCCATAAATACAGGGATGAGATAAAGCGGTAAAAACATCTTCTGATTGATAGGTGCAATGTCCTACTATTACCTTCAATTGTTTTATCATACTTTCCTTTCCATCTTCGTAGAATTCCTTTATGATTTCATTACAGATATCGTGTAACTTTTTGACTTCGACTCCATAACTGGTATGAAATATTACAGGAATATTGAGTTCGCAAGTTTTTTTCAATATTTTTTTTATTTCTGGATCATCTAAATCAAATTCATCAGACTGTGGATGGAGCTTTAATCCCCAAAGACCGCACTCATTTACTATTCTCTCTATTTCTTCAATATTTTTTTCTATCGGTTCGTTAGGATCAACTCTGCCAAAACCTATCAATCTTCTCGAATGTGGAGGAATCTTTATCCATTTGCTGATAAAATCATTGCTTGATTCGTACAGTAAATCTTTATTGTCTCTAAAAATGTCATGCATCGGAAACACGACAATCTGGTCTATCATGTAGGATTCTATCCCCCTCTTTTTAATCTCTCCGGATTCGAAACTCTCTATTAGAGGATGAGGTTTTATGAGGCCATCTTCCGGAATTTTCCACCCGTATTTTTCAGGTTGATCTTCTAGTTCCTCTTTGAAGCCATCCGTTTCGGAGTCTCCATTAACTACTTTCTTACAGAAAGTATAGGAATTGTTCACCCCTATCGGTTTCACCTCCATACCGTCCTCATCTTCACCCAGATGGTGATGGGCATCCATCACATAGAATTCTTTTACATTCTCCGTTTCCTTGTTGATCAATCTCAACATCTTTACAGGCCTCTTTTTATCTTCCTAATAGGTTATTACGTCTATAATTTTTGTGCTTTCGAGATTCAATACTTCTCATTAAACGATGAAAGATTTTTTTGATATTACGGAGCCGACAAAACTTTGTATTTTAGAGTAGGATATCAATTCCGCATTCCTGCTCTACTCGATATACTGAGATATATTGAAGATTCCAAGGTCAAAGACCAACTTGCCATACAGGTGAGAGTATAAAATTCATTCTAACATGCCCTCTTTCTCCTTTAATCATGTCTACGTCCCAACTCGAAGTATATATGTCTCCATCTATCTGCTCCAATATTTCGGACTGATCACCGCTTTCCAAATTTTCATCAGTTAGGCTCATTCTTATTAGACTCTCCTCTTCTCTAACATATACCGCGGTCAGAGCCCATTCATAGCGTCCTCTCAAAAGATCATCCACTAATCTCTCAATGTCTTCTCCATAACTGATATTGTCAGATTCTATCCCTTTGTCTATCAAATACAATTTTTCTACAATCAAAGACTCCACGTTATTGTTTTCTCTCTGGATCTCATCTCCATTTTTATCCACATATGTGGTCTCTGGAACAGTACTGCGCATGATAGATAATCTAGTTTCCTCTGTTATCTTTGACATTTCCTCTGTACGTGTGAAATCTTCATCTCTTTCCATCTCAAATGAATAAAAGAAAAGAGCTGTAGAAGCAACTAATAGTATAGTGAAATATATCAGTGCGTCATAGAGACTTAACTGTCCACATTCATCACGATTTAGCTTCATCATATCGCCCATATGCTGACTACCATTTCACAAAGGTGTTCATTTCCCCTCTCATCCACTACTGTGACGAACGAACTACGAGAGTAAATCTCCACTTCATCTGGTATTTCTTCTGTATGAATGGTCTTATCAAATTGTCTTGGGTAATCACTCCTATCTTCGATGAATACCCGATAGTTATACCCTAACGCAGTTGTATTAAACTCTTTTTTCATCCTATCTGCGTCAAGGGACGATACCCTATCTCCGGCGAACTGACCCCTTTCTTCCAATACTAGGTAGTTCCAATTCCTGATTTCTTCGATGAACTGATTTAAATCCTCCCGTATATATTGGGTCTCTTTGTAATCCCTATAAGTCATCACTGTATTCAACATCGTAGAAAGGAAAAGAGTAGTTGCTACCAATACGATGAGCAATGTAGGTAAGTCTTCAAAAAACCCAGCTATACCCTTTTCATCATCTCCCAACGTTCTCATTGAGCTTGATATCTTATATTGATTATTTATCTTTTTTGTTGTTTATAATTGTTTTTCACAATTATTTATTAAAAATAAACTATCTAGTATGATAAAGATAGCTGGGATTAGAAAATAAATATCCAACTGTATCTCTTTGCTAAGTATTACTTTGCTAAGTATTAAATTTGTTAGAGATTCACTTCATTCTTAGTTGTTTTTTCCATCGATGTACAAATCCTCGCTTTTTTTATCTTATAGCTCTTCTTTACTCGGAGGAATCGGTGGTTTTGATTCGTACTCTGATTCTTTTCCTCTACCCTCAGATTCCCATTGTTCTTCTTTTTCTCTCTCTTCCATCCACTCCTTTTCTTCCTCTCTTGTAAATTCTTCTTTACTTGGAGGGACCGGTGGTTTTGGTTTTTCAATTGGCTCTTTCTCTTCGGAATATTCCCCTTCTTTGGGTTCTTCAGTATGCCTACCTTTAATCACGTATCCTATTATAGCTAAGATTATGATTATAATTACGATTATCCCTATGATCGTCATCATGTCTCTCTCTTCTTCCACCGTTACCGTCACAGTATCCGAGTCATCACCGCTAGCAACTTCAAGGTCCATATCTCCTATCTCTTCAGCTTCCCATTTGAATTCACCAGTATCGCTCTCGCCTGCTCCAATAGTCATATCCATCGTGTCCTCATAAATACCGTTTACGCTGAAAACTATTTCCTGCTCACCAGCTAAATCGCCTGTGTTCTCGATAGTGAATTCTACTGTAACCGTAGCACCTTCTTTTACTTCATCGTCGTAGTCTGTGATTTCGACTTCGAAGTATGATTCTAGTACAGTTACCGTTACGGTTTCTGAATCGTCTTCGCTAGCTACTTTCAGGTCAATAATTCCCGTCTCGTCAGCTTCCCACTCGAATTCGCTAGATTCACTTTCGC
>Ga0207421_10001726_pt1 | contig 27788 bp, 24 predicted proteins | sample SodLakKL_010_SED_4_FD_187542 | JGI IMG/M metagenome (GOLD analysis project Ga0207421, IMG submission 187542) | Alkaline sediment microbial communities from Lake Tanatar, Kulunda Steppe, Russia - 8KL_010_SED (SPAdes) (version 2) | ecosystem: Environmental > Aquatic > Non-marine Saline and...
TTCAGCCCAGCTTTGATAACACTACTTCAGAAGTTGCTTGAACCAAAAAAAGACTGAGTAGACACGAAAAAAATATGGAGAAGCCTGGTCGGCTCTCCTTTCTTTTTAACCCCGGGATATTACTTAATTAAAAACGCTTTATTTACGCCGCTCAATTTCCCGGGCAACTTCTTCCGGGGTCAACCCCGAAGCGTTAATAACCGTAGCTTTTCCGGAAGCCTCCTGCATCTCCAGGAAATTTTTATCCATTCCGGTAGTTACCACAAAATCATAATCATGCAGGTCTTTTTCACTGAGTTCAGAGTCATTCTCCAGGTTAACCACCCGGTAACCGTAAGTGTGAAGCACCTTCTTGACTGGTTCCAGGACATCGCTCACGGCAATTTTGGCCTCCATTGTTAATCGCACCCCGCTTTTATTTTTTAGCTTTTGCAGCGGGTTAGATTTTTATTCCTGCTTTAAGAGGAGGGGATAGCATGATAAAATTTAAAAACTTGTTCCTTATCCAGATAGTTGTCAGCCATCATCCAGAACACCCAGTTTTCTCTATAGTAAAAAAAGTGGTAATAAAACGGGTTTTGCTGATCTTTTAACTCTACACAAGCCACTTCGGGGATTTTTTCCACATCTGTTTCTAAAGAAGCTTCTTCTAAAGTCAGAATCTCTTTATTTTTAAAATAAGCATTTTCTTTCAAGCGTTCTTTCATTAACTGGAAAAGCTCGGTAGCTTCCGGTGATTTATCCAGTTTCACCGCCCATAAAACTATATCTGTTTCTTCTCCCCGGTAGTAAGGCACGTAACAGCTTTCCACCGGGATGTTCTCCCCCATAAAGCCTGCCACCAACTGTGCAGCCTGGCTTCCTTTAATTTGCCTGGAAAGAACGAAGTCAGATATTTGGTCAGGGAACACTCCCACCTCACCAAAGTAATCGTCATTTTCAAGGGTGTCACCTTCTATCTCCAAAGGCTCATCCACTTTTTCGGTATCTGAAGCATGCCGCCCTCCTGATATATAGCCTGCGCTATAAGCTATCAGCATACCCGCCAGAAAAAGTAGTCCCACTCTCAGCCTGAACAAAGTAAACTTCCTCCTCTAATGATTATACTCACTACTTCGGTATATAATTTGTATTCGCTATAAATTGACCAGATCCTCTAAATTTGAAATTTATTTCGTAACTCCTTAGGCCAAAACGCTGTCCACAGGGGACGGTTCCTTCGCTTTCCCTTAACGGCCCTCCGCTTCGCTCCGGGTACGCTGGACCAGTCCCCGGCGCTCTTCTTAAATTTTGCCAGCCAGGCAGTTACTTTATTTCTAAAAATCAAGTAGATCTCTCAGGCTCTGAAAGAATCCCGGAAATGACACATTAACCACTTCAAAATCTTTGATGGAGGTCTCTCCTTCAGCCAGGAGTCCTGCCAGGGCCAGGCACATGGCCAGCCGGTGGTCTCCATGGCTGTGGCATATATTGCCAGTCAGCTTTTGCTCCCCCTCCAAAATTAATCCATCAGGCATCTGATGTACTACCGCACCCAGTCTGCCCATTTCCCGGGCAAGGGCAGAAATCCTATCGGTTTCTTTTACCCTCAGTTCACCTGCGCCTTTTATTTCCGTTTTTCCCCTGGCCACCATAGCAGCCACGCTTAATGCGGGGATCTCGTCTACCAGCCTGGGAATCATGTTCTTTTCTATGGTGACGCCATCCAGTTGCCTCCCCCCTCGAACATGTAAATCAGCTACCGGCTCGTTCCCAAACCAGCGATGGTTTAACAGAGAGATATCTGCCCCCATTTCTTCAAGGATTTCCAGGGACCCCGTACGGGTAGGGTTGATGCCCACATCTTTAATGGTAATCTCAGAACCGGGGATAACTACTGCAGCTACTGCCATAAAAATTGCAGAAGAAATATCACCTGGAACTTTAACCATGGTACTTTTCAAAGAGGCAGGGCCTTCTATAGCACGGTTATTTCCTTTTTCTTCAACGCTAACCCCAAAAAGATTCAGCATTTTTTCCGTATGATCCCTGGTTGGGGCAGGTTCAGAAACTACAGTTTTGCCCCGGGCAAAAAGAGCAGCCAGCAAAATGGCGGATTTTACCTGGGCACTGGCCACCTCCATAACATATTCCAGGGGCTCCAGGGAACCTCCCTTAATCCTCAGGGGGAGACTGTCTCCTCCGCTTTTGCCCTGGATTTCCGCTCCCATCCTGGACAGGGGGTCTACCACTCTCTTCATAGGGCGACGATTCAGGGATTCGTCTCCTTTAAGGCGACACACCATGGGCTGTCCCGCAAGGACTCCCAGAAGAAGACGAGCAGTGGTACCCGAATTGCCAGCATTTAAAATCCCGGCAGGAGGCTTGAGCCTTAACCCCCTCCCCATAACTTCAACATGGTCTTCAAGAAAATTAATTTCTGCCCCCAGCATACGAAGACAACTAACGGTAGAAAAGCAGTCCTGGGCCTTTAATAAATTTTCAATCCGCGAAGTTCCTGGGGCCAGGGCAGAGAGAATCAGCGCCCGGTGTGAAACAGACTTATCACCGGGAACAGTTATTTCCCCGGTAATTCGTCTGGGAGGGGATACTACCGCTATCATTTCCTGGTCACTCTCCTTCCATGGATTTATTGGTAAGGTATATTGGTTATTGCCACACCCCGGCTAGCTGGATTCTTAACGCCGGTGAACCCGGTAGCCCTGCATTTCCAACAAAGTCAAGGCTTTGCTGCGTTGGCCTTCTTCCCGAAAGCCCAGCCTGATAGAGCCACCTTCTTCTTCCCTTACATGAAGAATCTCAATTTCGGCAATGTTTACTTCTTTTTCACCCAGGATAGTAGCCAACCGTCCGATAACACCGGGAGTGTCTTTTACCAGGACTACTAATTCAAATATTTCCGGGAGATAACTCCGGAATTGATAAGGGATACTGCGGCGGTACTGGCTGGCTTCTTCTAAAATGCCTTTCAGATAATCCTCCCGACTCTCGCTGATGGTATGAGTAATTTCCTCCAGCATTTCTATGGTTCTCTTCAAGCTATTAATGATAGCTTCACGGTTGGTAATACAAATATCTCTCCAAACTTCAGGGTTTCCCAGGGCTACCCTGGTGGTATCCCTGAATCCACCTGCAGCAAGGGTGCGTATAATTTCATCTTCCCCCTGGGCTGCAGCCACCTTAACCAGGGCCACGGCAACCAGGTGAGGAAGATGACTGACCAGGGCCACCAGGCGGTCATGTTCTTCCGGAGAAAGCACCAGGGGTTGAGCACCTATGCCTTCTACCAGGTAATGCAACCGTTTGCGATAAAATTCTGGGGTAGAACTGGAAGGCGTTAAAACATAAATGGCATTCTCCCACAACGCCGGGTCAGCTGCCTTGATACCTGATTCTTCAGAACCGGTCATGGGATGTCCTCCCAGGTAGCAAGTGTTTGCAGGAAGCAGGAGCGGTATTTTTTCTGTCAAGTATTTTTTGGTGCTTCCCAGGTCTGTCACCAGGGCTCCCGGCGACAAATAAGAAGCACAGCTTGAAAGCAAGTCCTGGCAAAATCTTACCGGTACTGCCAGCACCACCAGCTCAGCTTCCTTTACTACTTCTTTCAAGCTGCACGAACCAGAATCTATCGCTCCTTTTTCCCGTGCTTCACGCAAGGTACTTTCATGACGGTTGTACCCCCAAACTTCCCGGGCCAGCCTTCTTTCTCGTAAGGCCATTCCCAGGGACCCACCCATAAGCCCCGTACCCAGGATCGCTACTTTCCCGAAAACTTGCCTGCTAGATGCTCCTGCCCACACTTGAAGCCACTCCCTTTAATTCATCCATTAACTGTTGAAAATCCCCGGGCGTAAGCGATTGGGGACCGTCGGAAAATGCTTCTTCCGGCCTGGGATGCACTTCTAACAGCAATCCATCCGCCCCGGCAGCTACCGCAGCCTTGCTCATGGCAGATATCAACTCTCTCCTACCGGTGCCGTGACTGGGATCAACCACTACGGGCAGATGCGTCAATTGTTTGGCCAGTGCCACCGCGCTTAAATCAAGGGTGTTCCTGGTGTAAGTTTCAAAAGTACGAATACCCCTTTCACACAATAGCACTTGGTAGTTACCGCCGCTCATCAAGTATTCTGCTGCCATCAGCCATTCTTCAATAGTTGCCGACATACCCCTCTTTAATAGCACTGGTTTTCGTATTCTACTTAACTCCTGAAGAAGATAAAAGTTCTGCATATTTCTGGTACCTACCTGGAGTATATCCGAGTAACGGGCTACTTTATCCACATTATGAGGATCGATAACCTCGGTAATAATAAGCATCCCTGTTTCTTCCCGGGCCCGGTTCAACATTTCTAACCCTTCACCTTTCATCCCCTGGAAGCTATAAGGGGAGGTTCTGGGCTTGAAAGCTCCCCCCCGCAAAACCTGTGCCCCGGCTTTTTTTACTTCCTGTGCTGATTCCAGAACTTGTTCTTCTCCTTCCACCGCACAGGGACCCGCCATTACTACTATTTGTTTACCTCCTATAGATAGCTGCTCATTTAACTCTATAACAGAGTTTTCCGGGCTGAATTCCCGACTGACCAGCTTATAAGGTCGGGAAATAGGCACCACTTTTTCCACCTCAGCCATTGCTTCCAGAGAATGGGAAAGCCCTTCTTCTGGATGTCCAATGACGCCCAGCAAGGTCCTCTTTTCTCCCTGGGAATGATGAACCCTAAATCCTCTTTTTTCCAGTCTCTCAGTAATTTCCTGTACCCTTGCTTCAGTAGTTTCCGGTTTTAAAACCACGATCAATTCAATCACCCCGCTAAAAGTTTTTAGATATTACTCACGCCACTGGTGGGTCGTTCTTGCCTGGCCCGGTATGCAGTTACTATTTCAATTCTTCTTAAACTTGTAGACCGGGCAGCTACGTTATTTTAAGGTAGCAGAACTGGCTGGAAGCTTCAACAAAAAAACTTCCGCCCATAAATGTTCTAGGGACGGAAGTTGTTCCGCGGTACCACCCTGGTTGAGTAAATACCCCACTTAAGGGCAGGCCTCAGCCCGCCGCACTTCTGTAACGTAGAAGACCCGTCGACACCTACTACCTTCTACTATCAGGGTTCAGTCCCGCACCTCCAAGGTGTACTTCACCTGACTGCAGTACCGCGTCACACCACCCCACGGCTCTCTTGAACTTACAGAACAGGCTACTCTCCTCTTCTCAGGCATTTTAGATATGTAAGTTGTTAGCTAATTTTACTACAACCCGGGAGCCTTGTCAACTAGCCACTACCTGCTCCAACTACCTGCCGAATTCTGAACATGGGACCTCCACTCTCCTTTCCACGGGAGTACGTCTTCTAGCCGCCGGAGGTCTCTTTCTACGTACAACCCCCGTTTACCTATCTTAAATTATACACGCCCACTGCCTGATCTGCGATACATGAAAATTGCTTATACCCTTTATATTTCGCATCTTTGTTAGTATAATAACGTGAAAAGATGTTTTGATGCAATTTCTTTGTATTTGGGGATGAATTTTCAAGGCACGAGTATGTTATAATATATGCTTAGTGATTAACACTAGAGCACAATAAGCAACCTGGCCGATTTTTCCATGGTTTTCTCTTTACCGGTAATTAGTGGCGCTTTAATTTTTTCCACAGCAATAGGGATGTTCTTCGGCATCTATCCGGCCAATAAAGCAGCCAAATTAAATCCTATCGAAGCCTTGCGATCAGAATAGTTAATGTCGCACCAGTGCAAACTTTTAACTTTCTTCCCCAGGCTGCACAAAATACAAAAAAGTCTTCCTGGCTTACTTCATAAAGGAGTGTCAGTTTTAGTTTTTATTGTATGAAAACAACTGCTGCCAGGGAAAATCAGGGATTTTTCCACTACCCTTCTTTTGGTATAATATAAAAAGTATAAAGTACAGAGCCAAAGTTGGTAAGACATATGAAAAGAAAAAGGAGAGCTGGAACATGAACCGTGAAACCCAAGTTCCGTCTAACTTTATTATTACGGAAATCAATAAGGATCTGGAGGAAGGCAATTACTCTCATGTACATACCCGCTTCCCTCCAGAACCCAACGGATACCTGCATCTAGGCCATGCCAAGGCCATCTTGCTTAATTACGGCCTAGCACAGATGTACCATGGGAAGTTCAACCTTCGCTTTGACGACACCAACCCCATCAAGGAAGAGCAGGAGTACGTAGATTCCATTATTGATGACATCCGCTGGCTGGGGGCGGACTGGGAAGACCGGCTTTTCTTTACTTCCGATTACTTTGATATCAAGTACCGGTTTGCCTTGCGTCTTATCGAAGCCGGGCTGGCGTACGTCTGCGACTTAAGTACCGAGCTAATCCGGGAGTACCGGGGAACTCTTACCAAACCGGGAAAAGAAAGCCCCTATCGCAACCGGACCGTGGAAGAAAACAGAGAACTGTTTGAAAGGATGCGTCAGGGAGAATTCTCCGATGGTACAAGGGTTCTGAGGGCAAAGATAGACATGGCTTCAGGCAACCTTAACCTGAGGGATCCGGTTATTTACCGCATAATTCACGCCAGCCACCACCGCACCGGGACCAAATGGTGCATCTACCCCATGTACGATTTTGACCATCCCTTCTCCGATGCCCTGGAGGGAATCACCCACTCCCTCTGCTCCATAGAATACACTGATCACCGACCTTTGTACGATTGGGTGGTGGAGCAAGCCCGGAAACTAATACCGGAGGAAATTAAAAGCCGGCCCAGGCAGATCGAGTTTGCCCGGATGAATCTTTCCCATACCGTGGTAAGCAAACGAAAGCTGCTACGCCTGGTAAAAGAAGGATACGTAGACGGTTGGGACGATCCACGTATGCCCACCATCATTGGGCTGCGACGCCGGGGGATTACCCCGGAAGCTATCGCTGACTTCCAGGAGCGGGTAGGAGTGGCTCGAGCCGAAAGCATGGTAGACTTGGCCATGTTCGAGCACAGCATCCGGCAGGACCTGGAAAACAAGGCGCCCCGAATCATGGCCGTGCTGAACCCTATTAAAGTGATTATTACCAACTGGCCTGAAGATAAAGCAGAAATGCTGGAACTGGAAAACATCCCCGGGGTAAAAGAATCCGGAGTACGCCAGGTACCCTTTGGACGAGAAATTTATATAGAGAGAGAAGACTTCATGGAAAACCCGCCTAAAAAGTTTCACCGTCTATCTCCCGGGAAGGAAGTCCGCCTAAAAGGCGCTTACGTGATAAAGTGTGAGGAAATAATTAAAGACATGGAAGGTAATATTCAAGAGTTGCACTGCACCTACGACCCACAAACCAAAAGCGGCCAGGATAACAGTGGAAAGAAAATCAAGGGAGTTATTCACTGGGTGTCGTTATGGTATTCCGAAAAAGTGACCGTAAAACTTTACGATCACCTCTTCTCCAAAGAAAACCCGGAAGAGGAAGAAGACAGCGACTTTACCGTTAACATCAACCCTGATTCCCTGGTTACTTTAACTGATGTTCCCATAGAGCCTGCGGGGGGCAATGCTCCTGCCGGAAGTCGTTTCCAGTTCCTGCGCAAAGGTTACTTTTACCGCGACCCGGGAGAAGCAAAAGATGGCAAAGTAGTCTACAACCGGATTGTAGGATTGCGTGATTCCTGGGCCAAGATGAACAAGAATAAATAATAAAAATATCCACTGTTTTGGCTTACCGGGAGAATTTATAAGTTTTTAATCTGCCTCGTCACTGGAAACATATTTTTTAAAAAGCTTGGTATCTTCCAGTTCTTCCAGGTAAAAGTGTTCATGCAGGGTCTTAACCGCTTCAGGCAGGTCTTCCTTCCGTATAAGCAGTGAAATAGTAATATTAGAATCTGCTGTCTGTAAAATCTCTATACTCTTTTTATTGAGAGCCTGCACAATCCGGGCCATAACCCCGGGGATATTATGCATGCCTACCCCCACCACGGAAACTTTGGCGCACCCTGTTTCCAGCCGGTAGTTTACTCCCAGTTTCTTTAATACCGCCTCGGTACGTTTTACTTTTTCATGTTTCACCGTAAATATTTTTTCAGTAGGGAATACACTGATCAGGTCAATGCTTACTCCTGCTTCTGCCAGTCTCTGAAAAATTCCCAGCTCCGTTTGAAAGTCAGGTTGCTCCAGTTCCACGTGTACCTGGACTACCCCGGTAGTATGGGCTATGCCGGTAACCAACCGGCGGGGCTGTACCCGGTAATCATTCTTTTCGTTTTCTCCTTCGCCGGTAATTAAGGTGCCGGCATCGCTGTTATCCAGGTTTTTGACCAGCAACGTCTGCCGGTTTTTTCTGGCTATTTCCACCGCGGAAGGATGGATTACCCGGGCCCCTTCATAGGCCATCTGGCAAACTTCGCTGTAGGTCATTTTGCGTATAATCCGGGCTTCTTCCAGGAGGCGGGGATCAGCGGTAGCAATACCGTTTACGTCAGTATAGATCTCCACTTGCTCCGCCCCCAGGGCTGCGCCCAGGATTACCGCAGTGGTATCACTTCCTCCCCTTCCCAGGGTATTGATTTCATGATCCTGGGTAGTGCCTTGAAACCCCGCCACTATGGCTACTTCTTGGTTTTCCAGACAACGAGATAGCTTGAGGGGCTTGCAGTCCACTACCTGAGCCTGGCTGTAAGTTCCATCGGTAATCAACCCGGCCTGGGACCCGGTAAAAGTGCTGGCAGGAATACCCTGTTTACGCAAGGTAGCTACCAGTACCGCTGCAGAAATGATTTCTCCGCAGTGCATAACCAGGTCCAACTCCCGCAGGGGTATTTCCGGGTTAATCTCTTCCAGCAGAGATTTCAAGGTGTCGGTAGCATAAGGTTCACTTTCCCTGCCCATGGCTGAAACCACTACCACGGGCCGGTACCCCTGCTGGACAGCTTCTTCAATCCTGGTTACTACCAGTTGACGCAAAGTAGGTGTCGCTACCGAGGTTCCTCCAAACTTTTGAACTACTATCCTCACCAGTTAGGCCTCCCACCTGTTTAATATCTATATCAAAAGTTCGGCAATCTGCACAGAATTAGTAGCCGCTCCTTTTCTAAGGTTATCTGCTACTACCCACAGATTAAGCCCGTTCTTTATAGAGTGGTCTTCCCTGATTCTACCTACAAAAACTTCGTCTCTTCCGTCTACATCAATAGGCATGGGATAAGAAAGCTCCGCAAGATCATCTACCACTACCACTCCCGGTGCTTCCTGCAAAATTTTCCGGGCGCTTTCTGCTGACAAGCTTCTTTCCAGTTCCAGATTTATAGCCTCGGCATGGCCGTTCCAAACCGGAACTCTGACTGTAGTAGCGGTTATAGCCAGCTCGGGTTCCCCCATGATTTTCCTGGTTTCCCTGATCATCTTGGTTTCTTCCTTACAGTAACCGTCATCCATTAGTACATCCAGCTGAGGTACCACATTAAAGGCTATACGATGCTGCCTGCGAGCTCCCTTATGAGGGATATATGTCGCCTTAACCTCTTCTCCATCCATGACACCTTTACTCTGGTTGGATAACTCTTCCATGGCTTCCCTGCCGGCTCCGGATACTGCCTGGTAGGTGGAAACTACGATTCTCTTGATACCTGCAGCCCGGTGTATTGGCTGGAGAGCTACCACCATCTGGATAGTGGAACAATTAGGATTAGCGATTATCCCACGGTGACGACTGGCTTCCCGGGGATTAACTTCGGGAACCACCAGGGGAACACCTTCTTCCAAACGAAAAGCACTGCTGTTATCAATAACTGTTACTCCCCTTTTAACTGCTTCTGGAGCCAGTTCCCTGCTAAGATCTCCTTCCACGCTGAAAAAAGCAATATCTGTGCCTTCAAAAGCTTCCGGCCTGGCTTCTTCCACCCGATACTCCTGTTCCCCTATTTCCACAGTACTATGAACGGAACGTGCTGAAGCCAAAAGCTTGATTTTATGGTACGGAAAACTTCTCTCATGGAGGAGCCGGGCCATGGATTGACCTACCATGCCCGTGGCGCCGACTACCGCCACGTTGTATTTTTTGGTCATGGATTTCTTACCTCCTGTTTGAGTACTATCATTAGTAGCTACACACCCGGCTGCACAAGAACTACACCACCAGTAATGTGTGTATTTACTTATATTATAATAATTGCATAGCACCAAAGTGCAGCCGCTTAAATGAAAATTAAATCAAGCTTAAGGTTTTTTCTATTAACGGTACTGAATAACTCCACGTAACCTGTTCATGGCTTCCTTCATACGGGGCACTTCCACCGTAAGGGCAATGCGGAAATAGCCTTCTCCGTTTTCTCCAAAACCTCGCCCCGGTGTTACAACTACCCCGGTCTCCTCCAGTAGCATGGAAACAAATTCCTGGGACGAATACCCTGAAGGTACCGGAGCCCACACGTAAAAACTGGCCTGGGGAGATTGAATGGGCCAGCCCATTTCCCTTAAATTATCTACTACTACGTCGCGGCGTTCCTGATAAGTTCTCTGCAAAGAATTAATAAACTCATCCCTTTTGGGATTGGTTAGCGCTTCCACCCCGGCATACTGAATGGCTTTAAAAAGCCCGGAATCAATGTTGGTCTTGAAGCGGCTAAGAACTTCTATGGCCCAGGAAGCGCCGGCAGCATATCCTATTCTCCAGCCGGTCATGTTAAAGGTCTTGGAGAGAGAGTTAAATTCTATTCCTACTTCTTTAGCACCGTCTACTTCCAGGAGACTTAAGGGACGGTAACCGTCAAAAGCAAGCTCGGAATAAGCGGCATCGTGACAAATAAGTAAGTCATACTTACGAGCAAAATCTACTATGTTTTCCAAATATTCCTGAGGCGCCACGGCCCCGGTAGGGTTATTGGGGTAATTTATAAAGAGGAGTTTGGCCTTGCGGGCCACTTCTTCCGGGATCTCTTCCAGCCGGGGCAAGAAATTATTTTCCTCTTTTAAAGGCATGAGGTGGCTTTCGCCTCCGGCAAAAAGAGTACCGATGCCGTATACTGGGTAACCGGGATCAGGGACCAGGTTTATTTCTCCTGGATTGGTAAAAGAAAAGGAAATGTGGGCAATCCCTTCCTTAGAACCAATGAGGGGAAGCACTTCCGTAGATGGATCCAGCTCCACCCCATAGCGCTCGCGATAATAACTGGCGACTGCACTGTTAAATTCATCTACCCCTGCGTCGGGAGGATATCCCTGGCAACTGTCTTTAGCCACCTCCTGCTGCATGCGTTCCACTATAAACGAGGGGGGGGACATGTCAGGATCTCCTATGCCCAGCTTTATCACGTCTACTCCCTCAGACTGCTTTTCCCTAATTTTCTTGTCTATCTCCGCAAAGAGATAACGGGGCAGCTTTTGAATCCTTTCAGCAGGATAAACCATTTTTTCGCCTCCTTCAGGGTATATTAATAAATAGTCTTTCTATTTCGCCCTTTCTTTAATTATTTGTAACTTCTACAAGGGCAATACGCTGGCCACAGGGGACGTTTCCTTCGCTTTACCTTAACGATCCTCCGCTTCGCTTGAGGGGACGCTGGACCAGTCCCCTGGCGCAGCTTTTCTTAAATTTTAAAGGCTAGGCAGTTACCATTATTTTATCTGTATCTATTTCACCGCGGTATGCTTCTTCGGCAGGACCTTCCATGTAAACGTTTTCTCCCGGCGCCCAGGTAATCCTTAGAGGGCCACCGGGAAGCCGCACTTCCACCGGGGAAACAAGTTTGCCCTGGTAGACACCTGCTACGGCAACTGCACAGGCTCCTGAACCACAGGCCAGGGTAGCCCCGGCTCCCCTCTCCCATACCCGGGTTTCCACCAGTTCCGGATTTATAACCTGGACAAACTCCACATTAACCCCCTCGGGAAAACAAGGATGCCATTCCATCAACTCCCCCCAGCGCTCCCAGGGAGTTTCTTCCAGGTTGCCAACAAATATAACCCCATGTGGATTTCCCATGCTCAAAGAAGTAAATTCCAAGCGGGTGCCTTCCACCTCTATAGCCTCATTGACAACTCGCCGACTTTCTCCGGTTACCGGGACCTTTTTACTGTCCCATTCCGGGAACCCCATATTAACTTTCACCCATCCCCCAGGCAAAATCTCTACTTCCTGAATTCCGCTACCGGTTTCTACGCTAAATTGGCTACCACCCTTACGTTGATGCATATATCTAGCCACGCACCGTAAAGCATTACCGCACATTCCTGCTTCGCTGCCGTCAGGGTTAAAAAACCGCATGCGAAAATCCGCCGGGGAGGAATCCTGCAAAACCACCAACCCGTCTGCTCCTACCGACCATCGCCTTTGACAGGCCCCCCGGGCCAGGGAAGCATACTCTTTTGCAGTAAAACCTCCATCCTCCACTATCATAAAGTCATTACCCAGTCCATGCATCTTTACAAAATTAAATTTTCTCACCTTCCCTTACCTCACCGTTCTCTCTCAAATAGCCCGGGATGGTTTCCAACCGGATCATGTCTTCAAAACTTTCCCTGCGAACTACTTCTTCTATACCGCCCCGGCTAACGAATAAAACCGCTGGCCGGGGAACCCGGTTGTATTGGCTAAACATTGAAAAATGGTAGGCCCCTGTAGAAAATACGGCCATCACATCACCCTGTTGCGCGCGGGGCAATCGGGCATCACGGATCAGTATATCTCCTGACTCACATGCTTTACCTGCTACGGTAACCAGGCTGTCTTCTTTTTCACCAGCACGGTTAGCCAGCGAAGCCTGGTAAACGGCATCGTATAGGGCAGGCCTCAAGTTATCCATCATCCCACCATCTACAGATACATAGGTACGGGTGTCCGGGATATCTTTTACCGTCCCTACCCGGTATAGAGTTATGCCGCTTTCTCCAGCAATGGACCTGCCCGGTTCCAGGGAAAGTAACGGCACATTCAAATGATGTTCCCGGCATTTTTGACAAACTCTATCCGCTACTGCCGATACAAATTCTTCCACTGGCACGGTCTCATCTTCGGAAGTATGTTTTATCCCCAGGCCTCCACCCAGGTTCAACTCCGTTAAACTGGCACCAGTTTCCCGGTTAACTTCTGCCATAAAGTCAACCATTACTTCGGCAGCAAGTTGATGGGATCGAACCTGGAACAATTGTGAGCCAATGTGGCAGTGGAAACCCCTTAGCTGAAGGTTGGGATGGTTAAGTACTTTTTTCACCGCTTTCATGGCCTGTCCATCACTTATCCCCAGGCCAAACTTGGAATCTACCTGTCCGGTTTGTATATACTGATGTGTGTCACCGGTAACTCCCGGTTTTATTCTTATCAGGATTTCCAGGCTCCGATCTTTTGCCCTGGTAGCTTCTTCCAGGAAATCAAGCTCCATTAAGCTATCCACTACCAGTACACCTACGCCCCGTTCCAGGGCCATATTTATTTCCTCTTTGGTTTTATTATTGCCATGAAAATATATTTTTTCCGCAGGGAACTTGGCCTGTAAAGCTGTATGCAGCTCTCCTCCGGAAACCACGTCCAGGTAAAGCCCCTCCTGGTGTACCAGGCGGCACATGGCCAGGGTAAGAAAAGCTTTTCCCGCATAAATAATGCGACCACCACCAGGGGAATTATCCTCTATGGAACTAAGGTACTGACGGCACCGCTGACGCATATGCTCTTCGTGGTAAACATAAAGAGGGGTTCCGTATTTTTGGGCTACTTCTACCAGATCCCACCCCAGCATCTCCAGGTGATTTTCCTCATTAATTTTTACTATTTCTTGGTTAAACATATGCTCTCCCTCCCAGGTCTAATAAACTGGCGTAATAAAAACGGCTGACGTTCCGTCAGCCGTCAATACAGCTACGAAACCCCTCTCACCCTAAAGCGAGATAGCTCTTCACCGAAACCCCTAGGGTAAGGTATTTCGATGACAGTCCGGAGGCTGTTCGCCCCATCGGACCAGTCTTTAAACCCGGGCGGTTTAAAAACTTCGGCGGCGGCCCCTTTTTTCAAGTTTCACCGGTTACCCGAAACCTCTCCTTGAATACTTTTGGCCACCGCTCCTCTACCTCACCCCGGCGAGATGAGGCAATCAAGTTATTCTTTTTTAATCAAAAGTATTTTAACACGTATGCTCTGGTGAAACAAGTAAAAATCTTGCCCGGAATTAACTTACTGTATTAAACAAAAGGTCAAGCTCCTTCTTCTTCCGGGTCGGCCAGGGAGGTAATAACAGGCTGGTATTTCTTGTCTCTTTTCCATGTCTGGTCCCACTTTCGTATTACCCCAAAAACCAGTAACATTAGAACAAGTCCCGAGCCTGTGCCTACCAGGTTGGGATCCATTGCCCAGCCGAAAAACCCGGTAGCCCAGTATCCTACTAGAAGCCCCGCCACCAGCGCCAACACGGGAATTAAGTATATCACAAAGGAGAGTAACAAAACTTTACTATCTTCTATTTCTATACGAACTACTTCACCTTCAGAAGCTCCAATAGGATTGGCCACTTCCACCTTTTCATCCTTGACATCAGGACCTCCCAAAATGCCTCCACACCTGCCGCACCCTTCACAGGCCAGGTGCCGCTTTAAAAGAACCAGGGCCCGTTCCCCCCGGTTTTCCAAAACCCTGCCTACTCTTTCCATGACTATTCCCTCCACCACTAATATAACACTTAATTGACACCACTCACGTTATGCCGATGCCGCCGACCACACCACCGTTTTTAAACTTTATATAGGCTGAGTAGTTACTTTTTATATTTTATCATACCAGTAAAGAGTTATATGCTTAACTGTTATATTTAATACGCTTCATATTTAATAAAGATTATCCATGGCAAACATTTGTTGGCTGATGTCCCTTCATGGAAATACAGTGTAATTGCTCCCTACAACCTGAAAATTTAATGGAGGGATGCTCTTATGTCTTTTGTTCCTTAGAGAAATAAAAAAAGGGCTAACTCGGAAAACCGAACCAGCCCCTTTGGGATTTGCCATATAGCAAGTATGGCTTTAAGCAAAAGCTTCGGGTATCTCTTTCAGGGTAGCATAACTAAAGACCGGACCGTCTTTGCAGACATACAGGGGCCCGGCATTACAGCGCCCGCACTTGCCTATGCCGCATTTCATGCGGTTTTCCAGGGTAGTATAAATCTGTTCGTCTTCAAATCCCAGCTTTTTAAGATTTTGCAGCACGAACTTGATCATGATAGGCGGGCCACAAGTAATAGCAATAGTATTTTCCGGCGAAGGGTTTACCTCCATTAACATGGTAGGTACAAAACCAACAAAATGAGTCCACCCTTCCTCTTCCAGGTCTACTGAAAGGTGACAGGAAGATACGGTTTGGCATTTTTGCAGTTCATCAAATTCATTTTTAAAACAGAGGTCGTTGGAAGTCCGGGCGCCGTACAGTACTGTAAGGTCACCGTAATCACTCTTGTTTGCTCTTACGTATTCTACAATAGGGCGTAAGGGTGCCTGCCCGATTCCTCCCCCGATAGTAAGGATTTTTTTGCCCTTCCATTCTTCCAGGGGGAAATTGTTGCCGTAAGGCCCCCTTACCGTCATGGTGTCTCCCGGTTCCAGTTGATGCAGGGCCTGGGTAACTTTACCCATGCGCATTACCGAAAAGCGCAAAAAGTTACCTTCAGTAGGAGAAGATGAAATAGAGATCATGCTCTCTCCAACTCCCAGCACCCCGATCATGGCACACTGGCCGGGCTTGTGCTCCCACGCTTCCTTTACCTCTTCCTCCTGGAAGACCACCCGGAACGTCTTGATGGCGCGGTCACCGTAAGTTTCATACCAGGTGTCTTCTACTGTAGCCAGGTGCGGTATATAGGGATTGCCTTGGTTTTTCATAGTGCCTCCTTAACCCGTGATAATATATCAAGTATGTCTATATTTACGGGGCAGCTGGTAATACACCTGCCACACCCTACACAGGCTATCTTATCAAACTTCCTCACAAAGTAATGGTACTTGTGATTTATCCGGTTACGGGTTCTTTCCCGGCGCGAAGGACGCGGGTTATGCCCGGAAGCATGAAGGGTGTATTCACCAAACATGCAAGAATCCCACATACGGCAACGACGTCCCTCATAGCCTTCTACTTCATCCTGGATATCAAAGCAATGACAGGTAGGACAAAGATAGGTACAGGTACCACATCCCAGGCAGGCCCGGGATATGCGGTCCCACAAGGGATCTTCCCACAGCTGAGCCAGCTTTTCCGGAACATCCTCAGCTTCCACCTTTCGCCCTATCTTTCCCTCAGCTTTCTTGATTATCTCCTCTGCCTGCTTGCCTTGCTCGGACGCTTCTTCCAGGCTGCTTTCCACTGACTGAAGAATTTTCTTTCCCCTATCGGTGACTGCTCTCAGGTAATAAGATTCTCCCAGATCCACCATCAATACATCCAGTCCCTGAGTAGAACCAGGACTTCCTTCCAGGGAAGTACAGAAACAATTGGGAAAGGGTTCATGGCAGGCAAGCCCCAGAAGGGCTGTCTTTTTGCGACGATCCAGGTAGTAAGTGTCGTCTTCGTCCCACTGAAAAACGTGGTCTACCAGATCCATGGCCCGGGCATCGCACGGACGAACGCCCAGAAGAACCCTTTCTTTAATGGCTTCAGGCGGGCAAATCTCCTGGTCCCCTGTTTGGTAACGGAACATGGTTTCCGTCTGGGGAAAGACTGCTTCTTTAGGTGGAACGGAACTGTTAGCGTATCCTTCCAGGTCAACAGGTGTCTCTTGTTCGCTGGAATAAGGGACAAATTTATGCAGTGGACCTTCTTTTACCGGAAGCCACAGTTCGCGGGCATCTGCCAGAGCCTGGACAAAGCTAGACCAATTTTCCTTTTGTAAAACTTTTTCAGTCATTATTTCACCCACCTCTAGAGAATGAAGTCTTCCTGGTCCTGAGGATCATAGCTGGCCTGGAAGGGTAAGCTTTCGGGATCGGTGCCGGCTTCAAAACCATATTTATCCCGGACCTCTTCCACCATTTTCTGATTCAATTTCCCCAGGGGGATGCCCGCGGGGCACACCCTTTCGCATTCCCCGCATCCCACACAGCGCCCCACCAGGTGAAAGGCGCGGGCAATATGGAAAGCAGTATTTTCACTGTAATTAACCGAACGGTACACCCAGGTTGGATTAAGGCGATCCAGAATGCAGTCCTCGCAGTAACACATGGGACACACATTTCGACAGGAATAGCAGCGGAGGCAACGGGAGAACTCTTTCTCCCAGAATGCCCATCTGTCATCAGGAGAGGCTTTTTCCAGCTCTTCTACCCCCGGGGCTTTCCCATCGCTCCAGGGTTCTACCTCATCCCCAAGAATTTCTTCCGCCCAAACCGGGTTAGGGTAGCGACAATTCAGGCAATTGCCAGCCAGTAACTCTTCCCGGGCTATTTCCTTTTCCCCTTCGGGAAAACGCAACCGAATCTTGTCCCCATCCCATTCGGCTTCCACTCCACCCAATGCTTCGGGAAATTTTTCTTCAAGTTTGCGCTGATCTATCACTCCACGACAGGGAACCCCCAGGATTAACACCTGTTCCTTTTCGATGCCCTGTTCCGTCAGCAGCTGAACCGCTGCCCGGCTGTCACACCCTTTAACCAACAGGGCTGTCTTCCGCCGATCGGGTTCCTCTCCCTTGGGAAGAGGCAACTTTTCCTCCAGGGTAAGATAAGTGGTCAGGTTGGGGGAACAGAGGGGAGAAAAGATCAGCTTTTCTGCATCCTCAGGGGTTTCCACCCAGTGAGGGGATACCCGGTATCCAAATGTCCCCTTTCGCCACCCTACCAGGTGTTTAACATCTTCCCGGGAAACTATCTCTTTGGCTTTTTCTCTTATTACTGCTTGATCTACCAAGTCATCCTCCCCCCTACCAATTTATCTTATCCCGCTTGAATTGTTCAAAAGGTCCTGCTTCACGCACGTCTTCCACTACTTTTTCCACTACATCCTTCCATTTTCCGCCTTCGGAAGCGGAAACCCAGCTCATGTGTATCCTCCGGGGATCTACCCCTACGAATTCCATGAGTTCTTTTATTAATCCGAACCTGCGCCGGGCATACATATTACCTTCCAGGTAATGACAGTCTCCGGGATGACACCCGGAGATTAGCACCCCGTCGGCGCCCTGCTGCAATGCGTTCATTACGAAAAGTGGGTTTACCCTTCCCGAGCACATTACACGAATAATCTTGATATTAGAAGAATATTTTACCCGACTGGTTCCGGCCAGGTCCGCCCCGGCATAAGAACACCAGTTGCAGAGAAACGCCACGATATTGGGTTCAAATGGCTCGCTCATTTCCTAACCCCCAATGCAGCAATTTGCGGCATAATCTGAGAATCTCTAAAGGAACGGGGCTGTACAGAGTTCGACAGGCAGGCTGCCGAGCAGCTTCCACAGCCCTTGCACAGTGCTTCATTAACACTGGCTACGTTCACCGCGTGCCCGAAGCGGTTAACCGTAGTTAGCTCAATGGCGCTGTAGGGGCATACTTCCACGCAAAAGCCACAACCACGGCAGGTATCCTGGTTTACTTCTGCAGTTTGCGCCTCTACTTTTACTTTTCCTAAGGAAAGAGGTATCATGGCAGATGCAGCAGCTCCTTTGGCCTGGGCAACGGTGTCGGGTATATCTTTGGGCCCCTGAGCACAACCGGCCAGGAACACCCCGTCAGTAGAAGTATCTACCGGGTAGAGCTTGGGGTGAGCTTCCAGGAAGAACTTGTCCGAAGACTGGGAAAGCCGTAACAGGTCTATAACTCCTCGGGCATCAGCCCTCGGTTCCAAACCGGTAGCCAGGACTACCAGGTCTACTTCATCTTCCATAGGAGTAGCAGTCAGGGTATCTTCTACCTTGACCACCTGTTTATCTCCCTTGGAGAATATCTCTGAAGGATTGCCGCGAATATAGCGCACCCCTTCCCGGCGCACCCGGTCGTAAAATTCTTCAAATCCTTTACCAAATGCTCTGACGTCCATATAGTAAACCCGGACGTCTGCATCGGGTATCTTCTCCTTGATCAGGTGGGCTTGCTTGGCTGTATACATGCAGCAAACCCGGGAACAATATTCGTTACCCACGCTCTGATCCCGGGAGCCTACACACTGGATAAAAGCGACATCCTTGGGCTTGCGGGCGGTTTCTCCCTCGCCTATCAGGATCTCTCCACCCGTAGGACCGGAAGCCGATACCAGCCTTTCCATTTCCAGCCCGGTAATTACGTTGGGACTGTCCTGGTAGCCGTACTCCGGCTTGCGGGAGGGCTCAAAAGTGTCAAAGCCGGTAGCCACAACAATAGCTCCTACTTTGAGTTCCACCACCTGGTCTTGCTGCTCAAAGTCTATAGCTCCCGGGCCACACACTTCCTGACACTTGGGTTCTTTACCGCACTTGCCCCTGGTAAGATATAGGCAGTGGTCGGGGTCAATGGTCATTTTAGCCGGTACCGCTTGAGGGAAAGGCATGTAAATAGCGGACCTCTTGCCTACCCCCTCATCATATTCATTGGGAATACGGTTTTTTACCCGGCAATTGTCAGCACAGTCTCCGCAACCATTACACTTGTCTATGTCTACATAGCGGGCTTTTTGGCGAACTTTTACTTCAAAATTACCTACAAAACCTCCTACTTCCTCAACTTCGGAATAGGTCATTAGTTCAATCTGGGGATGGTTGGCCACATCCACCATCTTGGGGGTGAGGATACAGGCGGAACAGTCCAGGGTGGGGAATGTCTTATCCAGCTGCGACATCCTGCCTCCCACCGAAGGGGTCTTTTCCACCAGATAGACCTGGTATCCGGCATCAGCAATATCCAGCGCTGATTGTATTCCGGCAATTCCCCCTCCAATAACCAGGGCAGAGCGTTCCGCTTCTACCTCCTTTTCTTCCAGGGGCTCCAGCATCCTGGCCTTGGATACTGAAGCTCCTACCAGGCTTTTGGCCTTTTTAGTAGCCTCCTCCTGGTCCTCGTGAACCCAGGATACGTGTTCCCTGATATTGGCCATTTCCAGGTAATAGGGGTTAAGCCCTGCATCCTGGAGAGTTCTACGGAAAGTCATCTCATGCATCCTTGGAGAACAGGAAGCCACTACAATGCGGTTCAGGTTCTCCTTACGAATATCCTCCTGGACCAGTTGCTGCCCCGGGTCGGAACACATGTATGTGTAATTCTTGGCCACCACTACCCCGGGCAGCCGGGAGGCGAATTCAACTACTGCTTCTACGTCTACGGTTGCGGCAATGTTAATACCGCAGTGACAAACGTAAACACCCACTCTCGGTTTTTCACTCATGAACATTTCATCCTCCCAATATGACAGTTAACTTTGGATTACCGGAGCAGCAGTTACCCTTTCATTTCATTAAGCTTCTCATTAAGCTTGGGCACCACTTTAAACAAGTCGTCAACAATCCCGTAATCAGCCTCGGCAAAAATGGGCGCGTTAGGGTCTTTGTTGATGGCAACTACCGTTTTGGCCCCCTTGATGCCTGCCAGATGCTGGAAGGCACCGGAAATCCCTACCGCAAAGTATAGCTTGGGTTTAACCGTCTTACCCGACGTGCCTACTTGCCGGTCATGAGGCAGCCAGCCTGCGTCTACGGCGGCGCGAGAACCACACATATCTGCGCCCAACAGCCCTGCCAGCTCTTCCATCAAAGGCATGTTCTTATCTTCGCGAACCCCACGCCCCAATCCTACCAGCACATCTGATTGGGTAATATCTACATCGCCAACTTCCGCTTCCTGGTATTCTATAAATTTGCGATAATCCAGTTCCTCTTTTAGCGGAGATTCAACTTTTTCCACGCTTCCTTTTTGATTTGCTTCCATCGGCTCGAAAGCAGCTTCTCTTACCGTAAAGAGATAAGTATCAGCATCGGCAAAGGAGAACTCCGCATTAACTTTGCCCTGGTAATACTGGCGAACCCCTACCGGTTTCTGGTCTTCTATGCGAAGTCCCACCAGTTCGGTAAGATAAGGTAGATCTTTTTCCACCGCCAGTGCAGGAGCCAGATCTACTCCCTGGGCGGTATGACCTACCATTACGATTTTGGGCTGGTGTTCATCAATGATAGAAGAGAGGACTCTCTGGTATTTATCAGCATTAAAGCTTTCTAACAATGCATCTTCTACATAAAGAACCTTGTCGCAAGCTCCGGACAATTTTTCCGTAAACTCATCTACTCCGCTGCCCAAAAGAACACTTACCACGTTGCCCCCCATTTCCGGGGCCACCTGGGAAGCCAGATTCAGCATTTCCCAGTTTACATCTCTAATTTCACCCCTGCGATGTTCGATAATAACAAATACATCTCCCATTATGCGAGTCCCCCTTTCTGCAGAATTTCTGCAAGTTTTTCTGCCTTCTCTTCAGGCTCTTCCCCTTCAATAAATTCCGCTTTTGCTTCCACTTCAGGGATGTACATTTTATTGAGTTTTATTTTGGATGCAGATTCATCCACTTGTTCGGCAGGAAGTCCCAGGTCGTCCAGGCTCATCACTTTTAACTCTTTCTTTTTGGCCTGGCGAATCCCTTTTATAGGTGCATAGCGAGGCTCATTGATGCCCGTCTGAATAGTCAAAACTGCAGGGAGGGTAAGCTCTACTACTTCCATAACCCCTCCTTCCAGTTCGCGATAAGCCCTTACTTTGCCTTCATCCAGGACTTCGACCTGTTTAACCATAGATGCATGGGGAATGCCCAGCTCCTCAGCCATGGCTACTCCCACAGACATGTTACCATCATCATTGGCCATGCACCCGGTGAGGATAAGCTTATAATCCTGATCTTTAACCGCTGCCGAAAGCACTTTGGCTACAGCCAGGGGATCATGTTCAAAAATACGAGAATCTTCCACTCGAATAGCATCATCTCCTCCCTTGGCCAGAGCCATACGAATAGTTACCTCGGATGATTGCGGGCCAATGGAAAGGACAGATACTTCACCACCATGGTTTTCTTTTATCTGCACTGCTTCTTCCACGGCATAGTTGTCCGCCTCGTTAATGTCAAAGGAAAAACGACTGGTGTCCACGCCCAATCCAGTTTCATCAAGTTTCACATCAGCCTCAGAAGTATCCGGGACATACTTGATGCAAACGAAGGTTTTCATAATGCTGCCACCTCCTGAAAATATAATTTCGGATTTACGTAAAAGTGAAACTACAATAGTTCCCCTAAAATCTCGGTAATTTCCTGCACTTTCATCTCCTCTTCGTGCCCCACAGCTTTTACCGCGTCGTCCAGGGTAAGAACACAGAAGGGGCATGCCGCAGCAATCACTTCGGCTTCCAACTCCCTGGCATCTCTGGCCCTGGTTTCAGCCAGTCTTTCTTGCTGTGAAGAAGTTTCCACCCACATCTTGCCCCCGCCTCCTTCACAACAAAGGCTCCTTTCCCGGGAACGATTAAACTCCACCAGTTCAAGACCGGGAATTGATTTTAACACTTGCCGTGGTTCTTCGTAGATACCGTTCTGCTTGCCCAGATAACAGGGATCATGAAAAACCACTTTCTTTGAATATTCTCCATCGAAGGTCAGGTCACCTTCCCGGACAAGCTCTTCCAATAATTGGGTGTAGTGGATTACTTCGGGCTTTAGATCCTGGTATTTTTTAAGCGCGGTAAGGCAATGAGGGGAAAGAGTTACAATTTTATTAGCAGGATAGTTTGAAAAAAGCTCGGTGTTTTCCTCCAGTAACTCCTGAAAAAGCTCTTCTTCACCCAGTGCCTCTACTTCGCTTCCGCAGCAGGTTTCTTCCTCTCCCAGAAAAGCGTAATTTGCCCCAGCCTTTTCCATTAACTTTACCAGGTTTTGAGCTACTACCTGGAGCTTGGGATCGTATGCCACGGTACAGCAAACGTAAAAGAGGTACTCTACCTGTTCACCTTCCTGAGCTATCTTAACATCCAGCCCTTCCATCCAATCAAAGCGGGTTGCCCGGGGCTTGTTCCAGGGATTGCCTTCTAAAAACACGCTCTCCAGGGCATCCCTCACCGTGGGCTCCACCTTTCCCGTTTCCACCATTTGATTCCTCAAAGCATAAAGGACCTCTACCGGTTTTAAGCCCTTCGGGCACCTGACTTCACAGGTGCGACAACCGGTACAGTCCCACACCTCGGGTAAACGTGAAAGCTCTTCTAACATCTCCTGGTCATAGGTGTCATAAACAAACCGGCGCACGTTGAGGTTGGTCCTTACTGTTACCGGACAACCCCCGGTACACCTTCCGCACTGAATACATCCCAGCAAGTCGTACTTCTGGATAAAAGTTTGATTTTCCGCGCTCATCTTCATACCCCACATAGAAAGATATAGTTTGGTTTCTTTCTCTCTTGCCTCCAGGCCTGAAAATGCTACTTTGCCCCATAAAATTCCTGCCCAGTCTTTATATTTCTAATCATAAAAGAAGAATACCTCCTCCCTTCCCTGCTAATTTACTCAATCATAAACCTTTTCCCTTTTGCCAGCCGTTAGGCAATTTTCTGTCAACACAAAAAAGAAGTGACTAACATACTTATTCGTTAATAACTCGTTCTACATTTATCTACTAATTCCTTCTTATCATCATTAGATTCTTTAATATTTTACTTGGTCAAATATTTTATTAACATCGGAATATTTTGTTACTATATATAGTTTTAGGCCAACCTGCGGCACTGGAAAATTTATTTATTTATGGAAGAACGCTGCCGGCGCAAAATAATTAGTAATTGTTTTCTTTCATTCTCCCGGTTTTTTTCCGTCTACCATTTTTGGAAAGATAAATTTATCTTGCCAAAATAAATGTAATTTAATGAAATTTTTTCTTGCAAAAAAAGGGAATCTTTTCCTGCATGTCGAAGTATATAAACAGGCAGGAATCTTGATGAGGAGGTGCGTAATTTGGCACCAAAGAAGGTCCCTGATTTACATGAAAAAATAGAAAATATGCGTGAAAAACTCATCCATTCCGTAGAAGCCTCACCTGGAAGCTTGCTTACTTCTGAAGCTTACGCTATAAGCAAAGAACTCGATAAGCTTATTGCTGAAAGCATGAAAGAAAAATCAAAATAAATATATACTTATGTTAAAAATTCGGGAAGTACTCTCCCGAATTTTCTGATTTTCTATCAAAATTACTGTTAAACACTCATAAAATTTGATCTATTCTGTTATAACTACTTTGCCAGTGGAAGATTCTACTACTTTTCCCACCAGGTAAGCTCCTGCCCCCCTCCGGGTCAACTCCTCCTTTACGGTTTCCACATACTTTTCTTTCACTGCTAGTAAGAGCCCACCGGAAGTTTGTGGATCTGCCAGCAGGTCTATGGCAACCGATCGGTCTTCTTCCTGAAACTTTACCTCCGTTTGATCCCGGTAAAATTCCCGGTTGCGATAACTACCCCCCGGCACCATTCCTGACTCGGCCATTTCCCTGGCCCGGGGATATAAAGGCAAACGGCTTACCTCAATCATCAGGGTAGCCTGGCTGGCTGCAGCCACCTCCACGGCGTGACCCAGCAGCCCAAAACCGGTTACATCAGTACAAGCATTTACTCCATTTTGCCGGGCAACTTCAGCCGCACCCTGGTTTAAGGCCGCCATTCCTTCTATTACTTCGCCAGCTTCTTGGGTTTTCAGCAAACCACCTTTTAAAGCTGTTGTTATCACCCCGGTTCCCAGGGGCTTGGTAAGAAACAACAGATCACCCTCTCGGGCTCCGGAATTAGTTAATCTTTTTTCCGGGTGCACCAGCCCGGTAACACTTAAACCGTACTTGGGCTCGCGGTCTTCTACACTGTGACCTCCTGCCATTACCGCACCTGCCTCCACAACCTTTTCATGTCCTCCCCGGAGAATTTCTTTTAATACCTCCAGGTTCAGCTGCTTACAGGGAAAGCTCACTAAATTGAGGGCTGTAACAGGTCGCCCTCCTACGGCGTAAATATCGCTGAGAGAATTGGCGGCAGCAATCTGTCCAAACCAATAGGGATCATCTACAATAGGAGTAAAAAAATCGACTGATTGTACCAGGGCCATGTCTTCGGTAATCTGATAAATCCCCGCATCGGCGTACTTTTCTCCACGGGTAAGTAAACGCTCATCTTCCTGCTGGGGTAAAGAGCACAAAACTTGTGCCAGGGTTTCCGGACCCAGTTTAGCCGCTCAGCCGGCACTTTGTGAAAGGGTAGTAAGCCTAATCTCTTCTTCGGTCAAGGTTTTGTTAACCCCCTTATCATTTTTCGCGTTTATAATTTGATAAAACCCGGTAATCCTCTATCCTTTTGGTTATTTTTTCCCGGTCAAAATGCTCTAAAAGAGGCTGCACATACTTGCGGGAAGTGGCAAGGCGATCCCGGAACTCCGCCAGTGTTAATCTGGAGTTCTCTTCAAAATGTTCATAAAGATATTTTAAAGCTTCCCGGTAATGTTCCCGTAAAAAATAGATATCTTCATTAATTTTAACCAGTTTTCCCTGGTAAACCAGGTAATCCAGCAGTTCTTCTAGCTCCGAGGCTTCCAACCCTATTTCAGTACTCAGTTGGATGGGACGGGGGGGCTGAAAACCAGCCTTGTTAAACCTCTCCTCTAATCGGGCAATATTTTTTTGGACCCTGGGGCCTGGAGAAGGACGAAATCCGTAAAGGCATACTTTATCTTCTATTAATTCTATCTGTTGTTCTTCCGACCATCGCTCCAGAAAGGCATCCAGGTTTTTGATGCTCATCCGGCTGGGGAACAGCTTTTTTAGTTCAGCCCTGGATATACCTGGAGAAAGCGGGTGATCATCATGATAGTCTTTTAAGTAATCAGTGAGCTTTTGTTTCCATCCCTGGTATTTTTGCGAAGTTACCACTGCTTCCCCAACTTCCACCACCCTGCCTTTTTCACGAAGCCTCGCCAGCACACCTGATACCTTGTCCCGGTTAAACCTGGTTTCTTTTTCCAGGGAAGAAAGATCAGCCAGCTGCATTTTTTCCAGCTGCTGTAATATATAGGTATCATCTCCTCCCGAGGAAACTTCCTGTTGAAGCTCTTTTAGTTGTTGGAGTACTTCCTTTCTAAAGCGGCGGTGCCTGCGGGTAGGTAAGGGATCTAAAATTATTCCGCCGCCTATGGTAGTCATGGGAGAATATGACCTGATAATATAGCGATCCTGCCTTTCTGCCACCAGAGGAGTATCCATCCTTACCTGGACCAGGGCCTCTTCTCCCGGCTTAAGCTCTTCCCGGTCCAACAGGGCAATACGGGCTACTACCCGGGCTGTCCCCTGGTAAAGGTGAACCGGATCCATATGCTTGAGCTTCCAGGGTGAACCGATTAACAGCTTTAAAGAAGCGTCCAGCATGGTCGTAGTTTTAAAAAAACCGGGGGTACACACAGCGCTCCCCCGTTCTACCTTGTCTCTTTCCATACCGGAAAGATTTAAAGCCACCCGATGCCCCGCTCCGGCTTTTGAAACATTGCTTCCAAATATCTGTACATTGCGGACCCGGGCCTTCTCTTTGGATGGCAGCACTTCTACAGTATCTCCCCTGGAAACAGCCCCCTGGAGCAATGTCCCGGTAATCACGGTACCAAAACCGGAAACAGTAAAACAACGATCTACAGGTATCCTCAAGGGAGCCAGGGAATCTTTGGCCGTTAAACCTTCTGTCATTTTCTGGAGAAGTTTTTTTAACTCTTCTATACCCTGCCCGGTAGCCGAAGAAACCCTGACCAGGGGGGCATTGTTTAAGAAGGTGTCCTGTAACTCCTGGCGAACTTCTTCTTCCACCAGCTGGCACCATTCTTCCCCAGCCAGGTCTGTTTTAGTCAAGGCGATAATTCCCTGTTGCGTGCCCAGTAACTCCATGATGCCCAGGTGCTCTCGGGTCTGAGGCATAATCCCCTCATTAACATCAATCACCAGAAGCATTAAGTCAATACCCCCGGCACCGGCCAGCATGTTATGTATAAACCTTTCATGTCCAGGAACATCGATAATTCCAGCAACCCTCCCGTCAGGAAGAGGGAAAGATGCAAATCCGAGATCTATAGAAACTCCACGGTCTTTTTCTTCCTGTAAACGGTCGGTATCTTTACCCGTTAGAGCTCTAATCAGCATAGTTTTACCGTGATCTACATGCCCCGCTGTACCTATAACCAATGAACTCAATCACATCACCTCTGGCCTTAGCACCATGTGAATTAATGTCCGAAAACTTTTAACTGTGATTTCCAACACCGACAATTTTCTCATGATTCCTGGGAAAGTTCACGCAAAGCTTCCTGGAAAACATTTTTCAACAGTATCTCTTCTCCCTCCAGGATAGTGCGCACATCGATACATAAAGCATCCTGGTGTATCCGGGTTATCACCGGCGGAGTACCCACACGAAGCCTCCTGGCCAAAGCTACTGGGGAAAGGTTCCGGGGATAAAACTTGACCAGGTAAGTAGGAAGCTCTTCCAGGGGTAAAGCGCCTCCTCCCACGGTGGAGGCTCCAGGTTGAACCTCCAATTTTCCATCCGGCTTAACCTCTTCCTCCAGCATATCCAGCAGCTTTCCGGCCCTTTCCTTTAAGTGGCTCCCCTTTTGAGTAAGCATGGAAAGAACCGGTATTTCTTTTACTGCCCGCTCTTCATCCCAGTAAAGTCTTAAAGTTGCTTCCAGGGCAGCCAGGGTAAATTTGTCCACCCGAAGCGCCCTGGCTAACTGGTTACTCTTCACCAGGTTTATCATTTCTTTATTCCCCAGGATAACCCCCGCCTGAGGGCCTCCAAGCAATTTATCACCACTAAAAGTGACCAGAGATATCCCTTCAC
>Ga0207421_10001727_pt1 | contig 27769 bp, 27 predicted proteins | sample SodLakKL_010_SED_4_FD_187542 | JGI IMG/M metagenome (GOLD analysis project Ga0207421, IMG submission 187542) | Alkaline sediment microbial communities from Lake Tanatar, Kulunda Steppe, Russia - 8KL_010_SED (SPAdes) (version 2) | ecosystem: Environmental > Aquatic > Non-marine Saline and...
ATATCTATGCTTCCATAGAAGTGAAAGGGACGATAAGAGCTACTTATGAGATCCACTATAATATAATGCTAGTAGATGAGGATGGAGAATCATACGATATATGGTATACTGACGGTGTTGGTTACATACAATCTCCTTATTTTTACGGAACTCTGGAACAAGTATCCGGTGTCGGGACGAGCACCCTTGAGGTCGTACTTTCTTTAGAAGATCTAGGATATCCTGCAAGTCTAGAGATAGCTAGTGTTGAAACTCATGATTGGTTGGACGATGTAGAGTCCGGTGAATACTACTACGACACCGCAGGACCCGAAGCAGATGAACCTATCGAAGACGATGATGAAGACGACGACAACGATGAGTTCGAATTCGATGAAGGTATCATCGACGATCTTATCGAAAGAGGTATGTGGTGCTTAGCACTTATCATAATAATTCCGATAGTTATAATAATCATAATCATAATCGTGTTGGTCAAGGTGTTAGGCAAAGATGATAAAGGAGGAGAAGAACCACCTAAGCAGTATCAACAGCCTCCTCCATCATCAGGACAACCACCGAAACAAAATCAAGGAGGACAAGGAGGACAAACTCCTCCACCACCTCCGGGAAGTAGATAATAAGGAGTGATATATATGGATATAAATGAAATGATAAAGATACCGAACGAAAATCCTAACCTGCCTCCAAAACTAAAAGAAGCTAGAGATATGTTCCGTTATGCCTCGATATTTTTCTTAGTCGCAGCACTACTTTACGGTCTCTGGGGTCTTTGGTCTATAATGCAGGGTTTGATTTGGAGTGCACGGGGATGGGGAACCTGGAGGATCATGTGGGGTATCATCTACTTGGTCTTCGCTGGGATAGCCCTGGTAATCAAAGGCAAGTTTGAAGAAGCGTCTATCCATCCCATCGATCAAGGACAGGTTGGTACGGTGAGAGATAATTTGGTCATATACATAATACTAGGGTTCATTTTTGGCTGGATACTATCAGGTATATTGATACTAGTAGGTTACATGAAACTCGATGAAGTAGATACCCAGGCAAATATCTGTCCTAGCTGCAAGTCTCCGATGCGCTATGTACAGGAATATCAAAGATGGTACTGTGACAACTGCAGAGATTACAAAGTTCCGATACATCCAGCAACTCCACCACCACAGGGTTGGCAGGCACAACAACAACCACAACAGCAGGGATGGCAACCACCTCAACAACAGGAACAATCGCCACCACCACAGCAGCAGGGATGGCAACCACCTCAACAGCAGGAACAACCGCCACCGCCACAACAGCAGGGATGGACGGCAGAAAGGGATGAACCCGAGCCCCCACAAGAACAGAGCTGGGACGAAAAATCACCTGAACAACAACAGCCTGAGAACATATGTCCCACATGTGAGAAACAAGCGAGATGGATCCAGGAGTACAGCAGATTCTACTGTGACAACTGTGGAAAGTATCTATAAAAATTAAAAACCTTTTCTTTTTTTTCTATACCCTCAACCACTGACACCGAAAAACTATATTAATCTGTTAAGACTATAAAGAATCAAAAGGGAGATAATAACATGAAAGAATTGTATGAAAGATATATTGAGATATATGACGATGCAGAGGACTTAATTGAGGACCTTAAAGATGGTTTCACCAAGGATGAAATGAAAGAGATATTTCAGTCTCTTGAACTAGAGTTCGATACATCTCAGAATAAGGACCAGATCTCAAAAAGGATGGCGGACAAGGGATTCTATGAGCGTGTTAACGATGAATTAAAAGATGACGAGATAGATATCAAATTATTAGATGAGGCAGACGTTGACGAGGCCACAAAGGAAAAGTTGTTCCTAACATTAGAGACACTACAGAAGATGTTTCTCGAGGAATCAGAACTCATCCAGAGCTTTTGGAAGAACCTTAAAAAGGAAGCGGATAAGAGTATCGGTGAGATAAGGGATGCTTCTAAGAAACACATCGAGGAGATCCAGGAAACATGGGATTTGAAGACCGATAAGTTCCAGGAAGACATCGAGGAACTTGCAGAAGGTGATATACCCGAAGAGGACCTCGAAGACTTAGAAGAAGGATGGGAAGAACTGGTAATAAAGATCAACACCCGTTTAGAACAGATAAGAGATGAGATCAAAAGAAAGAAAGGAGATATCAAGGAAATAATCTACGAGTATATAGCCGATAGTCAACGTATCATGGAGGACGACGATAAGGATATGAGAGATCTGTATCCTTTGTGGTTCGATATGATCAAAGATGTCCGGGAAGAGCTCGAACAGAGCAGAGAAGCATTAGAAGAAAAGGAAGAAGGTCTACTCAAAACATGGGAAGAGCTCTCAGATAAAGTCCAGATAGAGGTCATGAAATTGGCAGAAGAACACGAAGAAGAGGCCGGTGAACTCGTTAAGATATGGACCTCGATGGCTGAAGACATCGACAAAAGGATGGAAGAACTGCCAAAGAAATACCGGGATATATACGGAAAATTCTGGAAAGAATTCGGCATGAAGAAAGGGATCCCTGTCAAAGACAGGATAATGAAGATATCTCAAGAGTACTCCGATCTTTTTCAAGATCCACTAAAATCCTTAAAAGAAACATACAGTAAATACTTCGAACCTAAAGAAAAGGACGAGATAGACGAGTTGAAGGAAAGGATAGCAAAGCTTGAAAAGAAGTTGGAGGAGAAAGACTAGCTATAGCGATACATATACAAGTTCAAAACCCCTCTCATCTTCCTAATTGTCAGGGGCATCCAACCTGTTTAATTCAACAAAAAACATATATACACTATATATTATAACAACTCTAGGTGGAATTTATGGAAGAGCAAACATATCAACAAGAACCTCCAGCAGGAGAGCAAGATATGCCACAACAGCAACCTCCACAGCAGCAACCCCCACAACAGCAACCATATCAACAACAGCCTTATCAACCTCAACACATGGCTCCACAGGAACCTGGTAAACCGGCTCTACAGAAGATAGCTGAGGAATGGCTTCCGATGATCGTTATAATAGGTTTGATCATCATCATGATAGGAGCTATACTCATTAATGCTGCAAATTACAGTGATGAAGCAGACACGAGACGTGATGTAACGATCACAGGACGGATCATACGAGACATAGGTGTTTTCTTACTCTCGATGATCACTTTAGTTGCAGCGGCTACCAGAGATGATCTAGAAAAATGGATGCGGATAGCACTGGCAGGTTTCGCATTGGTGCTGATAGTCGTGGGCTATTTCAACATAGGACTCGAATTCGGTATGGGTGCTATGGCTGGAGGACCTTTCTAAAAAACCCCTTTTCTTTTTTCTTAATTTTTTCTACGAATAATCTTTTAGCTATCTTGAACCCATCCCAAACTCGAAGTTTTGATTCCCCTTTTCGCCTTTTATAGCTGATAGGTACTTCAGATATCTCTTCCTTGGAGAGTAAAACATGCAGTCCAGCTTCTATCTCAAAATCTTTACCTGGTACCTTATCGGTCACACACTTCTTTTTGATCCCTCTCAATCCAGTACAAAGATCTGATACCTGGGTACCATAAAGCCAATTCGCTAATCCAGTCAAGATCCTGTTACCGAACTTGTTTGTTCGAGTCATGGCACCTTCTTCGACCCTACCCGATAACCTACTTCCAAGCACCATGGAACTACCGTTCTCTAACCTTTCTACCATCTGGGGGACTTTATCACATGGGTAGGATCCGTCCCCATCTATCAAAAATACGTAATCACCATCACATTCTATTAATCCTCTTCTGACAGCTGAAGCTTTTCCACCATCTTCTATATACAATTCAACGTCAGTCTCTTTCACCTTTCTTCTAGTTCCATCTGATGAACCACCGTCGATCACTAGAACCTCCATCTCGTAGCCCATTTCTTCTAATTCATACTCTGGTAAACTGTTTAGAACCTTCTGGATCCCCTCTGCTTCGTCGAGAGTGGGTACGATGAAAGAAACTTTACTCATCGGATGAACAACTCTAAAATGTTAATTAAACTTTGTCTATTCGAGATAATACTCGATCTCGTGGTTCTCAACATCGGGTCGATACTTTTGAACGATCTCTGTGAACCTTTCTTTCTGAGCAGAAGCAAGAGTTCCGTACAGATCCTGGAATAGTTCCTCGCTCTGCATCTCTTTTACTATCAAACGTTTCTGAGCTTCTATCAATTTTGGTTTCCCACCTTTTTTGCTCTCTTCTTCAAGATATCTCTCGATCTTGCTCAAGACGTCGATGAAAAATCCCATCTTCCGAGGTCTATCTGGACCGATATTTCTTACCAGACCACAGCTTTTACAGAATGGATGTGGTGCAAGAGTCATCTTATTCCTACCGTACAATAATGCTAACCAATCACTCTCATTAGATGCGTGTTCACATAGGTTTTCATGGTCCACATCTTCTTCTTTGTATTCCTCCATCTACAGTTCGATTAAAAAAACAATATATATACTTTACTAAGTTTATTGGAACTCTAGAATATATAATCATAATGAATAAATAAATCGAGTCATATCCATATATCATGAGTCAATTGAAAAGTTTGTTGAAGAAAGATGAATTTCCGATAACATACGAGATCCCTTCTCCTAGAGGTGGGAACGTCTTAGATTACGTCGATAGGATAAAGCAATACCCTTTCCTTAAATACCTAACTGCCGTGAACATTTGTAATAATCCCGTCGGTCTAGTTAGGATAGACCCTGCACCCTACGCATATATTTTGAAAAAACACGTAGATGTAGAAAGTATCGTGCATCTGACATGCAGGGATTCAACACTGAGTGGTCTCCAAAAATGGTTACTTGGGGCGCAGTGTTTGGAAGTAAAAAATATATTGGCTATGAGTGGAGATGTTTCGATGGGTGATTATCCAGCTGAAGAACGTGTAGGGCATATCAATTCTCTTGAACTGATAACGGGTATCAAAAATTACCTTAACCAGGGAAAACTCATGCCCGAATTGTCGTCTAAACCATATAGGACTAGGAACAGATATATGGATGAGTTGGAGGAGTTAGAAAAGCCCACAGATTTCAACGTTGGAGGCGTCTTAATACCGGCTAGAAAAAATGAATCGGAGTATGCAGTGAAAAAGATAAAAGCCGGGGCAGATTTCTTCCAGACTCAGATATCTTATGATGTTGAAGAGGTGATCGAATTCTTAGAAGAGATCGATAAAAAGGTCGATTATATTCCGCCGGTTCTAGTTTCAAACACACCGTTAGGATCTCCGTCCCAGATGGATACCCTTATAGGATCTATACCTCAGGTAAATATTCCTGAAGATGTAAAGAGTAGATTTATGCAAACAGATGATTTTGCTAAAGAATCCATAGATTTCACTATAGAATTTTACGATAGATTGATCTCTCGAGCTCAGGAAATAGGACTGAAAACAAAGATAGGTGCACACATCATACCACTACAATCAGAGGAAAACTCACATGATATCATAAGGAGGCTTTCTAGATCATGATAGAACTTTATCCTTGGAAAGGAGATTATAGTACTGGATGTGAAGACTCACCGGTTGGCGTTGTCATGTTGAAAGAAAAGTTCGACTTTCCAGAAGATAAAGTTGCTATATGGGGACCACTGAAGACCGAGAATCTTGGTATCGAAAAGATAATCGCCAACATACTTTCCAACCCAAATATAAGGTTCTTGATAATATGTGGTGAGGAAGTAAGAGGGCATAGGTCAGGCCGTACACTCATCAAACTTGTCGAGAACGGTATAGATAAGGACGGGAGGATTATAGACTCACCAGGGGCGGTACCTTATATAGAGAACATATCAGAAGAAGCAGTTGAAAGGTTCAGAGAACAGGTCGAGATCATCGATATGATCGATGAGGCTTCCTACGATAGGATCTTAAAGGAGATCGAAGAAGCACATGAAAAGGATCCTGGTTCTTTCGGAGAACCCTATCAAGCGATCTCGATCAAACAGAGAGAAACCTACAAGTTTCAGGCGGATATGGCATTACACTCAAAGATCAAAGTTTCTCCCTGGGGCGAAGTTACCGATCAGGAGGCTACATGATGTTCAGTTTCACAAAAGAGCAGACTCAATTCGATTTGGATGGAACAAAGGTAGGAGGTCTACCGGGAGAGAATCCTACCTTCATGTTCGGAACTCTTTTTTATGAAGGTGAATTCGACAAACCAGAGGATAGTTTAAAAGAAGCTCAAAAGCTAGTGAAAAAACAGGAAGAATTTTCTAAAAAGACTCATGTTCCTGCCACTCCTGACATCTTCATCTACGAGGAAAACGAGATCCAGTGGAAGATAGACTTTGCTCTAAATAACATCAGTGGATGCTTCTCCTTAGATATGCCCGAGTCAGATGTCAGGATAAAGGCCCTAGAGTATCTCAAGAAGCAGGATGCTTTAGACAGGGTCATCTACAACAGTATCAATATAGGCATAGTACAGGACGAGATAGAAACTTTAAAAAGATGTACACCTCGATGGGCTATCGTACTAGCTTTCAATCCTAAGAGCGGTAGTGTACAGGGGAGGCTAGATATCATAAAAGATGGGGGCCAACTTCTAGATAAAGGTCTTATCAAGATCGCAGAAGATACAGGGATCGAAAATATTTTATTGGATACCGCGGCCCAACCTTTCAAAGAAGGTGCAAGTGAAACCCTGAGAGCGATACCTGTGTTCAAAAGCGAGTTCGGTTTGCCCGTTGGTTGTGCAATGCATAATACCGTTGAATCTTGGAGATGGTTAGGAGAACAGAAAAAGAAGGTTTTCAACACTATAGACTCTTCGATAAACTGTCTTCCGATAATATTAGGAGGAGATTTCGTTTATTATGGTCCTATAGAAAACACTGAAGTCCAGTTGACAAATATAGCCATGGTAGATAAGTTAGTCGCAGAAGGTGCCCAGGAATATTTTGGAACCAAAATTTCTTCGGAGCATCCTTATCACTATCTCTAGAACGTCGGGTAAGTTTTTTTAAAATGAAACCTATATCTGCGTTCATGGACTTGAACCAAGAACTTATAACAACGGTGGTTGGGAGTTATCCAGCTCGCCCCTCTAACGACTCCATGGCAAGATCATATTTCAAAGATGTGGATCCATTCGTAGAAAGTATCGAAGAAGCCGTACAAGATCAGTTAGACGCGGGTATTGAATTGATCTCTGATGGGCAAACACGGGGAGGCATCGTGGAGCTATTCGCTGAAAATCTGAAGGGCTATAGGATGAAAAGGAGACTTGAGATAATTTCGGATATAGAGTACCGTGGACCCATAACCGTCAAGGATCAGAGTAAGCTAAAAAACAGTCTTCCCGAAGATATAGGTCTGAAAGGTATCATCACGGGACCCTGGACCCTTGTTAAGAGTTCTTACAACATACATTATGATGATACAAAGGAAGCAGTCATGGATACCGCCGAAGCACTAAGATACGAAGCCGAGAAACTTTCAGATATATGTGATATCGTCCAGATCGATGAGCCATACCTTTCCATCGAGTTTGGATCATGCGTTAAAAACGCAATAGAAAGGGTCTTTCCAAATAACACAACGACAAAACTACACGTCTGCGGTGATGTTTCAGATATCGCTGAGGACCTCGTGGAATTGGATGTAGATATCTTGGATCACGAGTTCGCAGCTAATCCGCAACTGTTAGAGATTTATGATGACATATCCTTTTCTCAGAGATTATCTCTAGGTGTAGTCACGACTGAACCACGGATTGAAGAAGTAGATGAGATAAAACATCGGATAGATAGAGCTGTAGAGTATTTTGGATCCGACATCTTCATCGATCCGGACTGCGGCTTACGGAACTTAAAGACAGAAACCGCTTTTAAAAAATTAAAGAATATGGTGGAAGCTAGGAACGGGGTCTTAGATGAAAGAAGTTGAAAGGATAGAAGCTGAAGAAGAAAAAAGAGTCACTTTCGATAAAAAAGGTTTTTTCGTGATATTTATCGATGACGAGATAGTAGTGGAACATTACGAGAGTGTTAACAAGGGTGGGAAACTGGAAGTCGAAACAGGAGAATTAAACCTAGTCATCACCGGTAAAGATGCCAAGTCGATTTGCGATACCATCATACGAAAAGATCTGGTCTCAAGACTAGATCATATGGCCTATATTGCTAGAGAGATACAAAAAGCTGAAATAGCCCTTAAAAAAGGCCTAAAATACGTACAATCTGAAGATCTTGAGCTGTAGATGTTCCAGGAAAACCATTTATAAGAAATGTTCAATTGCAAAGTAGGTGGAAAACGTTTGAAAGTTCATATAAGGGAAAAACCTTGGGACCTTGCCGTCGTGGTCATCTCGACCATACTGCTGTTGGGTGTCATTTATCTAACACCTGACAGTTGGGTAAGAACAGCTCTAGGTCTCCCTTACCTGCTGTTTTTCCCTGGTTACGTTTTGGTTTCTTTCTTATTTCCAGAGGAAGAACCTCTTGACAAGATAGAGAGGATCGCTCTTTCGTTCGGATTGAGTATAGCTATCACACCTCTTATCGGCTTATTATTGAATTACACATGGGAGATCAGTCTCGTTCCACTTCTAGGGTCCATATCACTTTTCATATTCGTTTTCTCAGGACTGGCTTTTTACAGGAGAAGGACCATCCCTATGGAGGAAGTCTTCCATATAGAGTTCGAGATCAATCCACCGGATTGGGAGGATTATGATCTCATCGATAAGGCCCTGGTCATAGGTACTGTAGTACTCCTCATAGCTTCAGGTGCCCTAGCTTATCATATCGTCACCACCCCAAGAACGGGAGAAAGGTTCACCGAATTCTACATACTTGGTGAAGAGGGGATGGCCGACGATTATCCCGATGATCTAGGAGTCGGTGAATCAGGTAGGATCACCATCGGGGTAGTAAACAGGGAACATGAGAATGTGAACTACACCTTACACATGGGGTTGGGATGGGAACTAGATGAGATGGCCAGCGAGGGTGAACTCTCCGAAAGTGTTTCGTTCTCAGATAACAACACCTATTTCGAGAGGTATCTGGTTTTGGACCACAGCGAAGATTGGAACACTACCGTAGATTTCAACGTCACCATCCATGGTTTCTACAGAGTGCAGTTATACCTTTTAAGGGACGGAGAGATCTACCGAGATCTACACTTCTGGGTCAACGTGAGGGATGAATAGTGGCGGATATAGAGATGACCAAAAGAGGCAGGATACTACTCCTTGTTCCCATCTACTTACTTTTAGGAGGCTTCTTACTCCAGAACCCATATCTTCCGGTGATCTCAGCAGCGCTATTTTCACTTTTCATTTATTCTAGATACCATTTCGGACATGCGGATAAAGAAATAAAGATCGAAAACGAGATACCCAGCGGTGAAAGGTATGTGGATGAGAGTTTCACACTCCATCAGAAGGTCAGGTCTAAACATCCACTTTATTTTGAGATAGAATTTACTGATATCGAGGATTTCGATGTAGAATCTGAGAGAGCTTTCAGCGGTACGGTTTATCCTAGAGTAGATTTAAAACACAGCATCGTTCCAAAGAGCAGAGGAAAAAAAAGATTGGGTTCAATAGAAGGTCATATATATGACTCCATGAAACTTTACAAGCAACCTTTCTCGTACACTGGAGATGAAGAGATTACTATACATAGTTCCAAAGAAGCGATAAGGAGGGCGCACAGGTACGCTAAAAGAGTAAAGAGTGAGTACTATGTCAAAGATATCGACAAGTTCGTCACTCGGACCTCTGAGTTGGATACCATAAGAGATTATCAACCTGGGGACAGGTTGAGGGATATCCACTGGAAATCAATGTCTAAATTTCAGAAGTTGATGACGAAGACCTATGAAAAAAGATCTCCTATCAATATACAGCTTTTATTGGATTCAAGCCCCTCTATGAGAAGAGGTCTAAAGGATGGGACTAGTAAACTCGACCATTCAATATTTGTCGCTTTAGAGATGCTTAAGAATTTTGAATTATCGGGACATGACTTCGGGCTGACAGTTTTCGATCATAACAGGACCGTTTATCACAGAGCTCCAGATCATAAAAGAGAGACCTTCCACAAGATATACAAGGATCTCTCTACCTTACCTAACAAGATAGTTTCAGAGGGGTATCAAAAAGCTAGTTATGTTTTGAGTAAGAGGGAAAGACACGACAGAGAACATAAGTTCGTTAATACCGTCGGTAAACTTCTTTCTAATCCATCGAAGGATATAGCTGGGATCATATCAGCGACCCATATGATAAAAACTGATACCGGTAGTTCTCTCGTCATCATCATATCTGATCTCGAAACTTCTACAGATAGTTTCATAAAAGCCATTGAAGATCTCAAAAGGAGAGATATGGTAGTATGGGTGATCATCCCGTTCTCTCCGTGGTACCTCGTAGATGAGATCAAAGAAGAAACACTAGAGGATGCCTATGAGGACTTCATCGATCTAGAAGGGATCATCCATGAATTGGACCGTATGAACGTTTCTGCCTTCTTACTACATCCATCTACTGAAGGTATCAAGATATTGTTGCAGGAGGGATCTCAGGCATGAGGAAGGAAATCGTCCATCTCATAGGAGGTTTCTTAATAGTCTCGTCTTTCTACCATTCTGACATGGGTCTGCTCTCACTCTTGACCATCATACCTATTGTCTCAGTTTCCATCGGAGTCGATAAAGAGGTATATTGGGTCCAATACACTGGATTGATAATAGCGACCCTGCTTTCAAGCTATCTGATCACCCACAAAGGGTTAGCAAATATCTTTTATCTGATACAATTCATTACTTCCTTCGTTCTTCCATTGGTTATCTACTGGAAGGTTGTACTGTCCTTTGATCTACATTTCGATCCTAAGGCATCGGTACTTGGGGCGAGCTACTTTTCGGTCACAGTTATAACATTCTACGGACTGATCGAATTTTTAAATGTGAGTGATTACATCCTTTCAGTAGAAAATCCTGGACCGATGGCACTGGCCTTCGGAGCGGTTACTTTACTCGTTCTGATACCTTATTATATAGTGGTCAGTCGTTAGTTTTACCCTTCGGCGCTTCAACCTTGTTATCCAGTATATCTTTCATAACGTCCCATTTTTCTATACCTTCTAATTCAGCATCTACCGAAAGGATCAGTTTATGATTTAGAACCTTGTGAGTGATAGACTTTATATCGTCTGGTATCACGTAATCACGGCCGTTCAACAATGCTTGTGCCTTACTTGCATAAAGTAGCTGTTCTCCAGCACGGGGACTAGCTCCCAGAACGAGTTCGTTTGCTTCCCTTGTTTCGATGATGATATCTCGGATATATTTTAGGATAGGTTCTGAAACATGTACTTTCCTGTGTAGTCCGATGATCTTTTTGCCAAAACCGTTTTCGTTATTTTTGATGTTGACCAAGTTATCTTCGTTCTTCATACGAAGCATCTTTAGTTCTTTACTACTGGATATATATGTCATATCTGATTTTATCATGAATCTATCTAGTTGTGCTTCCGGTAATGGATAAACCCCTTCAGTTTCTATAGGATTCCTAGTAGCTATCACTAAGAACGGGTCTGGTAAAGAGAGTGTGGTACCCTCGATGGTGACCTGTTTTTCCTGCATGGCCTCGATCAATGCTGATTGGGTCTTAGGCGGTGCTCTATTGATCTCGTCGGCCATCAATATCTGGGCGAATATAGGTCCCTTCCTCAACTCAAAATCCCCACTCCTTTGATTGTAGTAATAGTGTCCAGATATATCCGCAGGCAGAAGATCCTGGGTGAACTGAATCCTTTCGTAGTCCAGGCCTACCGCTGCTGTGAAGGCCTTTATGAGGGTAGTCTTGGCTATACCGGGAACCCCTTCTAGAAGTAGGTGTCCTTCGGTCATCAGGCATATCAGAAAATCATCCACGATGTCTTCATACCCCACGATCACTTTACCGATATCTTTCTTGACTTTTTTGAATTCCTTCTTATATCTAGTTAAATCTTTCAAGGTAAATCCTCCCGTTTTCGGGTAGATTCAGATAATCTGTCATAGATCCATTCGACTTTATGTTTATCCCAACCCGAGTGTTTATTTAATACTTTTGAGAGTACGTCTTCATCTTCATCTTCTTTTACCAGGTATGATAATAATTTCCCTATTATCAGGGATGTTTTATCTTTGAAATCGGGGACGACTGCAGCGGCCGTGGCCAATATAGCTCCAGATATACCTAATGTTGCGATCCATCTTTCGGGGTATCGACCAGTAAATACCACCCTGAAGACCAGGCTCATATCTCTGTGACTTTCATCGATTATTATATCTGTACGATCTTCTGAGATATAATTCAACAGGTTTGATACTATGACACCGTTGTCGAGTTTGTCTATCATGGAGTTGATCATAATACTAGGGTCTGAGATCAATATTAATTCACCATCCCCATAATCTTCGATAGACATAACTGGTGACTTACCTATCCTCTTGGTATCTTCACCTTCCTCGACCCAAGCCCCTTCTGAAGTATTCATGAGTGTCATGGCTCTATCATCAGGTATAAGATAGGTTGGACGATTCAGCATAGCGAATGATAGGTCCTGGGTGAGCTCATGGTCCCTGAAGTCGTAAACCACAGAAAAATCCGGTCGTTTCTCGAAAGAAACATCGAATACGGTATTCCCAGAGAATCTAGAAGAGGTATTCAACCCATCCAAAAGCTGGTTACCGGTACCGAGGTCATCTGCTAGGACAACTTTCCCTCCACGTCGTAGAAAATCATCCATGTGATCTATCTCTTCGGAGGTGAAATCAAGGTCTGGTCCCAGGAACAAGATCGATGTAGAATTAGGAACTACATCGTAATCAAGTATACTTCGTTGAGCTACATCCAAATCCTGGTCATCATCCAACCTGAAACTAGGGGTGAGATCACCCGTCTGATATGTTCTTACAGCCAACCTACTGCATCCGTTCCATCCAGTATTGTATATGCTGAAATCAGCACTAGTGGTCATCATCGGTGCAGACAAGGAAAAGATCAGCATCAGGGCAACTGCAGTCAGTGCGATAAGATAAATCGTTATATCCCTCATCTTCCGTCTCATCTTACCACCTTATTTACCCTTTTCAAGCATTTATTGAACCGTTGAAGATCGTTAGACGAGAGATCGTTATCCGCGAAAAAGACCTTTTCAAAGATAGATGTCAAGGTCTTTATCTCATCGACTTCATACTTATGAAGTAACTCTCTTTCTATATCTCGATGAGTAGTTCCTTTGGTCACGGAAATCTTCGTCCTACTTACCAGGTCCTCGATGAATCTTTTGTATATGCTGGGTATATCCTTTTCAGAACTTGCTTTGATCTCTTCATATCCCTTTTTAGGGATAACTATACTAGGTTCGCTTTCGATGTCTTCTTTTTCATCCGAGCTAGAGGTGTCCTTACGATGAAAGAAATAAAGGTATACCAAAAACAAGAGGGCCACTATGATCACAAACCAACCAAATTCTTCAATTTCTTCAGGCGGATACCAGGGGAATGTCCCTTCTTCGGTGTCGTTTTCATCCCTCAGCTCGTCAGGGTCTTCACCTATACCTATTTCGTCTCCTCTTCTATAGATGTAGATTGGTTCTGATGATGAAGAACGGTACATTTCTGTCCCGTTGAAAACGGTCTTTAGTCGATACATACCATCCTCAGGTGCTACCTCTTCGATATCTAGAACCCCTCCGTATTCACCGTTTTCACTGGTTCGATATCCGTATAAGGGTCCACTATCAACAAGTAAAGAGACATTTAATCCGTGAAGGCCTTGCTGAGAACTTGCGTTTTTTAGAAAACCTTGAAGATGAAATTCTTCAATCCCTTCATCATGGTCTTCACCTTGGATATGAAGAGTTAGATTGGTAGGTATGTTTACATCAAAGTAAACCGAGGCGCTGCTTCCCATTATCGTGTCGTTTCCTCCATAATCGACCATCACCGACGATGTGCCCCAGGGAAACAGATCGACATCGTAAACGATCTCAAAATCACCATCGGTAGATACTGGAACCTCTCTGTCAAAACTAGCGTTCAAATATATAGAGTCAAGAGGGACTTTTGCATCAGTCTGTAAGGTCCCGCTTAATTTTATATTCTCTTGATAATATTCATCCCTATCGGCGGAAAGCTCGATCCAGGAAGGATATTTTTCTATTTCTATATCCGCGTATCTGACGTTTTGCTCTGTGGAGACACTGATGTTCAAGACACCTATATCTACATCCCAGGGTATACTGTATTGGAATTCAAAGAATCCGTCCTCATCGGTGGTTGAGGATCGGATAGATTCATTATCTACATAAAGATCCACCTCCGCTCCACCAACATATTCTCCCTTCTTTACATATGATCCAGACACTGTTATTTCCTCACCAGGATGAGCAGTGGATGGAACTATCAGACCCATATAGATATGAACCGATCTGTAAAGATACAGAAGTTCTTCGATCAAATTTTCGTAATCGAAAAATATTTCCTGGATTTGATCTAATAGTTCTAAAAGCTCTTGGTTATCCAATCTTTCATCCTGTATCCCTTGGATAAGATCTCTAGAAGATTCAATATACTCCATCACTTGACGTATGTTATAAGAGGCCATATTCAGATGTTCCAATCCCTCTAAGAGATCGACTCCATCTTCCATCACCCAATCTTTGTATATATCTATAGATGTTTTCAAGTCGGTTATAAATTCTTTATGGGTTTCACAAATGTAGCTAACATTGTGTGCAGTCCTGCTGTAAGGTTTAAAAAGTGCCTCAAGGTACTCATAACTAGAGACCTCCCCTTCGATGTCCTCGAGTATGTCTTCAGAATAACCTATGGTATCAAGGGCATCCATAGAATGGTTATAGGCCTCACCTAGTGCTCCTTGATCATGTCGAACAATATAGTCATCGTGGTCAACGGTCAAGTTAACGTCCAACGATCGATTAAGAGATTTTTCGAGAAGATGTTTGGTCCTGCCCAGAGTTATATAAAGAGCATTTACGTCCTCTTCTGCCTCGTCGAAATTGAGATGACTCTCTTGACCTGCTGCATACCCTAATGCACCAGGTAGAACAAGTATTGATATCACCAATAGTACAGTCCGCCTATCGAACATCTCAATTTGCATTACATCTAGTCAATTAAATCTTTTGCGATACTTTTATAATCCTAGTTCAACTTTCAGGTGAAGAGATGGACATAGCAGATATAAAAAGACCAGAGGTATCCTCGAAGATCGTAGGGACCGTATTCATCGCGTTGAGTCTGTATCTGTTCCTTTTCACTGAACAGATAAACATCGCTTTCGCTTCACTATTTATAGGTATAATCACCATCGTTATAATGCACATGAGCACAGTCCAAAAAAGCACCTCAGAAGCTATGATGGAGTCATCTGTGATGCCATTGAACGTTTTGTTAGATGATCTTGGATTGAAGGGTGACGGAATTTATGTGCCACCCGGTCGGCATCTCGAACACTCGAAAACCTATGTCCCAGCAGGTGATTTCGAAGGTTTACCTGACCTATACGATGAGATGACGATAATCACTGGAGGTGCAGGTAGGGTAGGTATTTCACTTGAACCCATAGGAAAACCTATAGTAAAGGTGGTAAGAGATCGGTTAGAGGGCGACATAATCGATGGTGGTATCGAGGGTTCACGTGAATGTATGGATGCACTGACTCACGGACTCGATCTGGCAAGATCCTACAGTTTTAGAAGGGAAGACGATAAACTGAAACTACGTATAACTCATGGTGGATATCTAAACTACTGTGAAGAACTGAGAGAAAAAAGCGGTAAAATCTGTACCAGGACCGGATGCCCTATATGTAGTTCGTATCTCACCTGTGCTACCGAAGGACTGGACACCCCTCTTAGGATAGTAGGTTTTGAAAAGGACGGTAAACACATCAAGTACACCATGGAGGAGGTACGACGATAGAAAAAAAGATAGTACTAGCGATGACGATGTGGACCGGTTTATGTCTAACACTAGTGGGATCACAGAATTTTGAACTCTTCGGGATCCTTCTTCTCATCGGATTGTTGATATCCAGGGAACTCACTTCCGTCTATACGGATATAAGAACATCTGATAGACTTGACACATTCATATATATAGGTATAATATTTTTCGTATCAGTGGTATCTCGAAGGATACTCAATATATTAGAGATATTATGAATCGAGGATATCTTCAAGTTCTTCTATTAGTCTATCGTTTATGTCTCTAGTACCCACTGTGATCCGTAAAAAGTCATTTATCCTAGCTTCTTCGAAAGTTTTGACTAGGATACCTCTTTCTTCTAAAGCTCTAGAGATCTCAAAGGGATCTATCCCTGAAGGTGGTCTGCAGAAAAGGAAGTTGGTCTCAGATGGTAGAACGTTGAAGTCGATCTCCTCTAAGCCTTCAGATAGATATTCTCTTTCCTTTAGAGTCTTTTCTAGGGATCTTTCCATATGATGACTGTTATCTATCGCAGACATGGCTATGGATTGTGATAAAGTATTCACGCAGTAAGCTCTCATGTTTTCGATCAACTGCATGATATTATCGTTATCAGAAACCGCATACCCGATCCTGATACCAGCTAAGCCCCAGGCCTTGGAGAATGTCCTACATATCAATAGATTTTCATGATCGTCGATCAGATCTAGACAGTCCTCAGAACTGAACTCAGCATAAACTTCATCAACGATAACGACAACATCTCTTTCTAATAATGCCCTGATATATCTTTTATCAACAGTTAAAGAAGTTGGATTGTTAGGGGAACAGACCACCAATGCGTCGATGTCATCTACGAATCCATCGATACCTGGCAAAGTAAAATCACTTTTCAATGGTATCTCTACCACCTTTATATCATTGGTATTGGCTATCAAAGAATAATATCCATAGGTAGGTTCATAATACCCTAATACGCCGTCTTTGGAAACCATGGTTTTGAAGATGATCTCTAGAACTTCATCGGACCCATTTGCCACCATCACCTGATCTGGCCTGACTCCTATATGACCTGCTATGCTTTGGCACAGTTCTTCTGAATATTCAGAGGGGTAGTCAGATATGTCGATATCCAGATCAGAAACCAGAGTCTCATAATATTCTTCGCATAATAGATGATTTTCGTTAAGGTCTAATCTTATGATCTCTCTCGGTTCGTTTCTTGAATCCATGGGACCTGATGGATAAATGATGATAAAAAGGTTGTTGAAAGGGTTTTTATCGGTATGCTTGAGGTGATTTATCCTTGTCACGTAGGTCATTTCTTTCGTTGACCTTCTCTTTTATATCCCTCATGGCCTCATCGAAATGCTTCATCTTCACCTGCATACCTTCGAGTTCTTCTTTGGACATCTCTCCACCTTTACTCATGAACTCCCGTATAGCTATCATGACACCTTCGTTACATATCGAGGCTATGTCCGCACCACTCATTTCACTTGTTTGTTTTGCAAGTCTATCAAGGTCAACATCGTCTGCCAGTGGTTTATTTTTGGTGTGAACTTCGAAGATCTTCTTTCTGGTTTCTTGATCCGGCATATCGATCTTGAGCCGTCTATCGAACCTACCGGGTCTTAGTAATGCGGGATCTATCAATTCGGGTCTGTTCGTGGCCGCCAATACCACTACATCGTGCAGAGGTTCCAATCCATCGAGTTCTGTTAGTAGTTGTGAAATGACTCTCTCAGACACGTTGGAATCCGCACTTGATCCTCTTTTTGGAGCTAATGCATCGATCTCGTCGAAGAATATTATAGTCGGTGCCGCCTGCCTGGCCTTCCTGAAGGTTTCTCGAACAGCTTTTTCACTCTCACCGACCCACTTGGAGAAGAATTCGGGTCCTTTCACGGATATGAAATTAGCTTCGCTTTCGTTAGCTACAGCCTTGGCAAGTAATGTCTTACCCGTTCCCGGTGGTCCACTCAACAAGATGCCCTTTGGTACTTCTGCATCCATGTGTTTGAAAACATCCGAAAACTTCAGAGGCCATTCAACTGCCTCGACTAAACGTTGTTTAGCCTCATCCAATCCACCTACGTCCTCCCAGGAAACTTCTGGAGTCTCTATCATCACCTCTCTCATGGTAGATGGATCCATCTCTCTCAAGGCGGTCTTGAAGTGTTCGTCCTTGACCTCAAGACGCTCTAAAACTTCCGGAGGTATCTGTTCCAAGTCCATGTCTATATCCGGTAGGATTTCTCTGAGTGCCAGCATAGCCGCCTCTTTTGCTAGTGCTTCGATATCAGCCCCGACGAACCCATGGGTGTGTTTGGACAATTCCATCAGATCCACTTCATCGGCCAACGGCATACCTCTAGTATGTATATCTAAGATCTCTTTTCTACCGTCTTTTTCAGGCATGCCTATCTCGATCTCTCTATCGAATCGACCGGGACGTCTCAATGCAGGGTCCAAAGCATGAGCACGGTTGGTGGCACCGATGACTATAACTTTACCTCTAGCTTCCAATCCATCCATCAAAGAAAGAAGCTGAGCAACGATCCTTCTCTCTGTTTCACCGGTGACCTCATCTCTTTTTGGAGCGATCGAATCCAATTCGTCTATGAATATGATAGCCGGTTGGTTCTCCTCAGCTTCTTCAAATATCTCCCTCAATCTACCCTCGGATTCACCATAATATTTAGACACGATCTCGGGACCGCCTATGTTGTAGAAATTTGCGTCGGTCTCGCTGGCGACAGCTTTTGCCATCAAAGTCTTACCCGTTCCCGGAGGACCATGAAGTAACACACCTTTAGGGGCCTCGATACCGACTTTGTCGAACAATTCTGGATGCCTTAAAGGTAGTTCGACCATCTCTCTGACTTTTTCCATCTCTTTATCTAAGCCTCCGATATCTTCGTAGGACACCCGTGGTACATGGGCGATATCTTCTTTTCTTATGGGTTTTTCAGAGATCTTAACATCTGTTGATGGTTTTATTATAACGGCCTTGGAAGAAGGAGAATAAGACTTGACAACTAGCTCGATCTTTTTACCCATTACGTTCAAAGTTATGGAATCGCCTTTGGAAATCGGTCTATCCCTTAGTGCCTGTCTTCGTAGGTAATCCTCACCACCCATCAAACGTATCGGTTGAGTCGGTGCAAAGGTTACTTTGCTAGCTGTCTTGGCCTGTATCTTTTCGATACCGACCTTCTCATCTATCTTGACACCAGCATTCCTTCTCGTGGGTCCATCTATCCTAATGACTCCGGTGTTCCTATCTTTTTCATCACCAGGCCATATCTTTGCAGGGGTCTGTTTATTCCCATCGATGATCACGATGTCTCCACTTTCTAGGTTTAGTTTTTCTTTGACCGCAGGATCGATACGTGCCAATCCTCTACCCACATCTGAAGATTTCGCTTCGGCAACTTTTAGAACTTTATCTTTTTTTATCATGATCTTTCACTCCACGAGTTTACAACTTCATGTTGTTATATTTCTATAGTTATGACTATTGATGTTCTATATAAATGTTGCGTTACGTCATTAAATCAACAAGAAAAAAACGACCACCGATATCAGGGCAAGGATCAATAGTATAAAGCCAACAATATTCTTATTTTTATCTTCGAAATTTTGAGGCATATATGGCTGGGATTTTTGAAGTCGTTCACGTTCTGATTTGATACTGAACGAGGAGTCTTTAACTCTTTCATCACAATATTTTGTAACTGCACAGTGTTCTACCTCTCCCTTCTCAATGGACGAGTACGGGGGATCGGTTCTTCTGTCGCTTTCATATCTTTTCATCCCTGATCAACATACAATTACAGTGTTATATCTATTTAAACTATTTCACGCAATCGGTTTTAGAAATCGATTGCACAGATAAAAATAATACATTAGAACACAATGAACCATCAAGATCATGACTGCCATAGACATCATATCCGGATTATCCGCACTCCTGATCGGACTATTATTGGGTATCCAAAGGGAGTACCACGGTTATCATACCGGTAAAAAAGTGTTTTCCGGAGCAAGAACTTTTACCCTCGTATCGATATATGGTTTCGCAGTCGTTAGGTTTTTTGGTGACGAAATCGGTCAGCTCATATTTTTGACATCTCTTTTCATCTTGATCTTTCTTTCCATCCCGGTTTTAAAACACAAGATGTCTACACCGGGTATGACCACCTCTGTTGCACTGGTTCTCGCACTTTTATTGGGGATGTTAGTTGGATACGGTCTGATCTTCGAATCATTGGTCATCTCCCTGATGATATTTGTTATTTTAACCTTCAAAGAGAGATTACATAGGTTCGCTTCAGTACTGACAAAAAAAGATCTCGCTAGTGCAATCAGATTTATTGCGGTATCTATAGTGATCTTACCACTGACTTACAACGTCGGTACGATACATCCCCTTGTAGGTCCTGGACAGCTTTTCGATACTGTAAAGACCGTTCTGATGATAATATTCGTTTCTTCTATGTCCTTCACCAGTTATCTGGTTATCAAGTTCATAGGTGCTGAGAAGGGTATCGAAGTATCGACTTTCTTAGGGGGTTTCGTCAACTCTGCAGCCTCTACGGCATCGATATCCCAGAAATCCAAAAAGAATCCAGGATTGCTCCCTATCTCTATGATATCTGTTTTATTGACGAACACGTCGATGATGATCAAGGATATCATACTGATGGTGGTTCTTGCTGGAGGTGGAATAATCATGGTTTTGGTTCCACCGGTGGGGTTGTTGATAATAATATCACTAGTATTGGTATTCGTGTTTCGTAAGGAGGGATCCCCTTCCAGTTCTATAGACCTGGAGTTAGGGACTCCCTTCGCAATAACACCGGCTATCAAATTCGCTTTGATATTCTCGATGATCTCAGCCTCAGCTTACCTACTCAAAACCTATCTCGGATCTTATGGAGTTTACGCAGTTGCTGCAGGGGGTATAGTTTCAACGACTTCGGTTTCAGCCTCATTAGCACTTCTTTATTCCGGAGGAGAGATCAGTGCACTAACAGCCACGATAACACTTGTTTTAGCCCTGGGATTGGGCTCGCTTTCCAAGATCACAATAATGAGGGTTTACGATAAACAACTCATGAAAGACACATCTTTGCCGCTTATAATTGTAGCTGCAGCTGCGGTATCTTTGTCTCTTATCCTGTTATTCATGGGAAAATAATTAAATAATATCAAACTAAAGAGTAGCCGATGATTACCATAAGTTCAGGCTTGATGTTAGCTATAATACTTATTTTCGCTTTCATAGTATCTTTTGCAATACTTCAAAAAATGGATCTTTTGAAACGATTTGGGTTTGAATTCAGTGCTCCGATGTTGATGTGGCACACTCAAAAAGGTAAGAGATTCATCGATGGAACGGCCCAGAAGAGAAAAAAATTCTGGAGAAATTACGGCAATCTAGGATTGATAGTGGTATCTATCTGTATGGTCATAATCATGGTTCTGATAATATGGTCCGCCATGCTTGCCACCCATGTTCCTTCTGATCAAGCTCCTTCACCTGAGATGATCTTAGGGATACCTGGTGTCAATCCACTCATACCTATATGGTATGGTATAGCAGGCCTTGCCATAGCTATCATCGTCCATGAGTTCAGTCATGGTATTTTAGCGAGAGTGGAGGATGTAAAAGTAAAATCTCTCGGTCTCATTTTCCTGGTAGTACCTCTCGGTGCTTTCGTAGAACCGGATGAGGAGGAGATCAAGAAACTTAAAAAACCCAACAGGAGCAGGATCTACAGTGTGGGACCGACTACCAACGTAATTTTAGCAATAGTTCTTGTACTGATCTTCTCCATGGCTTTCATGGGCTCTATTGAAGCCAAGGAGGATGGAGTGATCATAAACGAGATGTCTCCACACTCCCCATTATACAATAAGGACGTTGAATGGGGTCAACAGATAGTTAATATTGGAGGTATCGATATCGGTGGTCTAGATGATTTTCATACGATCGATCTAGCTCCAGGTGATCATGTAGAGATTGTGATCTACGATGGCTCTGATGAACGTTCATACGGATCCATAACTGGGATGGTTATCACAGGCCTAGCAGAAGGATATCCTGCAGATGAAGCTGGACTCAAGAGGGGCGACATAATCTCGACCATCGATGGAGATACAATCAGGAACAATGAGGATTTCTTTGATTTCATGGATGGAACGGTTGCTGGAGATGAATACCATATCACATTTTACAGAAAAATGGATGATGAATATGAAGAGGACCAAACGAATATCACATTGGTGGATAAATACGATGCCTTCGAGGAACTTTACCCCAATGAAAACAGAGACGAGTACCAGGGCGTCGGGTATGCCGGGGTGAGCTTGCATTACATGGGTTTAGCGGTATGGGACTCGGATTTTTTACCGTCTCTACTTGCGAGACCATTCGAAGGTGTAGATACCTTCGGCGGATATGTACAATCCAGCATGACATATATCGCCCTACCCTTCTTAGGACTGTCTCCAGTCCCGGAGAATATAGCTAATCTTTACGAGGTGAGTGGCCCTCTTTCAGTGCTACCTACATCAGCTTTCTGGATGATCTCAAATCTTCTTTATTGGGTCTTCTGGCTTAATTTGATGGTGGGTTTATTCAATGCTCTTCCTGCTGTCCCCCTCGATGGCGGACATATATTCAGGGACGGAGTCAGAGGATTCACGGATCTATTCGATATAAAAGACAAGCATAAAGAAAAGATAACTTCAGGTATAACATATTCTTTGGGTTTAGCGATACTTTTTATGCTGATATGGCAGCTGGTAGGGCCGAGGGTCTAACTTTTAACCAGTTCGAAACCATCTTCAAAGATCAGAGGGTAGTAATCTCTAGGATGGTCTGTTTTCCTCATTTTCAACACAGATAAGAAAAGATTGAGACTGGTATCCTTCTTCTGCATTTCAAGATGGATGATCCCATCGGATAGAAACCCCTCGCCTGCATCGGAGAATTCAATATCTTTGAGAGATGTCTCATGTACCAAGATCGTTGTGATCTTCATACCTCTCAACCACTCGAAGAATTTGAAAAGTTCACGTCTAGGATCATTGAATTCTGCCATGGTATTCAAAACAGGAAGAGAGTCGATCACAAGTATTTCGTTGTTGATATTTTTCTTCAAATTTTTGACATACCTTTTGAAGACTTGTATCCAATCAAGGTTTTCTATTTCTGAAACTCGAGAACGGATCAAACCTAGGTCCAATATACTCATCTTTCTGTCGACATCATTCCAATCCATCTCTAAACCCTGCATGTTATCTATAAGACTGTCTCGGGTCTCCTCTAGAGAGATATAAACACTCCTTTTGTCTTCTTTCAATGCATTGTTATAAAGGATGTTGAAGGCTAGAGAGGATTTCATTGATCCCGGTGGACCTGCTAAAAGGACAACACTATTTTTAGGGATCCCTCCTTTAAGATTTTCGTCTAAACCATCAACATAAGTTTTGAGTTTTTCTGTTTTCTTTTTAGACATAGTTTATTCCTCTAGAAGAGTAAGTGTGATTAGTATATATGGATAAACTATCTTATATTATTTTCGCAGGGAAAACTCCTATATCTCACCTTTACAATATTACCAGTATGTTGCAGTTCGAAGAAGTTGGAGTACTGGACATGAATTCAGAGTACCGTGGGGTACCCGCTGGAGAACTCATGGAGAACGCCGGTAAAAGATTGGCAGAGGAGATAGAGAATAGATATCCCGATAGGTCTGTTCTCTTCATTTGTGGGACTGGCAATAATGGAGGGGATGGATATGTAGCTGCGAGGTACCTGTCGGAGTGGAGGGGAAAAGAGGATGTCACAGTTTTCCTTGTTAAAGGTGTAGAGGGGATAAGATCGGAATTAGCAAGGAAAAATTTGGACAGATTAGAGTGCAGAGTACTGGACGATTTAGATGAGGGATCTATGAGGGGCAGTGTTATAGTTGATGCTATGTTAGGTACTGGCATAAAAGGATCCATAAGGGAACCATACAGAGATATAATAAAGACTGTAAATAAAATCGGCAGCATAGTTGTATCTGTTGACGTACCAAGTGGATTAGGAGCCGATATCCAGGTCCGCCCTGAATTGACCGTAACATTTCACGATAAGAAAATAGGCATGGACGAAGACGATTGCGGAGAGATAGTGATAAAAGATATAGGAATACCAGAAGAAGCTGAACGTTTCACAGGCCCCGGAGAACTGTTGCTTTATCCGAGACCCGGTCATGGATCCCATAAGGGTGAGAACGGAACCTTGCTGATCATAGGGGGTGGGCCATACACAGGTGCCCCGGCTCTAGCTGCTATGGCTGCATACAGGACCGGTGTGGATCTGGTCCATTTGGCGGTCCCTAGTTCTATCAGTAACGTGGTGGCAGGATTTTCACCTAGTTTTATAGTCCATCCATTAGAGGGTAAGATATTAAATGAAGATCATATCGAAAAGATTTCAACCATATCAAAAGGATGCGATGCCATACTTTTGGGTCCGGGTCTAGGTGAAGAACCTAAAACGTTGGAGGCATGCAGAGCTATCTTGAAAGACGTCGAGATACCAGTAGTGATCGATGCAGATGGTTTAAAAGCGTCAGCTGATGACATTAGTATTTTACCGAGAGAAACTATTTTGACACCTCATAGAGGTGAGATCAAGTTGTTCAGCGAGACTGATACAAGTGGCGAAGAGATAGCGGATCGATTAACCGAAGAATATGGTCTTACCGTTCTATTGAAAGGAGAGGTAGATTATATAACCGATGGGGAAAGAAAAAAATGGAACGATTTCGGGACCCCTGCTATGACTGTTGGAGGCACTGGTGATACGCTGGCGGGAGTAACCGCTGGATTGCTTTCTAAAGGCATGGATCCCTTCGACGCAGCTAGACTAGGCTCCTATATAACCTGCAGGGCAGGCGAATTAGCCTCAGAGGATGTTGGTTATGGTCTAATGCCTGAGGATATAACCGAAAAGATACCTAAAGTGTTAAAACCTTAAAAATAACGAAAGATTAATTTAGCATCTATGCTATTCTTTTTTTGGGAAGGACAATCATAGGGTTTAGATTTGACCCTCGGAGGTAAAAGATATGGATAAAGCCATCGTCTTAGATACTATCAAAAAACTTGGTGCTTTAGAGGATATAGATATAAGTTTGTTAGTGAGAAAGAATGGAGAGATAGTCGCCTCAGCAGGTCACGACGTATTCATATCCTTGGAAACGTTTGGAATAATGTCAGCTACTATCTTTGGAGCTGCTAACACTGCTAACGAACATCTTGATAAAGAAAAACCTAAAAAGATAATCATAAGATCGAAAGACGGAGATATAATAATCGAGGCAGTCGATAAAGACTTCATACTAGTTATCAGGAGTAAGAGAACTAAGGAGATAAAGAAAATCATCAAGAATATGGACAAAGCCATAAAGCATCTTGAAGGCAATTTAGGAGGATGAATATGATCTCTATAAAGATACCCCCAGAGATAACGAGTTTCTTCGAATCAGATTGGGGTCGTTCACTGATGATAAAGGGTAAAGCAGGGACCGGTAAGACCATCTTAAGTTTGAGTATGATGGAGGCATTAGGAGAGATCGAGAACAGCTTTTACATATCCACCAGGGTAGCAAATTACTCTCTGCACAGTCAGTTTCCTTGGTTAAAAGATAAAGAGTGGCGGGAGAATTTAGTTGATGCGAGTATCGATTTTCTCCGGATATTATCTGAGGGAAAAGAAGTAAAATATTCTGAGGAACGGAAAAAGGAAACAGAAAAGGTGGATATGGCTAGAAAGATGCTGGCCATGATGAAGAAAGAACAAGATTCAGGAGGAAAAGAACCTACTGATAATGTTAGTAGAAGCATGCTTGATAGTTTAGATATTGGGGAAGGATCTGTGGAGCTCAGAGATATTTACGATCGGATAGATAAAAGGTTACCAGAAAGAACTATGATAATTATCGATAGTTTGGAAGCTTTAGTCGAGAGATATAACATAGATCCTAAAGTATTGATAAAGACACTCCAGAAAGACTTAGTAGAAAATTCCGGGGTGAATCTTGTAATAGTCATCGAGGAGAAGGAATCTACCAAATGGGATTACCTTGTGGATGGATATATAACTCTGGAAGAAGGAGAGATCGAAGGGAAGAGGGTCAGGCATATATATTTGAACAAGCTTCGAGGTGAAAAGATAAAAAGGCCGGTTTATTTGATGACCCTTGATGAAGGCAGATTTACATATTTTCAACCTATCGATGAAAAGTTATCTATTATCTCTAAGGAAAATCTGCCTATAGAAGATGAGAAAGATGAGCCATACTTAGAAAAAGAGAGTTATTCGACAGGATCTGAAGAACTAGATAGGTTACTGGATTTTGGTCTTCCCAAAGACAGTTTTGTTTTATTGGAGATAGGTAAAAACGTTACGGTGCCGGGAAAGATGAGGGTGATAGGACCTTTGATTATGAATTTCCTATTACAGGATAGAAAGGTGGTGAATATACCTCTAACCACCAGAGAAGAACGAGATGTAGATTCTTGGTTGGAAGATATGTTGGGATCTGATTTCGAAGAGAATTATCTAACTTTCAGACCTGAGCAATTTTGGAGAAAATACGGTGAAGAGAAGTTCAAAGATTATAGGAAGAGGGTCAAAGACGTGTATAAAAAAGCTCTTTACAGGTCTAAAAAACCACTAGTCACAGTTTGTGAACTTGAGAACATTGAAGATTCTTTTAGCTACATATCGGACGATATCGAGGAGCAATCTGCCGGTAAAAGACTTCTAGACATAATGAGGGAAAATAGTGATATCGTAGTTGGGATAACTAGGCCGGGGCTCAAAGTGTCACAAAAGCTAAAAAACATATCAGATATCCACCTAAGGCTATTTTCAGAGCACAACACCCTTATGTTCACTGGAGAAAAACCAAACCTATGTCATTACAACGTATATATCGATAAAGATAACCTAAGATATATTCCTCTAGTTTAGGCGACTTTGATGAACAAAACATTTTTACTTTTTGAGGATATAGCAGGTACGGTGTTCAGATGAAAGATATCAAAGCCCCAAGGGGAACCGAGCTAAATTGTAAAGGTTGGAAACAAGAAGCCATGTTGAGACAGTTGATGAACAATCTAGAGAATGCAGAGGAACCAGAGAATTTGATAGTTTACGGAGGGTCCGGTAAGGCAGCTAGGAACTGGGGATCCTACGAGAAGATAGTCGAAACGCTTAAAAGATTGGAAGATGATGAAACCCTTATCGTCCAGAGTGGTAAACCGGTGGCAGTTTTCAAGACATTTGAAAGAGCGCCAAGAGTCCTGATAGCCAACTCTAACCTTGTACCGAGGTGGTCCAACTGGGAGAAATTTTACGAGATGGAAGACTTAGGTCTTATCATGTACGGTCAGATGACAGCCGGCAGTTGGTGTTATATCGGTACCCAGGGGATCATCCAGGGAACCTATGAAACCTTTGCTGCAGCAGCCCGTAAACACTTCGACGGTACTTTGAAAGGAAAATTGTGTGTCAGCGGAGGTCTCGGCGGTATGGGTGGAGCTCAACCACTGTCTATCAAGATGAACGGTGGTGTTGCTATAGTTATCGAGATCGATCCCGCTAGAGCCCAACGGAGATTAGAAGCCGGTTACTGTGATGTTGTTCTTGAAGATCTGGACGAAGCTCTCGAGATGGCTGATGAAGCTAAGGAA
>Ga0207421_10001729_pt1 | contig 27760 bp, 43 predicted proteins | sample SodLakKL_010_SED_4_FD_187542 | JGI IMG/M metagenome (GOLD analysis project Ga0207421, IMG submission 187542) | Alkaline sediment microbial communities from Lake Tanatar, Kulunda Steppe, Russia - 8KL_010_SED (SPAdes) (version 2) | ecosystem: Environmental > Aquatic > Non-marine Saline and...
GCAAATACAGACGATTTTATTTGTATAGGTAGTGTCGAAGATGAATATTACGATGATGTAGTGAAAGGAGGATGATTATGAATAAAACAATAATCAAGTATATTGTGTAGGAGGTGATTACGTGGAATGCTTTGATGAATTTTTAGAAGAACAAATTAAAGAAGCGATTAAAGACCAACCAGAAATTAATTATGAAGATTTAAATATTAAGAAAATAAAAGGCAATTTATACAGTGAATTGACAAGACATGTTAGTAATTATTCGTTTCATTATAGAGAAATTATTTTGTCAAGTATTTAAAACAATACGGCGGGATTGTTTAGGGGGTGAAAAAGTGAATAAATATAAATTTAGAGTTTGGAATAAAAAACACCAAAATATGTATTATAGTGATAATTTTAATTGTTTATCAGATTTTTTTGGAGAACGAGGGTATCAATATCATGCAGTAAGTGATTCGAAAGAAAAAATAATTAAAATGCAATACACAGGGCGTGAAGATGAAAAAGGCAAGGAAATTTATGAAGGGGATATAGTAGAATTTAATAATTATGAAAATAGCGAAATGTATAAAGGGTTAGTTGTATTTCATGATTGTTCCTTTTGTATTAATTTATTTGAGGACTATGATTATCGTTATATGAGAGAATTTCATTATATTAAGATTTTAGGAAATAAATATGAAAATCCAGAATTGCTGGAGGTGGAAGAATGAAAGAATATAAATTCAGGGTATGGAGCGAGATATTAGATAAAATGATTTATTCTAAGGATAATGCAATAAAGTTTTATAATGGTATATTGCTTAGTTGTGGGGATATTTGTGATGGTAAAGTTATGCAGTATACAGGTTTAAAAGATAAAAATGGTAAGGAAATTTATGAAGGGGATATAGTTAATTGCATGGACTCCTGGGAAGCAATAATAGAATACCATGAGTATAGTGGGGGTTGGTACTGCAAGAATATTGAAACTGGAAATTATGTTACAATTTGCAATCAAGAAAACATGAAGCATATGAAAATTATTGGCAATAGATATGAAAATCCAGAGTTATTAAATGAATAAAACAATATCAGGCTATTGCTGAAAGGAGGATAAATATGAGTAAATGTAAAATATGTAAAGATATAATTTTATTCCGATGGGGAATTAGACATGGATTTGGAGAATGTGTACGTTGTGGAACTCCTTATAAATATTATCATTATGATGATGAAAATAATAGAGAAAAGTATTTTGAATGTCGATTAAAGGAAGAATACGTTGATGTTGCCCAACAGTATTATCAGGAAACAGGCAAAAGGTTAGACGCTGAAGTTGAAGGTTTTGAAGAATGGTTAAAAAAGAAAGGAGAATGATTATGAGCTGGAAAATTAGATATGAAAGCATAATGTATGATTGCCCGCACAGAAGGTGGTATGAAATAACAAGTGGTGATGAAGTTGAATATTTTTGCTATGAACCTAATTATGGAAAAGGAGAAACGAAATGCAATGAAGCTGAATGCCCGTTGAGGGTTGTTGATGACGACAAAGAAGCCGGAAAAGATGTAGCATATGAATTTGGACCAAAAATTGAATTAGGTCATTATAGCGTTAATAAGAACAGGAGGCTAAGGAAGGAGGGGGGAAATAATGATTAGTGTTTCTAGAAAAGGGGGGAGGGAAATGATGAATGCGTTCTGGCTTGACGAAGAGATTGTCAGATACTACATAAAGAACAATCTTTTCAAACTGACAGTAACTGTTATGATTTTATTTGCCAAGATTGCGGTTCTGAATTGGGGAAAGAAGACGTTGTAGGAGTTGAGAAAATTGATAATAGCTATTATAAATAGCTAGAGTTTTAGTTTGTGTGGGCTTGTTGTCGCTGTCAATAGCAATTATACCTGCTAGGAGGGGTAATGTGAAACAACGTGGATTTGAGAAAATATCAAGAAGACAATTATTAAAAGACTTTGATGATAAGTTTAGGTATCATGAAATGGAACCAGAAAAAGTTATTTTACCTGAAAGAGCAACTGCTAAATCGGCGGGATATGATATTTTTTCCACTTTTCCTTTTGTTTTAGAACCGGGGGAAGCTACTAAAATACCAACCGGATTAAAAGCCTATATGCAACCAGATGAAGTATTAATGATATATCCCCGTAGTAGTCTTGGCTTCAAGTATTATGCTAGACTTGCAAATTCTACCGGATTGATTGACGCTGATTATTACAATAATGATGATAACGAAGGTCATATTTGGGTGAAGTTGAGGAATGAAAGCGACAAGGTGATGGAAATTGAACAAGGCGAAGCTATTTGTCAGGCTGTATTTCAAAAATATTTATTAGCTGATGGTGATAGTTTCGATGGTGAGGAAAGAAAAGGGGGAATAGGAAGTAGTGACTAATGTAATAACGTCAGCACTTGCGAATAGGTGCTGACAATTTTAACAAAAGGAGGGATAAAATGATATATGATACTTTTGAGGTTAAAGGTAATTGTAGAGGTTGCGGGAAATCGACAGAATGGTATATAAACGGTGATTATCCAGTTTGCAGAAATTGTATGACAAAATTAATTTCTGATTTCCATACTGTTACTAATTTTGAATATTTACCTAAAAATAAGGAAGATGATTATTTAAACTGTATAAATGAAATTGCTCAATATATATCAAGTACTAAACATAATTTCAGTTTTGAAACTAGATACGCAATTTTAGATATTATCGAAAAACATGATAAAAAACTGGGGTTACACTGGAAAGCGGATGTAAGAAATTAAAGGAGGCATAATATGACTAAATTTAATATTGAACTAGAAATACCCGACAATGAATTACCAGATGATAAAGTTGAAAAAGTTTTTATGGTTAATGGGATGATAACAGAATCATTAGAAGATTGTGTTATTGAAAATTTTAGAGTCCATGATACTATGATTATGCAAAAGTTTAGTGATGAAGACATTTAAAAAAGGAGGTTAATTAAATGCAATTCCCCGCTGAAATTGATAATCAGAAAACTATCAAAAAAGGTATGAAAATCACCTTAATGGTAGAATAGGTGCTGACAATTTTAACAAAAGGGAAGGGTAAAGGGGTTGTTAATATTAATTTATAAAAAAAGGGGGTTATAAAATGTTTGACCATACTGAGTATAGCGATGTGCGGGAACGAATGATGGAATCTCTTGATAATTATGCAAAAAAAGGCTGGGTACCGGGTGGCTTTCTGGAGGCAGTTTTAAGAAACGATTTGAGCGGTGCTATGATGAGGGCAGACCATGTAAGCAGGAACAATATATTCCACATAGTTAAGTATTGTTACAACGAGTTGCCCAGCGAATGCTGGGGGAGTAAAGAGCATTTTGCAGCATGGTTAGAAGAAGAAAAATATAAAACCTTCCAAGAAAGGGAGAAAATGAATGAATATACTGAAAGCAACAGTTAGGGGGGACATATAATGAAATACATAGAAATTGATAATACACCTATTATGGCAGACATCAAAGATATACTTGTTAAATTAAGGCAGGAATTAGGTTATTTTAGAAGAATTAAAGATACAAATAATAATTATATGGTAGTGTGCCCTTTTCATGATGATACTGACCCCAGTTTAGGTATAACCAGAAGAAAGGTTAAGAAACTTGATGGTCATACTGTACCTGCAGGTACGGTTAATTGTTTTGGTTGTGATTATAGTGCGGATTTCTTAACTTTTATTGCTAACCTTAAAAATATTACACCTAAAAAAGCTAAAAAATGGTTGTTAAATAACTTTGAGAAAGGTCAGTATTTAAAGCGGGCTATTGACATGGAACAAGAACAAGAACCAAAGACCTATGATTTAAGTCATTTTGAGAACTATCATCCGTATATGGCTAAACGAGGTATACAAAAGGACTATATAAAGAGATATAATTTAAAATATAATCCTGAATCAAACACTATAGTTTTCCCTATTTATAAAAAAGGTAAGATTATAGGTTATGAGGAAAGGGGGGTAGAGCATAAGTGGATACATGATGAGGGTACTACAAACACTTTGTATGGAAGGCAATGTCTATACCCTAGCAATGAAATATGGTTAACAGAAGGCCCTATAGATTGTATTATAACGGTACAGAGTGGGTTTAATGCGGTAGCTATCCTAGGGGGTATATCAAACCAAAAAATAAAAGAGATAAAGCAACTACCTAACAGGGTATTAGTGTGTGCGTTTGATGATGACAAAACGGGGGATTATTATACAGATTTAATTTACAATAACATATCAGATAAAATAATTAAGAAAGCAACCTTTAGAGCAAATGACCCAGGAGCAATGACTGATAGTTTTGATTATAACATAAATATACTTACAGGAGGTAATTATGCAGCAAACATATAAAAATCTTATAGCAGTTTCGGCAGATTTACATAATCAGGAAATTATAGAAGAATACAGACAAGGTAATGAAGACTTAGCTATAGCTAGTTTTTTTGTAAATAACTTTTCTTTTTTTAAAAGTCTAGCACATAAATATTGGTCAATAGAAGAGGAAGAAAAATCTAGTTTTGCCCTGACAGCTATTCATAACGCCTTAGAACAATATAATGGTGATTATAAACTTATTACTTTAGCAGGTGAACTATTTAAACAAAAGTTAATTAACAGTATTCAAAGACAAAATGCTGAAAAGAGGGAAATTGATTACAACTATGATAGTTTAGAGTCTATGAGAGATAATGATGAAAATTTAGACTTCCTCCCTACTTATAAAGATAGTTTAAATAGAAAAAATCCTTTTGAGTCTACTGTTAGTTTATTTTTACTCAAAGACCAAATCCAGGCAGATACTACTTTATCTGAAAAAGAAAAAGACATATGTTTATTATTATCTAAAGACGCCAGTTTATCATATTCTGAAATAGGTGAAAAATTAAATATATCAAAACAATGTGTATATCGGCATGTTAAAAAGCTAAAAAATAAAAGTTTTTTACATTAATTTTTAAATTATCGTTATGATTAGAGGTTAAGTTTTGTATAATAGTAGTAAGGAAGGGGTGAGTAAATGGGCAACCTAATGAGCGGTCTAGCAGAATCTAAAGTATTTGAAAATCTAAAATTTAGACAAAAATGTGAAAACTGCAATCACTTACTTAAAGTTAAAAAGTTTAGAATAAGGCACCCTGACCAATTAACATTAATTATTTATTGTAGGAATTGTGGGGATCATTATACAGAATTATATAGAATAGGAGGTATTGAGTATAAAGGGGGATATAAGCAGCTATAAAAGGAGGAATAAAATTGTTAGAAGAGTTAAAAGCACCATTTCCTAGTAAGTTGGTTAAATGGCGTGTGGGGCAGAAAAATAATGGTAGGGGATTAGCCTTAGCTTATGTGGACTCCAGAACAGTGATGGGAAGATTTGATGAGGTATTAGGGGTTGGTGGTTGGCAAAGACAACATAGTTTTGGTACTAATGGTGAGGTGTTATGTAGTATTGGTATAAATATAGATAAACAATGGGTTTGGAAAACAGATGGGGCTGCTCAAACAAACTATGAAAGTGAAAAGGGAGGATTAAGTGATTCTTTTAAAAGGGCTGCTGTCAATTGGGGGGTAGGTAGATATTTATACTATCTGGACTCTAAATGGGTAAATTTAAAGAAAGGTAAGATAGATAAACCTCCTAAACTGCCTATTTGGGCAACCTCTTATGTCGAACAAATAAAATATTACTATGGTCAAAATAAAAAGAAAGTCCAACCTGTTCTTCAGAAATTTATTAAAGATAAAGATATAGACAGTGTGCAGGAGTTTATTGAAGGTCAAAATAAAAGCAGTGGAAGTAACTTATCCAATCTAAAAATATCGGAACAAAAAGAATTACTTACTACCATAGGGAGGGCTGTAAAGTGAACAATATAGTTTTAATAGGAAGGTTAACCGAAAAACCAAAATTAAGGCATACCAATAATGGAACCCCAGTCTGTAATTTTACACTTGCAGTTGATAGAAATTACAAAAATAAAGATGGAGAAAGAGATACTGATTTTATTAAAATAGTTACCTGGAGAAAAAGAGCAGAAACTTGTGCTAAGTATTTAGATAAAGGTAGTTTAGTGGGAGTTCAAGGCTCTTTACAAATTAGCAAGCGTCAAACAGATGATAGAACATATATTAATCCTGAAATACAGGCAAGTAATGTAGAGTTTTTATCCTTCAAAAACAACAACCCCGAAGAAACAGAAGATAATAAAGATACTTCTTCAAATGATAATTCCTCAAATCCTAACTCCTCTAAAGATGAAAGTTTAGAGGGCTTTGATGACCAATTTGAAGTTCCTTTCTAGAAAGAGGCTGCAAATGAAGATTATGGTGGATATAGTGAAGCTGACAGCCTAAGGGGAATAATCGATGAAATAGTAGAGATAGCATATAAGTGATAAAGGAGGGGGCTACTAATGAAGGGGCAGACTAGACATACAGTAGAGGGGGTACATAATGTTATGGTTTGATAAAGACAAAGAACATACTATCAGGTTGCTTTATGATGATTATGAAGACTTATGTTCCTCTTTTAAACTGGTACATGAAGATACGGATTGTAAACTACAAAACTGCCCAGAATGTAAAAATGGTAATGAACCTAAAGGAAGATTTTTTTTAAAAACTTTATATGAAGATAAAGTAGATACTTGGGTACAAAGTACAATTATAATACCAGAGTTAGTTCAGTTAATAGACTACACCCCAATCTATGAACAGGATTTAAAAGTATATTTTACAGTACAATTTCGTTTAGATGTGCTACAGACCGATATTTATGATGGGAGGAAGTTTTATGAAGAATACTCTTTTGGATAAGGAGAGAGATAAAAAAATAATACAAAAAATGAAAAATAAAAAGAAATCTACTAAAACGGTGCCCACAAGCACTATTCGTAATCAGCTTAATTTATTAGAAACTAAAATGGACGAATACTTTGATGATACTTCTACATATAAAGCAATATTCGACCAACAGGAGTTATATGATTATCTATCAGAAGATATATATGGTATGGATACTGAAAGTAATATTATGGGTAGTAATATAGACCCTATTGATGATGAGTTTGTGGGTATGGGGCTTTACTCCCCCAAAAAGAACAAGGCTATTTATGTGCCTATAGCCCATCAAAAAACACATTTAATTAGGTATAATTACCAGTATGATTATAACAACCAGATGACGTTGGATGAACTAGCAGAAGTTATGAAAGAGGTTAATGTGAAATATATACTACACAATGCTCCTTATGATATGAGGGTATTATTAAACAGTATTGGGTATGTAGATTGGGACAGCTTGTTGTGGGATACTTGGTTGGGAGGTTGGTATTTATGTGAAACAGAACCTCATGGGCTTAAAGAACTGTATGATAAGTATGTAGTTAAAACAGAAGAATCTCTCACCTTTAAAGAATTATTTAAAGAAGTTGATTTTCAGTTAGTGCCTATTGAATTAGCTAAAAACTATGGTGGTAAAGACCCCCTAATGACCTATAAATTATATGAATTTCAAAAAGAGTTTTTAAAAGTTGAAGGTAAATACACAAAGGACTATGATATGCAGCAGGCAGGAAAGTTTTATCTAGATTGGGAACTTCCTTTAGCAAAGACAACAGCAAAAATGGAAGAAAGAGGGTTTAAGTTTGATTCTAAACAGGCTAAAAAAACTAAAAAGAAATATGAACATAAAAGAACTAAAATAGAAGAACAATTACACAATATTATTGATGAGTTTGATTTATCCAAACTACCTTCAATTAAGATGCAAAAATTAGGTAATCCAGTTAATATTAGTAGTGATTCTCAAATTAGAATACTTATGTTTGATGTGTTAGAACTAGATTATGAAAAAAGAACTAGTGCAGAAGATGCTCTTAAATACTTTAAAAATAAACTTGAGGGTCAACAACAGAAGTTTTTTGAATTACTGTTGGAACATAGAAGTTTAGATAAAATCATATCAAATTATCTTGACCAGCTACCCAAACAGGTAAAAGAAAATGGAAAATTACACTCTAATTTAAATCAGGTGGGAACTGTAACAGGGAGGTATTCCAGTAGTAATCCTAACCTTCAAAATATATCTTCCGATAGGGATGACATCAGGAAACTGTTTTGTGCTGACCCAGGTAAAATTTTAATCTGTAGTGATTATAGCCAACAGGAAGTACGGATACTTGCTTATTATGCTGATGATGAAAAAATGAAACAGGCTTATAGAGAAGGTAAAGACCTTTATTCTACAATTGCCAGTAGTATTTATAATGCCCCCTATGAAACCTGTTTGAAAGGAGGTAAGAACGAACCTTACCGAACTGAATCAAAAACTATCATTTTAGGTAAAATGTTTGGACGCAGTATAGCTAGTATCGCTAGTCAAATTAATAAAAGTTATAGAGAAACACAAAAAATATTACAAGATTTCTATAATCTTTTTCCCTCTATTAAAACTGCAATTGATAAAGCAGTAGCTTTTTGTGAAGAACATGGATATGTGAAAACGATTTATGGGACAAAAAGAAGGTTGCCAGATATAAATCTTAAAGAATATCAAGTAGATGCTGATAAAAAAAAGGAACAGTACTATCTAAAAAAATTAAAGAATGCAAGTTATACAGAAACCCAAAGGCTAAAGGAACAAGCTGAAGCAGAAGATGTACACATACAGGACAATACAGGGTTTATCGCTAAAGCCAAAAGACAAGCCATAAATAGTATTATTCAAGGTTCTGCTGCTTGTATGACTAAGAAGGCTTTAGTATTAATAGAGAACAACCAAAGACTTCATGAATTGGGTTATGAATTGTTATTACCTGTTCATGATGAAGTTATAGGTCAAGTTACATATGATGCCAGAGTTAAAGAAAGTATAGATATTGTAGAAAAGTTAATGATAAAAGCAGGGCGTCCGGTAGATATAACAATGGAGGTTGACCATGCTATTTCTAAAAAATGGTATGGTGAAGAGATTACCATATAGTCATAGGAGGTGTAGGTATGCACCCTTTAGAAGAAATAAAAGATATATGTATTGATGTTCCTTTGAACGCAAACAAAGAGGAGTTTAATGAGGCTATAGAGGACATTCTGTTAATCTGTACAGAGAATATGGTCAAAGAAAAACAACAAGAGGAGGAAACCAATGAAGAAAAATAAATTGTATAATGCTCTGCAGAAATTAAATAGAATAGTGGGTTCTAACAATATAATGGATATATGTCAATATATTAAAATAGAGCCAGATAGAATGTTAGCTACAGATATGACAAGAACTATAATTGTTTATATTGATACAGGTCTAGATTGTATTGTAGACGGTACAAAGCTTATCAATCTAATCAGAAACATAAATGAAGAAGTGGAACTTAATTTTGATGATAAGTTAGTTATTAAAGGTAATGGTACACATACTCTACAACACGCAGAAAAGAAGTTCCCTGATTTCGATTTTGAGGGGACTAAACTTGGGGAATTTCACCCAGAAGAAGTAAAAACAATTATCAGTAGGCATAAAGACACCTATACAACAGACACCGACTTACAACATATGATGAACTTTCATCTGACAGACAGGGTAGTAACAACAAACGGTCATTTAATGGCTATTACTAATCAAGATTTAGTTGATTTGTTTGTGCCTGCTGACTTATTTAATATGCTGTCTTTATTTGATGAAGGGTTTGAAGTTTATAAAGAGTCTAATAGGTTAAACTTTAAATCTGATAATTTAAGGATAATTGGTAATGAAGCCTACAATATAGATGCGTTCCCTGATATATCTGGTTATTATGATTTAGAGTTTGATAACTATGTAACTATGGATGCTACTGATTTAAAGAATATACTGCAAAGAAAAGAATTGTTTGTTAAAGATGAATTTGGTTATGCTGTAGTAATAGATACTGAAGACTTAACCATTCAGGATTATGAAGGGCATTCAGTAGAGGATATAGAACCTGTTGAGAATGAAGGTGCTTTTTCCTGTATGGTAGATATTAATGATTTATTGTTAGTGCTGAGTAATATAGATGATGAAGTAACAATTAGTCATGATGAAGAGTCACCAGCAATTAAAGTTAACTTTGCAGGGGCTACTTCTTATTTTATTAGTGTTGTGGAGGTGTAAAAATGGGGTTAGATAGTCTAGCAGAGAAAGTAGAAACTAGGACAGAACACCCAGACCACCAGTTTTTAGTGGGCCTATTAAATGAAGAAATAGTTAAACAAGGTACAAAAAGGTCAGAAGATAGAACCCCCAGCCATTATTATTCCCCTTCTGGATTAGGTAAATGTAAAAGGTCTTTATATTATAAAAGGCTAAAAGCACCAGTTAACCCTAATCCTAATGTAAGTAGGGAAAATATAGATAAACAAGACCATGGTACTGACCGACATCAGAGATTACAACATTACTTATCCAGTATTGATCATGAAGATTATCAGCCATTAAGTGTTAAAGACCTCAATAGAGATTACCTGGACATAGTATCAGAAGAGGAATATGAAACCTTAGTGGTAGACACTAGATATCACTTGAGATTTAAAGTAGACTGGATTGCAAACATAAGGGATACAACCTATATTATAGAGATAAAAACAAATAATTACTTTGCACATAAAGACCGAACTGAAGAATCACCTTATCATACTTTACAAAGTGTCTGTTATTCATTGAGTTTAGGTATTAATAAAGTTATCTATTTATATGAATTAAGTGGAGGGGATTTCAATAAGAAACCCTTTCTTAAAATAGTAACTCAAGAAGATAGAGATAAAGTACTAAATAAAATTAATCAGGTGGAAGAATATCTAAGTAAAAACGAACTGCCCCCTAAAGACACTTCAAATTGTAAGTTCTGCAATTATAAACATTTATGTAAACAAGACCAAAATGTGGAGGGATGATATGAATCTATTTGAGAGTGATATTTCACAAAGTTTAAAACAATTAGGAGTTTGGGGGCATCGGGATAGTGATAGTGCTTATGGCAAAGAAAATTCTGCTTGTGATTTCTTTATGTTACACAACAACATATTTTATGGTATAGAGTGTAAGATGGTTACTGATGGCAGTAAAAGTATCTCCTTTGGTAGAGTTACTGTTGACCAACAAGAGGGGTTACTGGAGATACAACACCAAGGAGGTAAGGGGTATATATTATTTAATTTTAGGTGGATGGGTCCAGGTAATACTAAAGGTAAAGTGTTTATTATATCCATTGTAGAGTTTTTATACTTACAACATGCTATGAAGAATTATGATAAATTTAAAGAAAAATATCCCCGAAATGATAGTTCTATACCTTTGAAGTATTTCCAGGACTGTGCAGAAGAAATGGACAGATTAAAATTGTATGAAGGAGGTTATGGTTGGAATTTATTACAGCTGACAGAATAGGGGAGGGATATTTTAAAGTTGCCTATACACATATTTTTGATAATATTCGTTGTAATTTTAGTAATATTAGTCTGGGGTAATTAATAGGAGGTTATATGAAACTTAAACATTTTAGAAGTACAGATAATTGGGATGAAGTTATCAAAAGAGGTAGAACTGCTATTCATAAGGATAGGGAAGGAGGAGAGATTACTAGTGCCTTAAAAACAAAATTACTGTTGGCAGAACACTCTATTATCAGAGAATTGTGGATTAAATGGTTGTGGGTTGAAATACCTTATTGGGTAACTGTTCATTTTAAAACTCATAGTTTAGGTACTATCCAGGACACTAGAACCCAAAGAATTAAACAAAATAGAGGGGAGGAAAGACAAGGGGCTCTGGTCGAACATGAAATGTCTGCCAATGCTCAAGCTATGATTAACATTAGCAGGAAAAGGTTATGTAACAGGGCAGCGGTTAAAACTAAACAGGCGTGGAGTACAGTAATTAACCGATTATTAGCTTATGAACCAGAATTAGCTAAAGTGTGTGTGCCAGAGTGTGTGTATCGGGGGTTTTGTCCTGAAACAAAATGTTGTGGGTATATAAACACTGATATGGGAGAAAAGGAAAGAGAAGACTATAGGGTAAGGGGGTAGTTAATGGAAATTATAGTTAGAAGTATTATAATGTTAATACTAACTATTCTTTTTAGTGGATTACTTACTGGAGTTACTCTTCAATTTATAGGAACTGTATCAGGTTCAACAGGTGCAACAGGTGCGGTATTTGCTTACATAGTGGTTATTGGGGTCCCTAGTTTTTTAAGTTTTGGTGTACTTTTTTGGTGGATAATGTTTAGATATTTGAGAGGGTGTTAATATGAACATATTTATTATTACAACAGGAGCATATGTAGATTATGGCATTGAAAAGGTATTTAGTAATTTAAAGAAAGCCCAAGAACACTGTATTAAAAAAAGCACTGCTTATACTGAATATCATATTGAAATATTTGAACTTGATAAAGACATTATCCAGTTAGAGATATTTGTGGCAAAGATAACTAAAGATGGGGCAGTCATGGTAACTAGCGCTCAAACTAATAAAGTTTATGAGTTAGTCCATTTTCCCCACTCTTTAATAAATACAGATAATCAACCTCATATAAAAGGTATTTCTTTAAAAAGTGAAGAAGATGCAGTTTTAAAAGCTAAGCAAAATGTTCAATTATGGGGTGAAACTAATGACGGAGATGATTGGGGATAAAGATAAAAAGAATGAATTATATAAAAAAATAAATAAAAATGCATCAGTAATTGATAATATGGTAGATAAAATTATCGGGGATGAAATCAAAGAAATGGATAAATTTTTAGATAGTATCAAAGAAAAAGATAACTTTTCTGATGAAGAATTAGAAAAAATAATACTGAGATTAACTTTATTAATGTATTATGCAGTCGATAGACTAGAGTCTTTAGGTATTAAATCAGATGTTTCTGAAATTAATAATAATGAAACCTATTCCCGCTATTACTTACAGGGTGAAGGCACTATACCAGAAAGAGAAAACCAAGCTGAATTAGACAGTCTAGAAGAAGAATTAATGGAAAAGGCGTACTATAGAGCCTATAAGAAACTAAAAGGTAAAATAGATGCAGCAGAAAAAGTATATCGAGGTGTAAAGAAAGTGATGGATAAAAGAAAAGCTGAAATAGACTTTAACAGGTCAGCTGAACAATGATAAGATAACTGCAATTATCTTATCGGCGTTTCAGAAAGTTGCTCATCCCCATTTAATCAGTTGTTAGAATGAGCAGCAGTATCAACATAAAAGTTAATTCGATACTTACAGAATAAGTAATTAACCTTATTTAACAAAAATATAAGTGAAAGGGGTTAGATAATGGGGTCTGTTTTTGAGGAAAATAGAGTTGGTAAATTTAGTTTAGGTTGGGAACAAGTTGAAGATGTTGATACAACTAAAAGAGTATTGGAAGATATTGTTATAGTTGAGGCTACATCACATTTTGCTCAACGAACGATTGAATATATAGGTTATTGTAAGAGGTTTGATAAGGTAAAAGAAGGATTAGAAATACCTACATATGATATTATGATAGTCGAATACGGTTATCTACCAGCCCGTATTATTTCAAAACAAAAAAATTAAAAAATATAATATGGGGAGGAATAAATTCATGATTAAAACTGTTAATAATACTTTGACTGAAATTAATGATATGCCTAAGATTGATGCCCCTTTTGTAAGAGAGGAAAACGAAAACGGTGATTATGTAGTGATTGATGAAATTAACGAAGGTTATGAATGGGTTTTTGAAAAGGATAATGTAATGGCAATAGAAAAGTTAGACGGTACTAATGTTTCGGTTATTATCAAAGGTGGACATATTACTGCTGTATTCAATAGAAAAAACAGAGTGCCTGCTTTTAACACTTCAAAAGACTTTATTACTAGAGGGTTATTAAACTCTATGGATAGAGGATATTTAAATTTAGAAGATGGGCAATGGTATGGTGAATTAGTCGGCCCTAAAGTGCAAGGTAATCCTTATAAATTAGATGAACACTTATGGATACCATTCCAGAGATATTCTTGGAAACACTTAAAATATAAATCTTGGGGTAAATACCCTAAAACTTTCGCAAGCATCAATAAGTGGTTTAAAGATGGTTTAATACCATTATTTTACTCAAATATACATGGGGTTGGATTTGATGAAGCAAGAGAAAATTGTACCCCAGAAGGTATAGTTTTTACTGATTCCGGTACTAAAAAGATGGCAAAATTAAGATATGATATGTTTGAGTGGAATCATTAAAGAGGAAACTTAAGGAGGTGTAAGATGGAACTAGAAGAAGCTGTTCGGAATATTAATAAGAAAACAGATGATACCATAACACAAGGTAAAGATTATTCTAAAGTAGTTAAAATACCTTTTCCTTCTCCTAAAATTACATGGCAATTATATGGGGGTATACCAGCTAATAAGATAACTATGATATATGGCCCAGAATCCTCAGGAAAAACAACTGCTGCTTTAGGTTTTATTTCTATGGCGCAAGATTTATTCCCCGAAGAAAAAACATTATTTGTTGATGCAGAATATGCTCTTGATTTAAACTGGGCTGCAAAAATGGGTGTAAACACAACTGACCTATTAATTATGGAACCTAAAGAACAATCAGGTGAAGAAGTCCTTGACCATATCTTAACTTTAGGGGAAACAGGCGAATTATCTACTATTATGTTGGATAGTATCCCTGCTTTAACCCCTCAAGACCAACTCGAAGGCTCAATAGCTGATAAGACATATGGGGGCATTAGTTTAGGATTAACCAAGTTTTTAAGAGAGTTTAATAAATTTGATACCAGTCTGTTCATTATTAATCAAGTTCGAGAGGAAATAGATAATCCTTACAAAAATTTACGGATACCAGGAGGAAGAGCATTAAGGCATTATAGTTCTCTTATTTTAGAATCAAAAAAAGGCCATTTATTTAATAAAGACGGTCAAAAGGTAAAACGGGGGTCTGATAAACAGGCAGGGCATTATGTAAATATAAGAATAAGAAAAACTAAAATATGTAAACCTGATAGAATTGAATCTTCCTTTACTCTTAACTATACTACAGGTATTGATGTTATTTCGGATACTATTGATATTGCTCAAAAATATGACATTATTAATCGCAGGGGGGCTTATTATTACATCATAAACCCGGAAACAGGTGAAATAAGAACTAAAGATAAAGAAGAATTAAAGTTTCATGGTAAAACAGCTTTAATTGATAAACTGGAAGAGGATGATGAATTAAAGAAAAACATAATTGACCAGGTACAAGATATAACTTTTGACGAATAATGGGGGTGGGTGTGTGAAAGAGCATGAAGAAAAGATAGCTAAACAAGTGCAGTTTATTTATCCTTCTGCTTATGTAGTATCAGGTTCCGGTGCCCCCGACTTTAAATGCGGGGATATTAACTTTAGAGATGGGCTGTTAGATGGGAAAACTAAAGAAAAAGTACAAAAACAACAAACAATCTACAAAGAGGAATTAAATAAAATAAAGGAAGAAGGGTTTAGAAAGAATAAAGATATATTTGGGTTAGTCATCAACTTTGGGGATTTAGATGGTAAAGAGTACTATATATTAGAAGAAGATGTGTTTTTAGATATGTTGCATGCTTATAAGCTGTGGAAGGAGGAACCATTGAAATGAACTTACCTGTTACCTATCGACCAACAAACTTTGATGAAGTCATTGGGCAAGATTTAATATGTAAAATACTGCAAAGACAAATAGAAAATGATGATTTAAGTACAGGGTATTTATTTAGTGGTCCAAGTGGAATAGGTAAAACTACTATCGCTAGAATTATTGCTGATAAAATCAATGCTGAAACTATCGAAATAGATGGGGCTAGTAATAACAGTATAGATGATATAAGAAATTTACGCAAAGACACTAATTTTAAAAGTTTAACAGGAGATTATAAAGTTTATATTATTGATGAAGCCCACTCACTGTCCAATAGTGCTTTCAATGCTCTGCTCAAGACCTTAGAAGAACCCCCTAATAGTGTTATATTTATCCTAGCAACTACTGAACCAGAGAAGATTATTCCTACTATAAGAACAAGAACTCAACATTTTAAATTTCAAAGGGTTGATTGGGAAACCATTAAAGACAGGTTAGAAACAATATGTGAGAAGGAAAATAACATTGTTAAAGACCAAATCCTTAACTATATCTCAAAGATGTCGAATGGGAGTGTAAGGAGTGCAGTTTCTCTTTTAGAAAAGACCTTAGAGTTAGATAACCCTTCATGGGAAGATATACTTGACGTAACCAACACTATCAACTATAAGCATATATTTAAACTAATCTTCTATATAAATAAGGGTAAAGAAGATAAGATTATAGAATTAATTGAAGAATTAAATAAATCAGGTAAAAACTTAAGAGTGTTTATTAAAGAAACTATGAAGGTTATTTTAGATATTAAAAAATATAGTTTATTTAATAGTTTTGAGTATATAACAATACCCACTTTTTATGAAGAGCCAGTACAAAAACTATCTACATTTGAGGGGTTAAATGAACTGTTTATCAAGTTTAATGAACTCTATAATGAGTTAAAGTATGAAGAGGATATTAAACCTGTGGTTGAAGGAAGAATACTAAACTTTTAGGAGGTAATAAAATGAAAACGGGTGATTTAATTTATGTTTGGACAGCTAAGGAACAATGGGACTATGGTGGGGATATACCTAATGGCAGTATAGGCACTATTGTAGCTGCTGATGAGGACCATACTAATGCTGACTATGCGGTAAACTTACCAGGTGTTCGTAAATGTGCTTTTTGGGTTACACAAAATGAAGTGTTTTTGATTGATGAAGGTACATCACTTTCATTTAGTAAGGATGGGGATACAGGTGTAATTAAAACTATTCGGGGGGATTCAATAGACATAGAGTGGGAACACGCTGGATATATAACACATTCTCAAAACTTCGTAACAGTACTGACTAAAGTAATCAACCATAAGGATAAGGAACCAGAAATGAAATTTAAAGTTGGAAATGGGGCAGTAACAGCAAAAGTTGAAGAAGATGGAATAGTTAATACAACTAGGGAATTTAAAGTTGGGGATACAGTAGCATATAGAAGGTATGAAGCTACTATATTTGGGATTGCTAATCAAGAAGATTTTTCAGGAGTTAAATATGCAATTACTTATACTGATGAGGTCGGTGATGTACACCACAACCTGGTATCTGGTAATGAGATTAGCAAGTTAGAAATTGATATTGGAAGTTTAGTAGAACTAAAAGATAAGGAGTCTTATGGTAACCCTGTTTTTCCTATTTTATATACCATAGAAAGTGGATACAAGGTCGACAATACTACTTATTATGAATGTCGGAGATTATTTACTGATAACCTATCTCTGTACAGCGAAGATGAAATAGAGGTAGCAAAGTGATTGGTCAAAAAAGACTGTTAAATAAGGAATTTAGTCAATTTACAATATTATATGGTAAAAAGGGGAGCGGTAAAAAAACTCTTATCCATGAGAAATATGATGAAATAGCGGGTATCTTTAACACTGTAGAAGAGGTTAGATGGGTGATAGAGGACAGTAACAAGCTATCCAACCCTAGGTACTACCTGTTTGATAGACCCACTCTAAACGCACAAAGAGCCCTGTTAAAGATAACAGAAGAGCCTAACCCCTTTACCAATATCATTGTAATCTGTAGTTATACTACTTATATAATTGAACCACTATATAGTAGAGCCAATATCGAAGAAATGGATAATTATACAGAGGAACAATTAAAGAGGTTTGGGGATAGTAAATACTATGATACACCTGGCTTATTGATTGATTATGAAGATAAACATATTAAATTAGCTAAACAAATTACTAACATAGAAACTTTAGATGATGTGTTCACTATCGCAGATGAAATAGATGAACTGTATTTAGTAACTAAACCATTAAAACATATGGTAAGTAGTTCAGTAATCTCTTTAATTCATGAGTATGAAAGATATGATGATAACAACTATAATTTTGCAACAGACGAAATGTTGCTGCAAATATGGAGGGGTATAAATGGATAATTTTGATTTTAATACAGAAGAACATAGTAACAGAACGGCACTCTTGTTTTTAGCAGCAATTGTAAGTTTTGTATTAGGGGCATTACTCTGGCCATACATTGTTAATTCTTGGTTTGAATACTTTAATGTTGGGTATAGACTGGTGTGGTGGCAGGGAGGGATACTAGCTTTTGTACCTCTGGTTGGTAAATTAACTATACCATTAGCAATAGTCACCTTCATATTAATGTCAACACTATAAGGTGGTAATTTTGGAAGAATTAGAACAAGTATTAGCAGATATACCACTATTTAAAAAAAAGAGAATCAGTTTAAAAGGGGGCGAATAATGAATCCTGATGAATTTTTAAGTATAGAGGATAAAAAAGATAAATATTTATTTGTGGGGTATAATCAAATTACTAAATACTTACTAGATAATTGGTTGGGGGACTACAAGGTTAAGGATAAATTACCCAAAGGAGGTTTGATACACAACAATATAGTAGTTCGTAATGATGATTTACTTAGTCAAAGTTTACAAGAGATACAAAGACCATATAAGTTTGCAGTTGTGGCTGATAAAGTAGATAACAGAAGAAAGATGTTTAAAGATGCATATGTAAATACTACAGACAAAAAGTACTTACTTAAAAAGATAAAAAAGAGAACATCTTATCCAGAGAAACTATATAATTATTGTAATGATGTGGCACATATAATGAATGAAGTCAACAAATTAAAGTATATGGATAACCCTGATGAATATGTTAAAAATTTAAAAATTGCGGGTGATAAGGAAATATTTAAATTTCTTGATAAGTTGTTTAAAGGTCAAAACTGTTTAGGTAATATTAATGAACACCCTTTAAAAATACTATATATGATTACTAACCAACTAAAGGGGATGATAATCTGCAAAAAATGTAAAGACACTTATGGATTGCACCCTTATAGGCAGAAAATATTTAAAAAATTAAATAAAAACTTCACACTGCAAGAATTATTGGAACTATTATTTAAATCTACAGAAATAGAAAGAATGATAAAAACAGGTAAAATAGAACCAAAAATAGGGCTAGAATACTTAGTGGTGATAACTAATGAAATATATTAATTCAAATTTACTTAACCAAGCTAATTATAGAAAAGAAAGTTCTATTAAGTATCTTTTCAAACAATATCACTGGTTGCGTGAATTAAGTTATTCGGGGGACAGTGTGGCCCTGTCAATACTTATGGATTTAAATGCTTGTCTAGAACATGAATATCTAACAGATAAGCAAAGAAAAGCATTATATTATTACTACATACAACAATATACATTTCATGAAGTGGCAGAGAAACTAGAACTTAAATTTCATAGTTCGGCCCAAAACAGAGTAAATAGTGGGGTAAGCAGGGTAAAGGATTTATTAACAGGGGAAGAAAAATTATACTAGGAGGGGTTCAATGAAAGTAATAAAACGAAATGGTCAAAAAGCTAATTACAATAAAAATAAAATAGTAAATGCAGTATTAAGTGCAATGGAAGAAACTAGAAGTGATAGTTTTGAAGATTTATATGAAACCTCTGTTCATATTGCTGACCTTGTAGAACAAGAAATAACAGATGGGGTTGATGTAGAAACTATACAGGATGTAGTAGAAACTAAATTAATGGAACAAGGGTACCACCAAACAGCCAAGGCATATATTTTATATAGAAAAGAAAGGGAAGATAAGAGAGGAAGATGGTTAGATAATGGACTTCCTTTTGATATATGGCAAAGAAAATATCAATTTGAAAATGAAAGTTTTGAAGAGTTTTTTACTAGGGTTGCTAAAGACAACACCAATATAAAGAAAAAGATAAGAAATAAAGAATTTAGCCCTGCGGGTAGAATATTGGCTAATAGAGGTTTACATAATGAAGGTCAAAGAATAAGTTTAAGTAATTGTTATGTGCTTAAACAACCAGATGACTCTTTAGAATCAATATTTGATACCGCTAAATATATGGCAAGGACATATTCAGTTGGGGGTGGTTGTGGGGTAAGTATGGACAACCTTCGACCTAGAGGTGCTAAAGTTAATAACGCAGCCAAGACTACCACAGGTTCTGTATCTTTTATGGACTTATATAATATGACCAGCAGGATTATTGGGCAGAAAAAGAGAAGAGGGGCTTTGATGATTGCCCTTAGTGATTCTCACCCCGACCTAGAGGAGTTTATTGAGTTAAAGACAAATTTAGATAGAATAAATACTGCTAACACCTCAATTAAAATTAGTGATGATTTTATGAACGCTGTTAAGGATAATCAAAACTGGACACTAGAGTTTGATGTAGAAGATACAGGGGAACATATAGAAAAGACCAAAGATGCTGACCGATTAATAAATAAAATAGCTTATGCTAATTGGTTAGGCGCAGAGCCAGGGGCATTGTTTTGGACTACAATCAGTAACTGGTGTATTCCTTCTGAAGATGATGAATTTGAATATGCAGGAACTAACCCCTGTGCTGAAGAGCCCCTGCCTGAGTTTGGAAGTTGTTTAACTGGCGATACAAACATTCTCACGCCCCAAGGGGTAAGAAGGATTGATAGTTTAAATGAAGATTATGTTTTTAGTACAGATGATAAAATGCGAGAATATTTAAAAGTAAAAGAAAAAGGTATACAGGATGTATTTGAATTAAAATTAGAAAATGGATTAAAACTTGAGGCAACTGATGACCATATGATAAAAACAAAAAACAATGGAATGGTAGAAATTAAAGGTCTAACTTCTAATCATAAAATTAAGGTGTTAAAAGATTATCCACTTACTCAATATGGCAACTATGACAAAAAGTATGAAATGTTTGGGTGGATGCATGGTGATGGTTGGTATACCGATAATTCTATTGGAATAAGCTTCAATTACCCTGATGGAGATGAAGAAGTAAAATCAAGGTTGTTGCCAATTTTTAAAGAAGTGTTTAATGTCAAAGAACGTCCCCCTTTAAAAGATGATGAAGTATCTTATCAGTTACAAACAAATAAAAATTTTGATTTTGAAAAATGTAAAGAATTAGGGTTTGTAAAAGCTACTGCTATTGATAAAGAACTACCAGTCACTTTTTATGATTGGACATTACAACAACAAATATCATTTATAAGAGGATTATTTAGTGCTGATGCAGGTATTACAGGAAAATCAAATGCTCAAGTGTCTTTTGTTACATCTAGTATACAATTAGCAAATCAAGTACAAAAATTCTTAGCTAGTTTGGGTATCCATACTAGATTTTATGAAAATAGATTTTACACTGAAGATAGAAATCCTCAATATAAAATTGTTGTAACTAAAGAATCAGCTAATATTTATATGAAAACAATAGGATTGATTCCAAAAGTAAAAATAGATAAATTTAATGAATCTAATTATAAAGATAATCAATATTTAGATATTGATTCTATTAAATATAAAGGTGAAGAAATAGTTTATGATATAGTTGAAGTTTATGATACTAATACATTTTATGCAAATGGTATTGCAGTTCATAACTGTAATTTGTCTAGTATTAATCTTTCTGAATTTGTAACTAAGCCCTATACTAAAGATGCTAATTTTGATATGGCTAAGTTCACCCGAACAGCCAGAGAAGGTATAACCTTTTTAAACGAAGTGTTAGAGGAAGGTAAAGACCTCCACCCTCTGGAACAACAGAGAAAGACTGTAGAGGAATGGTTACCAGTAGGGCTAGGTATATTTGGATTAGGTTCAATGTTGTTAAAAATGGGCATAAGATATGGTAGTCAGGAATCACTGACTTTCTGTGACCATTTAGGTTTTACTTTACTTAATGCTGCTTTACAACAGTCAGCTTTATTAGCAAAAGAAAAAGGGACTTATCCTAAGTATAAAGAAGATGCTGTACTGGCTAGTCCTTTTTTACACAATAATACCACTAAAGAAACAATGGAATTAATTAAAAAATATGGTTTAAGAAACTCTGCTGTTTTATCTATTGCCCCTACTGGAACTATCAGTAATTTATATCAAGTTAGTGGAGGTATAGAACCTCTCTTTAAAACAAGCTATACCCGGAAAACAGAATCTCTACACGATGAACAACAGGAATACACAATATTTGATAATACAGTAAAAGAATTAATGGATAAACAGAACATAACTAATGAAAAAGATTTACCCGGCTATGTGGTAGATGCTCATAACTTAGATTATAAAGAAAGAATACAAATGCAATCAGTATGGCAACAGTATATAGATGCATCTATTAGTTCTACTATTAATTTACCTAATTCTGCTACTGTTCGAGATATTAAAGACCTATATATGTATGCTTGGGAGAGCGGTTTAAAGGGTGTAACTATCTATAGAGATGGTTGTGCTAGAGAAGGTATCTTACAAGGGGAGGAAAATGGCACTAAAAAAGAGATGACCGACCAAGACTGGATAGACCAGAATATATGTCCTGAGTGTCATATTACTCTAGATATGACTGGTGGTTGTAAAGAATGCCCAGAGTGTGCTTTTGAATTATGTGAAGTGTAAGTGGTTTAGGTAGCGCTAACTAAAGGAGGTGGATTATTTGGAACTTTATCGTATTAATATATGTTTTGAAAACGGTACTGAGATAGTAGCTACATATGAAACTAACCAACCCGCTAAAGAAATACTGGATGAAATAAGAGGTAGGGATTTTATTACTGATGATAATTTTCTAGTTCAATGGGATAAGGTTAATTATATTTCTATAGCATAGGTTGATAACTAAGTTGGCTAAACAACATCAAAACTAGAGGGGAGGTTATTCCTCCCCTGAAAGGGGGCTTTTAAATGAAAAAGATATTATGTTTAATAGGTAAATCTGGGGTGGGTAAAACTTATCTATCTCAACAAATAGATGAATATACAATCCCTAGTTACACTACCAGAAAACCTAGACAATATAAGGAAGAAGGTCATATTTTTTACCCCGCTGCTTATAAAGTAATGGAATTTTGGTGGGAAAATCCTGAAGAAAGACCTAAAGAAGTAATTGCCCATCAAAAACTATATGGAGAACATTACTGGATAACAGATGCTTTAGTAAAAGACGAAATTAATGTATATATTGTTGACCCTAAAGGGTATGAACAATTAACAGATAATGTAGATTATCCTGTTTTTTCAGTAAAATTAACTGTAGACCCTTATACTAGAGTAAATAGATTAATGAAAAGTAGAGACTTTGAGGAAGTGTGTGAAAGAGTGATTAATGATGGGAAAATGTTTAGTAACTTTCAAGGTAATTTTGTTATAGATATGAATAATTCACCAACAGAAAAACTTCGACATATCATAAATAACCTAAAGGGGGGTTAATATGTTAGAAAAATACTATGAACTGCATAAACTGTACAAAGATTTATATTCCAAAGGGTTAGTAGGAGTGTCTGACCAAAAGATTCAATTAGAGACCGATACTTTTTTTAAAATAGCTGATTTAAATGACATAGAGGTTAAACACCGACCCAGCATTGAGTTTCCTATCGAATTAAAGTTCCCTTATCGGGATATAGCAATTATTTGTTTATTTGACAAAAGTGAAACTAGCACATACTATAACAACACCGAAGATGAACTAAACAGGGGGTTAATCAAGGAGAAATTTAAATTCGATTCCCTCATAAACCCCCCACATATTTAGAAAGGAGAAAAAAAATGGAGAATAATAATAGGAAGTTTTGGTTAGGGAAAGAAAAGAGTCAGATGGTAAACATTAATGATTTCTTATGGGGATTCTTAATTGGTGTTCTTCTTACTGCAATCTTTATGGGCGTCGCTGTTTCTGGAGAGGGAGTAGATAAAATAAATGAAATTGAGCAATTAATTAGAACGGTGAGTCCCGATGTTGAAAGAGTTCGAGAGAAAGCAACTGCATTCTATTTTGTAGCTGAAGAATTTCCTGTATGTCGAAGGACTCTTTTAGCTATTGCGGTTCAAGAAACGAGGTTTAGACATAATTTAAAAGGAGCAGATGGAGAAGTTGGAATGATGCAAATAATGCCGGACACTGCGAGGATGTTTGATAAAAGTGCTGATTTGAATGACATTAGAACTAATGTAAGAATTGCAGCTCAGTATCTTTCATTCTCGTATGATGTAGTCTCCTATTTCTATTCTGACTGGAGGATTATTTATGAGGTAGGATTGACTTCTTATAATCGAGGGCATGGGATAGTTAGAACTGAACTCTATGATGGAATGAATCCAAGGAATGGGTATGAAAAGGAGGTTTTAAATATTAGATGGAAGATTTTAAGGGGAAAGTGGGGGGATATTTAAGCTCTCCCCCTATACATCGCATTTTAAACCCCAGAAATCGGATTTAGAAAAGTGCTGCATAAGCTAGAAGAGCTGTAAATACTAACATGAGTATTGCAGCAGCCGCTCCACCCCAATCTCTTATTCTATCCCAGAAGGTTCTATTTGCATGTCTCTGCTGTTCAATGTCTGAGAGTCTACCGTCGATATCAGCCAAAGTCTCAGCAATTTTTTTATTACGCTTATAAATAGCATCTATATCTCCGGCGTTTTCTGACTGTTGGTTTTTTAACTCTTTTAATTGATTTGTTGCGTCCTGTAAGTTGTTTTTGAATCCAGCTAAATCTGCTTTAATATTATTATGCTTAATGAATAAAGTTTCTAAATCATTGATTGACTCCTTTAGACTCTCGATTCGACGAAATAATTCCTCTGTACTTATTTCAATGTCTCTTTCATATTCTTGTTTGTCTATAAAATCACCTCCTGTAAAACCCGTGGGGGAGGGGCATTACGTATTTTCATATTTTGAAATTATGGGTTTTCTTTTTCCCTTAACCGATTCTTTGTTCGGTTCCATTCACGATCAAAGTTTTCTTCATCTCCATATTCTATCCCTTCGATTTCTATTTCCTCAGGAATTTCTACAGGTTTTCCTCCTACATGTAGGTTAAAGACTCCCCCTTTATCAGTTTTAATCATTCCAAAGTGCATATATTTATCCAGGAGCTCCAGTTCGTATTCTGTTATACTTAAATCCTTTGCAACTTTCTCGAGAATCTTGAATAAAACTTGATTAATCTTTATTGCTTTTTTATTTTCTCATCCTCAAGCATGTGTTCTATATCTTCTGTTTCAAAGTCACTGCTATGAAGCATCACAATCAATTTTTCGACGAACACAGGCACATTGATTTCTTCATCCTCGAGTGCTTCTGCAAGGAACGTAATAATTGTTCTAATGAGTCGTAACCAAATTGATTTTTCTACGAAGTGAGTAACAATAACGGAGACAAGAATTGCAAGCATGTATCCAAAAAGCTCCGTTTGTACTATTTCAAGTAATAATTCCATCATTTCACCTCCCTATACATCGCATTTTTAGACCCAGAAATCGGATTTAGTGCGATTCTTCTTCAATGAATTGGCCTTTATCATCAATAAGAACCTGTTCGATAGCTAGTTCTACAAGAGCGTCCCTAATGTTTAATTAATTAATTAATTATTTGGTATGGTTTTACAAACAGAAGTATTTCTTAATTGATTGTCTAAGGTATTCTTTTTTATAATTTTTATATATTACCTCTTCTTAGTTATTACGTAGAGTCAATGATGTCTACAATTAAACCGTTTTTAATTTCAACTTCTTTTACTTCTCCGTCGATTTCTATTTCATGAGTTCCGTTTTCCGGATGCGTATACCCGTTAGTCTTTTCATAATCAACTGCATTATCTGATATCTTATTTTTTGTAATCGCTCCATTATTAATTTTATTAACAGTAATTGAACTATCCGCTATCTTATCTTCTGTTACTGCATTATTTGCTAATTTATTTTCTGTAATAGAACCGTCGCTTAAATCACCTTCATCAGCTTGGCTGGCTTCTGCTGACACTTGTATTGATACTTCGCTTAAATTATTCCTGTCGTCGTATGCTTTTACTAAGATATAATAAGTTTCTCCTGATTCCATATCTTTAATTTCTCCGTCTGTTGAATCGTAATAAGAATTAAGAGTAAATTGCGTACTCATCCCTTCTGCTACACGGTTTTCTTTAGACGCCGCGAATCCGTCTGTATTACTACAATAAATATTATAGCCTGTGACGTCTTCTTCAGGATTTAAATCATACGAAATCGTAATCCCTCTAATTGCTGTTCTTGCAATAACATTTTGTGGTTGACTTGGTGGGAAAAACGGATTACCTCTTGCGATTCCTGGTCTTGATTCTTTTTTAAACCATTCTTTGAATAATCCTATAGGGTTTCCGGTTTCCGACATATTTGGTTTTCCTCTTGTATCTAAAAGAGTTCTTTTCTTTCCTTCTTCGAAATTGATTTGATGACGATATCCTACAACTCCGAATTCTTGTTCTCTATCATAATGAACTCCGTTCGGTCGGAATCGATAAGTATCATGTAATTGTGCCGGAAAGAAAAATAATGTTTCAATACTATGGTCGGCTTTCGCATCTTTTAAATCATGAAGAGCATTTTCTGCCATTGTGTTTGCTTCTGGTGCAGTATTAATATTAGAAGAACCAGCTTCGGATATTTCCATAAATATTTCTCCATATAAATCGATAGAAGTTTGGTCTTCTTTCGTAATTTGCATTCGCTTACCGGGTTCTCCATCTTCTGTTTCTTCGTCTAAATCGGAGTAAGTAATTCTAATGACATTCCGAATCGAAGATTTATCCATTTTTAATCTTGTTACGCCGGAATAATCGCCAGGTCCGAAAATCCAACTAACTTCGTCAGGATTTCTTTCTGGTTCGTAAAACATAATTTCCATATCTTCTGTAGTTATAGAATACCGAGTTTTAACTTCCCACCCGATTTGATGAGCTAATTCTCGTAACGCATCGTACAGATATTCTTTTCTTTGTTTATATCGATAAATATTCCACCCAGGAGATTCCGGTGTTTGTAAAGTGATATTAACATTACTTTCGTGGTCATCAATAATTTTTTGCATTTCATTTTCTACAGGTTCGCCTGTTTCGCTACCGTAAACTCGTTCTGCTCTTATATATTTTTTCAATTTTTCTGAAATACAAACAGCATTGATATCAATAGGGTCAGAATCGAAATTAGTTTGTGTAATAACACCTTTTTCAAAAATTCTCCAATGGTCAGAATAAGGTTCTTCATTTAATTCAGTTATAGCTAGTTCTATTTCAAAATCTCTTCCTACAAGAATTTTCGGAGCATATTCGTCAGAATCGTTAAGATTATAAGGAGAATCTTTCATTAAAGTAACTAAACTTCTTTTAAAAAGATTTCTTTTTAATTCAAAATTATAAGTTTTACTAGGGGAATCGATATCGTCTGAAATTTCTAACGAACGGATCCAGTTTCTTCCTTCGAAATCAGTAAATTCAACCATATTTCCATCCATATCTTCGAAATAGACTTTAAAATGAACTCGGTATGCATCTGATTGCAATAAATCGACTTCTCGTTCTGTTAAATCTCTCATCTATAAATCCTCCTCCAACGTAAAATCTACATTAGCGGTATTGCCAATACTTAAGTATTCTTTATTATGAACTTCGCACCGACAGATCATATACTCTTCTTTTAAAAAACTTCCTTCAACCTTAATTGTAGGAGGATCGATCGGTAATTCTCCCATTTCATATATATCCTGTGCTGAAAATAAATCCTGATTA
>Ga0207421_10001732_pt1 | contig 27753 bp, 26 predicted proteins | sample SodLakKL_010_SED_4_FD_187542 | JGI IMG/M metagenome (GOLD analysis project Ga0207421, IMG submission 187542) | Alkaline sediment microbial communities from Lake Tanatar, Kulunda Steppe, Russia - 8KL_010_SED (SPAdes) (version 2) | ecosystem: Environmental > Aquatic > Non-marine Saline and...
TTGGTGTCCAGTGTCTTCCAGCGTTCCGGATGACACCGAACTACCAAGGCTCACATCAGATTTCCTCTTACGCCGGGGCGCAGGGGGCGAAATCCTCATTTTCTGCGGATCTGGTTATTTGGAACGATGGGTCATAAACCCATCGAACATTCCCGGATCCAGCGAAACCGGGCCGAGTTGAACGGCCCGAGTTCGCGATGCGTTCTTCGCATTTGGTACGAGCCCCGGGGGATACTTAACGCCGTCGAAGCAACGCCGCAGCGTCATGCGTTTTCATGGGAACACGTTGTCATGGAGGTCCGTGAGGAATTACGGACGGTCGAGTGACGGAATGTCGAATACCATGATCGGAGGAGAGGTAGCATCGCGCGATGGGAACGGTCGTCGACAACCCGAAAGAGTCCCATCGCGTGGGACCGAGAACAGACTCGATCGACCAGCGTAGTTCCAGTGAAAACTGAACGGGTATTTGTATTTCATATACGGTTCGGTTGGATGGATGAGAGGGCAGTAAACGATCCAATATAATATATTACGCTAGAACGCGGTCGATATTACGGGACTCAGAGGACTAATCGGAGGAAGTTCGTCGATTGTGTGGACGTTCAGTCGAGGAGTTATCGGATGGATCGGCCGACCGTTTATACCACGGGCGTTTATAAGGGAGGGGCACACATATAAAAGCGAACGATGACGAACCCTGCAGACTCCATCGAGATACAGAACGTAGTCGCATCGACCGGTATCGGACAGGAGCTCGACTTGGAGGCGCTGGCGGAGGACCTCCCGGGTGCGGATTTTAATCCCGACAACTTCCCCGGCTTGGTGTACCGAACACAGGAACCGAAGGCGGCTGCGCTCATCTTCCGCTCGGGGAAGATCGTCTGTACCGGCGCAAAGAGCATCGACGACGTCCACGAAGCGCTCGGGATCATCTTCGAGAAGCTCCGCGGCTTGAGCATTCCCGTCGAGGACGATCCGGAGATCACCGTCCAGAACATCGTGTCGAGCGCGGACCTCGGCCACAACCTCAATCTGAACGCGCTCGCGATCGGCCTTGGACTGGAGGACGTCGAATACGAACCCGAGCAGTTCCCAGGGCTCGTCTACCGCATGGACGAACCGGAAGTCGTCATTCTGCTCTTCGGAAGCGGGAAGATCGTCATCACGGGTGGGAAGCGGACCGACGATGCCGAGGAGGCCGTCGAGGAGATCGTCGAACGGATCGAAGGATTGGGTCTGCTCGGATAGCGTTTGAGGGCTGGACTGTCGGCGTTTACGGGGCTATTAGACCCTGTGAATGCAGACTTGGGATCGGACGGTGCTGCTTACACGTCCTCCGTCAGGACTTCTTTGACCACTTCCGGGTCCTCCAAGAGTTGATGTTTGGTGTAGCTTCCCTCGGCACTTCCACCGCTGTGTTTGGACTGTTCGATGATGTCGAGGAAGGCGTGTTCTTTGAGCAGGTCACGCACCCGTCGAAGCGAGAGGCTGTCGGAACCCTCCTGTCGGCAGATGTTCTCGTAGATCTCATAGACGCGGCTGGTGCGGTATCCATCGGTGCGGCCGTCGGAAAGCGAGAGGAGCGCGAGCGCCTGCAGCACGTATCGTGAATGCGGCGTCGACCCCCGGATGAGCTCTCGGAAACGATCGGTCTCTGCGCGTTCGCGCGCCTGTGTGACGAACTCCTCCCGCACCGTCGGCTCGCCGTTCGCCTGTGCGATCTCACCGGCATACCGAAGGATGTCGATCGCCTTGCGGGCGTCGCCGTGTTCCCGTGCCGCAAGTGCGGCCGCTCGCGGGATAGTTGAGGGGTCGAGAACGTCGTCGTGAAACGCGTCCGAACGGGCCTGCATGATCGCTCGAAGTTGGTTCGCATCGTATGGCGGGAAGACGAACTCGCGCTCACAGAGACTCGATTTGACCCGTTCGTCCATACGGTCTTTATACTGGATCTTGTTGCTGATGCCGACGACGCCGAGTTTGCAGTCGGTGATCTTACCGGCCTCCCCGGCGCGTGAGAGCTGCATGAGGATGGCGTCATCGTCCAGTTTGTCGATCTCATCGAGAATAATGAGGACGACGTCGTATCGCTGGTCGAGGATCCGCCAGAGGCGTTTATAATACGTCGAGGTCGAGAGCCCCTTGTCGGGCACGTTGATACCCGTGATGTCGGGGTCGTTGACACCGTCGGCGATCGTCTGGACCGCCTGCGTCTCGGTGGTGTCCTGCGCGCAGTCGACGTAAGCGAACGTGGCAGTCACTCCCTCCTCGCCTGCGGTCTCAACGAGGCGCTGTGAGACGTACTTTGCACAGAGTGACTTTCCGGTACCAGTTTTCCCGTAGATGAGCACGTTACTTGGGCTCTGACCGAAGATCGCGGGATTTACCGCGGTAGCCAAATCGGAGATCTCGTCGTCGCGTCCGACGATCCGTCCCTCACCCGGGAGATGGCTGATCTCGAGGAGCTCCTTGTTCGTGAATATTGGGTCCTCCCTCGTGAAGAGGTCGTCCGATACGTTCATACTATCGACACCGTGTTTCCGGTGAAATGCGTTCTGTTTTGGTTGGTGAGACACACCGGGTTTCCGGTGAAATGGGGTGTGGGTGGGGAGGGGGTGGGTGTTCACCGGAAATGCGGTGTCCATTATTAATCCACTCCTATCGCATTGATCCGTTTGCTGGGCCTTCCCAAGCGACCCAATCTGCCCGGGTGCGCCGATATACCCGGCGGATCGGAGGTAGCTCAGAGCAAGTTGACTCGGTTAGAGGAACCGCGCTTCGAGCGGGCAACGAAATCCGATCGGGACGGAAGAGTAGCGGAGGGTTCACCACATACCACTAGATGAAAAAAACATGGCACGGTTCAGTAATAGGTGAGACGCTAGACCGACGGTACAAACGGCTAATCCACCGGGGCCTCAGACATCCCCGCCCGTCAGTGCAGTTCGTTTTCAGACATCAGAGCCGAAATGAGCCCCCATACACCACGTTTCCGGTGAAACCGAGTCCCCGATTGACGTGAGAAATCTCCTATGCTTGTGCTTTAATGAACTGTTCTCTCGTTTATTATTTATACGTGTTGATCCATCCGCCAGTGCAGACGATCCCATGCGGTGCAATTGATCCCATGCAGCGCAGTCGATCCCATACAGTGCAGTGATCCAGTGAGTTGTACGCAGTGCGATCATCTGCTGGCAACAACCGTCCCCGCGCTGCAGATTCGTACACGCTACCTGCACGATCCACAAACGACAATCCACACAGCAGCACCCACACCACAACCCACACAGCCCACACAACCCACACAGCCCACACAACCTACACAGCCCACACAGCCCACACAGCCCACACAACCTACACAGCCCACACAGCCCACACAACCCACACCACAACCCCCAACCCGCACCCCATTTCACCGGAAACCCGGTGTGCCTCACAAAAAGAGCCGTTCACCATGATCGAAGGAAAGCATATAGGAAACACCACCCGATCCCAGAACTACGCTATGGATGGAATCGTTCTCGCTGGCACGGCTTCAAACGTCGGCAAGACCGTCGCGACGCTCGCCGTCGCCCGAGCACTTTCGGAGGCCGGTTACGATCCGATCCCCGCAAAGGCCGGGCCCGATTACATCGATCCAAGCCACCACGCGGCCTGCATCCAACGACCGTCACGTACGCTCGATACGTGGATGCAAGGCGTAGACGGTGTCCGGCGTAACCTCCAGCGTGCAACGAGGCCTTCCACAGAGACGAACGCGGATATCGACGTCAACACCAACATCAACACCCCCATCAACGCCGATCTCGTCGGCGACACCCCCATCAACGCCGATGCCGATACCACCGCCGACGCTGACACCGACGCCGATGCCGACACCGACGCGAACATCCGTACCCAACCCGAACAGTTGACACATCCGGTCGCCGTGATAGAGGGGATGATGGGCCTCTACGACGGCTCAGTTACGTCAACGGCGGCGACCGCGGTAGCGCTCAACCTTCCGGTCGCACTCGTGGTGGACGCCGCCGCTGGAATGCAGAGCGTCGGTGCCACGGCACTCGGATTCCAACAGTATGCAGCTCACGCCGAACTTCCATCGGACGTGACTGCAGTCGTTGACGACGCCAGAGTGGACGTCCTGGGTGTGATCGCCGCTCGCGCTCATCCCGGCATACATGCCGACGGCATCGAAGGTTCGATCCCCGACGGTATGGAGTGGTTCGGATACATCCCCCCGATTTCGGACCTCGAGATCCCGGATCGACACCTCGGTCTACACATGGGCTCTGAGAGGCCGATCCCCACGGACGCCGTTGCCGAGGCCGCGGAAACGGTCGATGGCGAGGCTATCGCGAGGGCGGCCCGGCCGGTCGCAAGGAACAGCGATCATCCCGTACAGGGTACCGCCGACCATCCCACGCACAGCCACACCGACACCCCAGAATGCCACACCGACACCCCAGAATGCCACACCGACACCCCAGAACGCCACGCCGACACCTCAGCACACCACACCGACACCTCAGCACACCACACCGACCTCCCAACACGGAGCCCCAGTCGGTTCCCAGCGGCATCCAATAAGACAACACCGACCAGTCCCGAGGATCCGACGATCGCCGTCGCCATCGACGAAGCGTTTCGGTTCATCTATCCAGCGACGATGGAACGGCTTCGCGAACTCGCCACCGTCACCACGTTCGCACCAACCGCGGGCGATGACCTCCCCGACTGTGACGGCCTCTATCTTCCGGGTGGCTATCCGGAACTCCACGCTGCCGAACTCGAAGACTCCCCAGCGCGCTCTACGATCGCGGAGCGGGCCGCCGATGACCTCCCGATCCTCGGCGAGTGCGGCGGGTTGATGGCACTCGTCGAAACGCTCACAACGACGGAGGGAGAGACGTACCGGATGGCCGGCATCCTCCCGGGACGGGTCACGATGTGCGATCGTTATCAGGCGCTCGATCACGTCGAACTCGTCGCCAGCGACGATGCCGTCACCGCCTCCACAGGCGAGCGTCACCGCGGGCACGAGTTTCATTACTCGACGCACACCTTCCCAACCAACGACACGTTCGACGTCGCCGCGGATGCGCGGTTCGCTTTCAAGGTCACGCGTGGACACGGGATCGATGGCGACCACGACGGGCTTCACGTGCACAAGACGGTCGGGACCTACGCCCACCGCCACGCCGCGAGCGGCGCATTCGACCACCTCGTCGAGGCGGCACGACGCTACGCCACCGGGCCATAACAGGCCGATCCCTCCCCAACGACTGCCCACCGTCGCGCCATCGACTGCCCACCGTCGTGCCAATGACCGCCCACCGTCGGGGTTCGATAGAAACGGATCGTTCCCGAAACCGATTCACTGGAGGCAGAACTTTACTCTTGGCCTCGTAATCCGTTTGTATGCTTCACGCCGAAGGACCCCTCCTCACGCTCGATCTCACCGATCGGCGCGCGACACGGACTCCGATCGACGGGATACTCGAACGCTATATCGGCGGCCGTGGTGTGGCAACGGCGCTGGCACACGACCGTATCCCCTTCGATGCCGATCCGTTCGGCCCCGAAAACCGGGCCTATCTCGCCGCGGGCCCGCTCCAGCTCTCGCGAACGTCGTTCACCGGCCGAATGTCGATGACCGCTCTCTCGCCGCTCACGGACGGGTTGGCCTCGACGAACGCCGGCGGCTACCTCTCTCGGGAGTTCGCGAGCGCGGGTATCTCGACGCTCGAGATCACGGGCGCGAGCGACGAACTCCTCATCGCCCACGTCGACGACGAGGGTGTCGAGTTCGAGCCGGTCCCCGACCTCGCCGGCGCCACGGTTCCGGAGGTCTCCGAACACGTCGAAGAGGCCCGCGGGCTCGGCCCCGAAAACTGCATCACGATCGGGCCGGCCGGCGAGAACCTCGTGCGGTTCGCCTGCGTGATGACCTACGACTCCCGCGCGTTTGGGCGCGGAGGTCTCGGCGCGGTCCTCGGCTCGAAAAACCTCAAGGCGGTCACGTTTACCGGCGACGCCCACCCGGAGATCGAGATCCCGGACCCACCGGCGATGGACATCCATCGAGAGGCCGCCACGGCCGACGATCGGATGAAACGACAGGGGACGACCGGCGGAACCGAGTTCATCAACGAGAACTTCTCGCTGCCGACCCGCTACTTCGAGGAGTACGAGTTCGAGAGCGCGGCCGCCATCGGCGGCGACGCGGTCGAGGCGAAAAAGTATAAAAAGGAAGCCTGTTCACAGTGTGCATACGCCTGCAAGCTCCCCACACGCGACGAGGAAACCGGCGTCGAGACGGAGGGGCCAGAGTTCGAGACCGTCTACGCGTTCGGCTCCTCACAGGGCGTCGGCGACATCGTCGACGTGATGCGCGCGAACGAACTCTGTGACACCCTCGGAATGGACACCATCTCGGCAGGAGTCACGGTCGCCGCATACCTCAAAAGCGAGGACGCCTTCGGCGACGCCGAACTCGCGCAAGAAGTCACCAAACGGATCGCCTACCGAGAGGATGGTGACGAGCTCGCCGACCTACTCGCGGAGGGAGTCCACCGCGCACACGACGAGCTGGGCGTGGAGGACTACACGGTAAAGGGAATGGAGTTCGCCGCCCATGACGGCCGCGTGCTCCACGGACAGGGACTTTCCTATGCGGTCGCGAACCGCGGTGGCGATCACATGTACGCCGGGATGCTCTCGCCTGAATACGCCGGCGAGATCAACCCCGAGGGGACGCTCAGGAAGTCCGAGCTGCTCGTCGAAAAGGAGAACCGAAACGTCATCCGCGACTCCGCCATCGTCTGTGCGTTCGGCGGCGACTACATGACCGACGAGCGGCTCGCGACCCTCCTCGGCCGGTCGGACGACGAACTCCTCGAGATCGGCGCGGAGACGGTCGCGCGGGAGCGACACTTCAACAACCGGCGCGGAAAGGACATCGAGGACGACGAGCTCCCCTACGAGATCCCCGACCTCGATGAGGCGATCCAGGAATACTACTCCGAGCGGGGCCTCAGGGAGGATGGAACGCTCCCGAGCGACCGGATCGAATCGGTCGCCGTCGATCTCGATGGGCCGTCAAGATCGACCGACGGCTCCCCGGCGGACGACTGAGCGAGCGACGATGACCGACGACGAGCGACGATGATCGACGACGATAGACGATGACCGACGATGACCGACGATGACCGACGACGATAGACGATGACCGACGATGACCGACGATGACCGACGGCGGTCGATCAGCTACCGGCAGGGCCGTTTATGAACGGACCATCGCAGTCGACGCGCTCCGGTGAGCGCCTGAAAGGCGCGAAACCGAGCGCGAGGGAGGCACGGCGGGCGGCGAGTGGTTCCCGCTCGTTCGCCGCCCGCCTGCCGAGGCTGGGGAGGTATGAGGCTGCGGTGCGGGTGTGGCGACTGTGCGAATAACATGTATGTACTGATTCGGACCGAGCGCGGATACGGGATGGGTACGAATGTGCCGGCGATCACCGGCCCTCACTCATCAAGAAACGAAACGCCCCGGGTTCCCGCCACTCCTTATAAATAGCCTCCCGCCCACCGATTATCGTTTGCCTCCGTTGAAATGCTCTTCTTTAGACATTTTTTGTCAGAAACGATCGGTCGATGAGAAATGCGAAGTGGGCGGTTGTCTCCTCGGGTTGTATATAAGCGATGATGAGGGGACGTGTGACTATTTACAAACAGTGACGCTGATCCGGGTCATTCCGTGGAGCGAGGGGAGCGGACCGAGTATTGATCACCACCGCCGCTGTCTTCTCCCTACTTGACTTCGCACCCGCCCCGCAGCCTCACTCCTCCCCAGCCTCGCCACGGCTGGCGGAGCCGCCAGCCGTGGGCTCCCTCGCGCTCGGTTCGCGCTCTTCTCAGAGCGCTCACCGGAGCGCGCCAACCGCCAGTGAGTATGTATTGCTTCATCACCCGCTGAGTGGCATTTACGGCCGAGCGATCGAGTTCGGGACCGCTCGTTGCGTCCCCTACACTGACCACGACGGATCAAATTGTGTCACCCCTTACGGATTTCAGCGCCTATCGATTATAGATAAACTGGGTAACCGACCGCTCGATTCGCACCCCTCAGTAACCGAATGTTTTAGACGATAACGTCTTCGGAGAATATGATTTCAACGGAGCCAAAGAACCAGTACTCGAACGCTTACAGTTCGTCCTCGAAGTCGTCGAGCGCGAAGACCGTCCCGGCTCCGCGGCGGTCGAGCGTCTCGTTGGCGAGCAGCCAGTAGACGACCGACAGGGCACGGCGACCTTTGTTGTTCGTCGGGATGACGAGGTCGACGTTCGAAAGCTGGTTGTTCGAGTCACACATCGCGATGACGGGAATGCCGACGGTGATCGCCTCCTTGACGGCCTGGGCGTCACCGATCGGGTCGGTCACCACGACGACGTCGGGCTCGATGTATCCGGCGTAGTCCGGGTTCGTCAGCGTCCCGGGGATGAATCGGCCGGTGCGGGCACGAGCGCCGATCGCGTCGGCGAACTTTTCGGCCGGGAACCGACCGTACTGTCGCGACGAGGTGACGAGGATCTGCTCCGGATTGTAGTTCGCGAGGAAGTCAGCGGCGGTCCGGATCCGCCCGTCCGTCTGGCTGACGTCGAGCACGTAGAGCCCGTCGTCGCGGACGCGGTGGATGAACCGCTCCATGTCCTTCGTCTTCTGCTGGGTCCCGATGTGGACACCGGCAGAGAGGTAGTCCTCGACGGGGATGAGCAGGTCCGCGTCCTCATCCGGCATCACGTCGTCGTCGAACGGCGATGCGTCCTCCTCGGGATCCTCGACATCCTCTACGGCGTCGGGATCCACGTCGTCGACCGCTGCATCTTCACCGACTGCTTCGGCGTCAGCACCCGCGTCCGGTTCTGCCTCGACGTCCGCATCCTCCGCGGTCGCGTCGGCGGTCGATTCCTCGCTCGTGGCGGCCTCCTCCTCGGCGTCGGCGTCGACCGTTTCGGTCTCGGCTTCGGCGTCGAGTTCGACCGCGTCGTTGTCTTTCGTCATGCGTGTTTGGGATCCGTCATACCGCGTCGTCCGCGATGCGGATCAGTTCGTTCAGCTTGGCCGTTCGCTCGCCGCCGACCGATCCCGTCTTGATGTAGGCGGCATCGGTCGCGACGGCGAGGTGTGCGATGGTCGTGTCCTCGGTCTCACCGGAACGGTGGGAGATGGCACACTCCATGTCGTTTCGGTGCGCGAGTTCGACGGCGTCGAAGGCGTCCGAGAGCGTCCCGATCTGGTTCGGCTTGATCAGGATGCTGTTCGCCGCGCCCATGTCGATCCCCTTCCCGAGACGCTCGACGTTCGTCACGAAGAGGTCGTCCCCGCAGACGAGCGTCCGGTCGCCGACACGCTCCGTGAGCGCCGTGAACGCCTCGAAATCGTTCTCATCGAGGGGGTCCTCGACGTACGCGAGGTCATACTCGTCGACGAGCTCGGCGATGTATTCGACCTGCTCGTCGGCCGATTTCGTCTCCTCGCCGTAAACGTAGACCTCCTCGTCGGGGTCGTACAGCTCCGAGGCGGCGACGTCAAGCCCGAAGCGGACCTCGAAGCCTACCTCGTCTGCGACCCGCTCGACCGCGTCGTCGACGACCTCGAAGGCCTCCGCGTCCGAGATCGGTGGAGCCCACGCGCCCTCGTCACCCTTCGCGGCGGGAACGCCACGTTCGTCGAGGATGTCCGCGACGGCCCCGTGGACTGCCGCGTTCGCAAAGACGGCCTCCGCGACGCTCGGCGCGCCGACGGGGGCCGCGAGGAACTCCTGAATGTAGGTCGCTTCCTTCGCGTGTTCGCCGCCACCGACGACGTTCCCGAGCGGCGTGGGGAAGTTCTCGCCGCGGAACGCGCCACCGAGGTGCTGGTACAGCGGGGCACCGAGCACGTCGGCTGCCGCCTTCGCGGCAGCCATCGAGATGGCGACGGCGCTGTTCGCGCCGATGGCCGAGAAGTCCTCGGTCCCGTCGGCGGCGCGCAGCGCCCCATCGATCGAGCGCTGATCACCGGCGAACAGCCCCTCAAGCCGGGGGATGGCGTGTTCTCTCGCCGAGGCGATCGCCTCGGTTGGCGGGAGTTCGATCGCCTCGAACTCCCCGGTCGATGCGCCGCTCGGTGCGGCCGCGCGGCCGAAGCCGCCCGACTCCGTGAGCACGTCTGCCTCGACGGTGGGGTTCCCACGCGAGTCGAGGATCCGACGCAACGAAACGGATGTGATTCGGGTCATTGGTTTGTGTTCCTCCCAAGGGTCATTAGTTCGTCTCCCTCCTGACGGTGAACGGAAGCGCCCCCGCGTCGTACTCCTCGGCGGCGACGAGTATCGGCTCGGTCCGATCCGTCTCGATGAGCACGGGCGCACCGTAGGACACCTGCAGCGCTCGTGCACCGAGGATTCGGGCCTTCTCGTACCGATTGTGTCTCTGTTTGGTCATGGTTACTGATAGGGCGAGACGACGTCGACGAGGTTCCGGTGTGAGACCATCATGCGTCGACAGCAGTGGCGGTTGACGCCGAGGTCATCGAGGACCTCTCCGGGGTCCTCATCGCCCTCGCGGGCGCGTGCCTCGAACTCCTCCCAGTGTTCGGCGACGACGTTGCCGCACGTGAAACACCGGACGGGGATCATCATAGCGTGACCACCTCAGCGGTAGGACTTCTGGTAGCGAGCACGTGCGCCGGGTCCGCCCCATTTCTTGGATTCGGACTGGCGGACGTCGTTTACCAGAAGCGTCCGGTCGAAGTTCATGTAGGCGTCACGCAACTCGGCGTCGCCGAGGTGCTGGACGAGTCCACGTGCGATCGCGGTACGAGCCGCGTCGGCCTGCCCGCTGAACCCACCGCCCGAGACGTCGACGTCGATGTCGACGCCGTCGCGGAGGTCGTCGCCGGCGATGCGGAACGGTTCCAACATCTTGAGCCGCGCCTGCTCCGGTTCGACCAGCTCGACTGGCTGGGAGTTGATGCGTACCCGGCCCTGCCCCTCGCGCACCGTTGCGCGGGCGACGGCCGTCTTCTTCTTGCCTGAGGTGTTCGTTACCATGTGACGTTCGCTCCCAGTGACTCGGAGATCTCCCCGAGCGTCGTGAACTTGATGTTCGAGAGTCGATCCAGCGAGGTCCCCTCCAAGACGACGGGCTCTACGTCCTCGTCGCGCTCGTAGGGGTTGCCGACGTAGACGCGGACGTTCGAGAACGCCTCGCGGCCGTCGTCGGTCTTGTACGGCACCATTCCCCGGATGGCCCGCTTGAAGATGCGGTCCGGCCGCTTCGGGAAGTAGGGGCCGCTGTCGGAGCCGAGGTTCGCACGCGTGTGGTAGGTGTCCATCGTGGCCTCGGTGTTCCCGGTGATCACGGCGCGTTCAGCGTTGATGACGGCGACCGTCTCGCCGGCGAGCGCGCGCTGGGCGACCTCCGAGGAGACGCGTCCGAGGATGCAGTCGCGGGCGTCGACGACGACGTCGGCGTCGATCGTTGCGAGGCTCATCGGATCACCCGTACGTTGCTCCCTTCGGGGTTCTGTTCAACGAACTGTTCAAGCGTCACCGCCTCGCCGGCCTGGTCGATCTTCGTGCGGGCCGTTCCCGAGAAGTCGACGGCGGCGACGGTAACGTTCTTTTCGAGCACACCGCTGCCCAGCACCTTGCCGGGGACGACGACCGTCTCGTCTTCCTGCGCGTATCGTTCGATACGACCCAGGTTGACCTCAGCGTGCGTGCGCCGTGGCTTTTCGAGTCGATCCGCGACGTCCTGCCATACGTTGGCACCGGACTCCCGCGAGGTCGACTTCAGCTCGGCGATGAGGTTCTGTAGTTTTGGATTCGTCTTGCTACTCATAGCTGTCCCTCCTGTGTGGAGAGTTTCGTGAAAACGGAGTGCAGGGAGCAGGATTTGAACCTGCGGACCTCTACAGGACAGCGCCCTGAACGCTGCGCCGTTGGCCTGACTTGGCTATCCCTGCGTGCACTCCTTCGTACCCCGGCTCCATTCAAACCACTTTCGGTCCCGTCCTCGCCCGCGCGAGCGAACACGCTCGGAGCGACCCCGCCGGTCGGTACCGAAGCGACACCGACGACCGAGGCCGCGTCAGCACCGGCGGTCGGTGTCGACGCGACGGCATCGGTCGATGCCGTGTCGGGGGCGGTCGGGACGTGGGTGGTGAGTGAAGCCATGGTGGATACGGTTATACCGCGACCTTCGTTCGTAGTTCGTCCGCGCGCTCCTCGATGGAGTCGATCGCACGGAGCAGCAGTTCCTCGACGCTGAAGGAGCCGTCCGTCTCGATATGGAAGACGAACGCCCCCGGGACGTCCTCGACGCTGACCTCCTTGCCGGGATACCGTTTCGAGAGGTCGTTGTCGAACTCGTCGGTCACGACGATCTCGCCGTCGGGGGTCTCGATGACGCCGCGAAGGATACGCGGCTCCTCGTCATCGAACTCGCCGAGGTCGCCCTCAACCGTGACTCGCTGGAGGTGCCGGTATCCCACGGAGACGCCGCCCTGGTGTTTTGCGTGCTCCTTGCCGGTGTTCAAGACCGCATCGGCCTCGAACTCCAGCCGCTGTCCCTCCTTGAGCTCGACGATCGGGACGTTCTCGTCCGCCGGCTCAACGAGCGGCTCGGCGGTCTCGATGTCGCCGGAGTAGGCCGTACCGGGACCTTCCACGTCGAGTGCGAGGGTGACCTCGTCACCGATCTCGAACTCGTCGACCGGGGTCGTCAGCGGGACGAGCCCGAGACGGAGGCCGATCATCTCGTCGAACATCACCGAGGAGTTCTCGACGAACCGAACGGTGTCGATCGAGAACGTCGGCACGTCCGCGATCATCGCCCGGCGGATGCCGTTGGCGAACGCGGGGGTGAGCCCTCGAATGAGCACCCGAGCGCTCCGCTCGTCGCGTTCGACGTACTCCACGTCGAAATCGGCGTCAGTCATGTTAGACCCGTTTGTTCTTCGGCGCCTTCGTCCCGTCGTGTGGGATGGGCGTTACGTCCTCGATCCGGCCGATCTCGATCCCCGCACGCGAGAGCGCGCGGATGGTCGCCTGCGCACCGGGGCCGGTGGACTTGTTGAGGTTGCCGCCGGGGCCACGCACGCGGACGTGCAGGCCCTCCAGGCCGGCTTCCTTCACGCGCTCGGCGACGACGTCCGCCATCTGCATGGCGGCGTACGGCGACGCCTCGTCGCGGTTCTGTTTCACCACGGTCCCGCCGGAGGACTTGGCGATCGTCTCCGCCCCCGTCTCGTCGGTGACGGTGATGAGCGTGTTGTTGAACGATGCATACACGTGGGCGATCCCCCACTTTCCGTCCGATGATCCACTCATGATTGGTTACTCCTGTGACTCCGCGCGCTCCGGATGGAGGTCATCCGCGAGCGGGCTCGTCTCATCGAAGGCGACCGCGCCCTCGTCGGACACGTCGACTTTCACCGACGGCCGCGTGACGCGGGCGTCGTTGACCGTGATGTGTCCGTGAACGATGAACTGGCGTGCCTGCTGCGGCGAGGAGGCGAACCCCTGCCGGTAGGCGATCGTCTGCAGACGACGCTCCAACAGGTCCGTCACGTCGAGCGACAGGACCGTGGAGATGTCGTCGTTGTCGCCGAGAACGCCGATGCGTCGCAGTCGGGCGACGAAATCCGCGCCGTTCTCCTGGGCGAGCTCCACGTCACCCTGGGCTTCGCCGAGGAGGCGTCGGGCCTCACGGCGCATGTTACGGAGTTCGGACTCCGCACGCCAGAGCTCCTCTTTGTTCTTGAGGCCGTATCGCGAGAGGAGGTCGGACTCCTGTGCGATGCGCTCGCCCTGGTACGGGTGATTCGGGGTTTCATACCCCTTGGTGTTTTTACCGGTGCTCATTCGTCATCACCATCGTCGGCCATGTCCTCGCGGATCTCCTCGACGTTGACGCCGATGGTCCCCTCGGTCCGGCCGGTGGATTTCGTCCGCTGTCCGCGGACCTTCTGCCCGCGTTTGTGGCGGACGCCTTTGTACGACTCGATGAGTTTCATCCGGTTGATGTCGTGACGCCGCTTCTCGTTGACGTCGGTGCCAACGAGGTGGGTCGTCTCCCCGGTGAAAAAGTCGTTCTGTCGGTTCGTCATCCACGACGGGACGTGGTCAGCGAGGTTCTCGACGATATCGACGACCTCGTCGATGTCCTCCTCGTCGAGCAGGCCGAACGTGGCGTGTCGGTCCACGTCGGCTTCCTCGGCGACCAGCCGCGCCGTGCGCGTGCCGATGCCGTTGAGTTCTGCCAGGCTTCGCTCGACCGTCTTCGTCCCGTCGAGGTCCGTTCCCCCGATCCGAACGAAGTACTGGAGGTTCTGCTCCTCCTCCGGCGAGTCGTCCTGAGATTCTTCAGTGCTCATGTGTTGGTTGTGGTGAGCCCTACCGGCGCGAATCCGGCGGGGTCTCGGTCCGTTCGAGCGTTGCGGCGGGGATTCGAACCCCGGAGGCAGTGACGCCACAGAGTTAGCAACCCTGCGCCTTGGGCCAGACTTGGCTACCGCAACCCGCGTTGTATCATCGCCCTTTCGGACTCGGGACGCGTTGCCCCTGCAGTTCGTGCGTTCGAATACACCCGTGTTCGCTACTTAAATATCACGAAACGGCCGGCCGGCTGTGTGGCGGTCGCACGGTCGTCGAACGGGACGAAATACGAGGGTCGATCGAGCCAGTCGAATGGTGTGTAACCGCACAGAGCCGGAAATGATGGGACAACCACCCCGGGTGAGCTTGGCGCGCCGTCTTCCGTTTTCACAACATTGATTGCAAGAACGGATAAGCTTCAAAAGGTGAAACCGATTCCTTTGGACGCGCTTTCGATTTTAACGCGTGAGATGAAGGGACTCTGGAGTGACGGTCGGGGACCGATTCTGGTCGCGATCGCTGGTGGCTGGTTCCTTTCGATCGGTGTCCGAATGATCTATCCGATCCTGCTCCCACAGCTTCGAACCGCCTATGGACTCGATCTCACGACGGCCGGGCTGCTGTTGACCGTTCTGTTCGTCGCCTATGGCCTCGGGCAGTTTCCGGGCGGCCTGCTGGCGGACCGATTCGGTGAAAAGGCGATCTTGATCCTGAGTTCAATCACCTCCGTGGCTACCCTGGCGTTGATCGTGACGGCCGGATCGACCGTCGTGCTCTTCCTCGTCACGGCGCTTTTCGGGTTCGGCGTTGCCCTGTACGCCGTCGCTCGATACACCCTTCTCGCCGACCTCTATTCGGATCGTGTCGGGGCTGCAAACGGTGTCGTCTCCGGGGCGGCAGACCTTGGTCAATCGATCCTCCCGCCGATCGCTGGGTTTCTCGCCGCCGGTCTCGCTTGGCAGTTCGGCTTTGTCTTCGCTATCCCACTGTTCGCCATCGCCGCAGCCGCGCTCTGGCTCGCCGTCCCCTCCCACCAACCAGAACCTACTCGTCGTGCCGAACGACCCTCGCTTGAGTCCGCACGAGTGGTCCTCTCCGGGCTCCAGATCCCCTCAGTCGTCTACGGCACCGGGTTGCTGTTGCTCGGTGTGACGGTCTGGCAGGCGTTTACGGGGTTCTATCCGACCTATCTGATCGACGAGAAGGGGCTCTCTGCAAGCCTCGCTGGTGTGCTCTTCGGGCTCTTTTTCGCACTCGGCGTCATAATCCAACCGCTCTCCGGGGCTGCATACGATCGCATCGGCGTCGCACGGTCGCTGGTGTTCGTGATGGGTGTTGGAGCCGTCGGCCTCGTGCTCCTCACGCGACTCGAGGGCTTCTGGCCACTCGCCGCCGTGACGGTGCTTTTGAGCACGTTGCTCGGCTTTGCGACGGTGACCCAGACGCATCTGATCCTCGCGCTCCCCGAAGACATTCAGGGAACCGGTTTCGGCATCCTCCGGACCATCTCATTCACCGTCGGCGCGGTGAGCCCGGTTCTCGTCGGAGCGGCGGCCGACCGCGGGTTTTTCGACGAGGCGTTCCTGGCGCTTGCGGCGCTGGCCGGGTTGACGATCCTTCTCGGCTTCGTGACGCCAGCCGCGAACGATTGACGTCTTTGGGGAGCGAAGTCGGATCAACGATCCCACAGGCGGCACGCGGAGACGGGACGGGGGGATGCGGAGACGGGCCGAGGGAGTTGAAAGGCTGTCAGTCCCGGGGATTTCACCGCGATCACCGTCACTCATCGACGGCCTCCAACGGGGAAGCCAGTAGGATTATTATCCATGATTATCCAGTCCGGAGTATATGTTCCCACAAACGGCGCACGTCGCGCACGACGGAACTGGAGGTGGCCGATGAGTTGGCTGAACACGTTGGAGCGGATCGGATCGATCACGAGCAAGTTCTTCATCGTCTGGGTGCTGTTGTTCTCCGGCGTCGCGCTCTACACGCCGGGCACATTCACGCCGCTCGGCGACTACATCTCGATCCTCCTGGGAATCATCATGCTCGGGATGGGCCTGACGCTCACGCCCGCCGATTTCAAACGGATCATCGAACGGCCGCGTGACGTTCTGATCGGGTCGGCGGCCCAATGGGTGATCATGCCGGCGGCGGCGTACCTCCTCGTTGTCGTTCTCGGCCTTCCGTGGGAGATCGGCGTCGGGTTGATCCTCGTAGGGGCCGCGCCGGGCGGGACCGCCTCGAACGTGATGACGTATCTCGGTCGGGGTGACGTCGCCCTCTCGGTGACGATCACCTCGGTCACGACGCTCGCCGCGCCGCTGGTGATGCCGGCGTGGGTCGTCCTGCTCGCGGGCGAGCAGATCACCGTCACGTTCGCCGAGATGGCCGAGGAGATCGTCCTCATCGTCCTGATCCCCGTCATCGCCGGGCTCACGCTTCGGTACCTCCTCGATCAGTACGCGCCGACGGCGGCGAAAGCCGGGCTCTCCATCTTCCCGGCGATCAGCGTCGCCGCCATCGTCGCCATCGTCGCGGCCGTGGTCGGGCTCAACGTCGAGAACATCCTCACCGCGAGCGCAGTGGTCTTCCTCGCCGTGATCCTCCACAACGGGGTCGGGCTCGGGTCCGGGTATGGAATCGGCCGCCTGACGGGAATGGCGGAGGACCGATCCCGGGCTTGCGCGTTCGAGGTCGGCATGCAGAACAGCGGCCTGGCGGTCGCGCTGGCGGTCGCGTTCTTCGACCCCATCGCCGCGTTGATTCCCGCGCTGTTCAGCGTCTGGCACAACGTCAGCGGGCCGGCGCTCGCGAACTACTTCACGCGGATCGACGGCGAGCCCGTCACGGAGTACGAACCGGGCATTACGAGCGACTGATCCCGAACGGGCATCCTTCGGACCACCCTTTCACCGCCGCGCCCACTCCAGCATCCGGTTATAAAACGGATCGGCGGCGAGCGCCTCGGCGTCGCCGACGAGCGTCAACTCCTTTTTGGCCCGCGTCAACGCGACGTTCACCCGCCGGTGATCCTCGAAGATCGGCCCATCGAGCGTCCCGCTCGCGACGAACGAGACGATGATCACCTCCTTTGCGGAGCCCTGAAACCGGTCGACGGTATCGACAGTCACGTCCGTCCGCCGGGAGATCTCCGCGACCTGCGCACGGAACGGGGCGATCACGCCGATGTCGTCGGGGTCAACGCCCGCGCTTATATACTCCTCAACGATCGCCGCGACCCGCTCGGCCTCGCGAACGTTTCGGTTCCCGTCGCGGCGACCGTCCGGATCGACGAAGTTCACGCCCTGGCCCAACCCGTCCGGAAGGTCGTTCGTCGACACTCCGAGGTCCAAGAGGGTCTGTCCGGCGACCGCCGGCGTCGCCGGACGCAACGCGCCGTCGTAGAACTCCGCGGAGGCGAACGCCTGTATCCGCTGGCTCATCCGGTACTGCCGGTCGAGCATCACGCCGGCGTCCGGATAGGTCTCGATGAGCCGCTCGAAAAGCGAGCGCTGGAGGTCGTTTTCGGCGCGGACGACGGGCGGAAGCTGCTCGTGGTCGCCGACGAGGACGAACCGGTCCGCGAGCGTGATCGCCGCGTGGGTGCTCGGCTCGGTGAGCTGTGAGGCCTCGTCAACGAGCGCGACGTCGAACTCGCACTCACGAAGCACCCGCGACCCGCAGGTGGCGGTCGTGGCCGCGATCACGGACGCGTTCCGGAGCTCCGCGGCCCGCTCGTCCGGGTCTCCCCGAGTTTGCAGCCGAACGTCCTGCATGTCCGCCCGCACCCCGGTTTCGGTCCCGACACGCACGATGTCCTCGAAGCCCTGATCCCGGAGCGCCTCCAGCGCGTTGTCGACCGCGCGGTTCGTGAACGCCGCGAGCAACACCCGATCGCCGCGCTCACAGAGCGCGCGTATCGTTCGCGCGATGGTGTAGGTCTTGCCGGTTCCCGGGGGCCCGTGGATGAGCGCGCAGTCCTCCGCGCGGACCGCGAGGTCGACGGCGGCGTTCTGGGAGGCGTTGTTGTCGATGTAGGTCGGGCCGAGGTCGCCATCGGTCACCGATCCGGTCACCGCTTCAAATTCCGGCTCTCGGCGGCCGAAAAGCACGTCCTTCCGATCTGGGTCGCCTTTTAACACCGCGTCGTGGAGCGCGGTGAGCATCCGGTCGACGGAGATCTCCGACGGATAGACATCAAGCCGCCGGAGGGTGACGGGTTCGTCCGCCTCGACGACGACCTCGCCATCCGGGCCGAGCCGACGGATCCGGACGAGTTCGGCGTGCCCGCCGACCGGGTCGCCGTCGCTCGCGAGCGCCACGTCGCCCTCGCGGAGCTTCGAGACAGCATCGCCGGGCTTTCGCGCCCGAAGCTCCCACCGCGCCTCCGATATCTCGGTTCTGCCGAGCGGTTCGAGATCGATGAGGGCCCGGTCGTCGGCCGCCCGCTCCGCGGGGCTTTGCTCCCAGAGCTTTCGATACTCCGCGTGCGTCTCGCGGCGCTCCTGCTCGATGGCGAGATAAAAGCGATCGAAGTAGGCCAGTTCCTCGTCGGGAACCGGCCGCCCGACCTGTCCCGCCTTCGACTCCTGGTCGAGCCGTCCGGAGACGACCATACAGGTGTCCTGCTCGAAACAGTACTGACATTTCGCGTCCGCCTCGTATCCCGTGGGGACCGTCGGACGGGGGCGATCGGTGACATCGTCGGTACGCTCTGCGTCGTTCAACGCGCGCCATTCCATCGCGGCGAGTGCGTTGCGTTCGCGGACGACGAACTCCAGAAAGCCCCGACCGACGGAGAACTCCTTCGCGGGCGCGAGGTCGCCGGAGGCCTCGTTGCGGTCGAGCGCGGTGTTCTTGGTATATAAGAGGGTCCCGATGTCCGGCTCCTCGCCCCGCTCGTCGAGCATTAACGCGTAGCAGGCCGCCTGCACCTTGTCGTGGAACCGAGGCTCACGCTTGGTGTTCTTCCCCGTCTTGAGTTCGACGGGCGTCCCGCGCCGGAGCGCGTCGGCCCGACCCTTCAGCCCGAACGTCGGCGAGATGAGGGTGAACTCCGAGCGCCACGTGTCCTCATCCGTGAGCGTCCCTTGTGCGAGCCAGCCCTCGATCGCCGCCGCGTTGCGTCGGACCTCGTCTATGACCTCGGTCGCATCGTAGCCGAGCAACCCCAGATCGAGGCCGGCCTCCGCGACGCGCTCGGAAACGGACTCCTCTAGGTCGACCCCACGGAGCAGGTCGCCGAACACCTCGTGGACGATCGTTCCCTTGACCACGGGGTAATTCAGCGGGATCCCCGAGAGCTTATTTAAATAGTACATTCGGGGACACTGCACCCACGAGCGGATCCCCGTGACGTCGACGAGGAAGTCGGGTTCGAGCACGACCCACGACTCCCGGCCCGTCGCGTAGGTCGTCTCCCCACGGAACTCGTCGGTCTCCACGTCGGTGACGAGGAGGTCCATCCCAACGGCGGCGTCCTCGCCCGTTTGTGCCCACTTCCCCCAGAGCGTCACCCGGACGGGGTCGCCCGCCCCACGTTCGGGACGGACGCGAAGCTCACGTAGCTCGCGTTCGCCGTATGACGTCGATACCGTCCGTGTCTCGCCGACCGAGACGATCGGTCCCCGGAGGTTCACGACCCTACTCGCTCGCCCCCGCGAAAAACGCTGTCGGTGGCCGGGACCCCCGACCGTACGGTCGCCATCACTGACCCACTAACGTCGGTCAGTACCCGCGCGCCCACAGAGGCTCACGAGGTCGTGGAGGTCGTCGATCTCGTAGGTCGGCTGGCACGTCAGTTCCGTCGAACGTCGGTGGGGACGGCGGATAAACGCGGAGTCGATACCGGCGTTGTCGGCCGCGAGCACGTCGGATTCGTTGTCGCCGACGAACAGCGCGGTATCCGCATCGAGGTCCTCCAGCGCCCGCTCGACGTAGTAGGGGGAGGGTTTCTTTCGCGACAGGCTGGCCACGGTGGGCTCGCGCCCATAGGCCGTGTGAAACCGGTCCGCGAGTCCGAAGTACTCCAACACGAACTCGACGGTCGCCTGCTGGTTCGAGGAGACGACGCCGAGGTTCGCATCGAGATGGGCCAAGACACCGACGTCCTCGTAGGGCGTCTTACGGCCGCGGCGGACGTCGGTCATCTGTGCGAGCGTCGCGCTGTCGTCGCGGATACGCCAAAACTCCGCGGGGTCGACCGCGTATCGCTCACAGACGTCGCTCAAGGTAGCCGGCGCCACCCCAATGGCGACCGAATCCACGTCGTCTGGATCCGGATCGGTGACGCCGACGCGTTCGAAGGCCTCCCAGGCGGCCTCCCGGAGCGTGTCGAACGGCGTCCGCCCGACCAACACTCCGTCGTTATCGAAGACGACGGCGTCGTACACGCCAACCGATGGGCCGCCGATACGCAAAAAGGTAGTGACGATCCGATACGCCCGTAACGTTTGGCGCTCCGATACGCCCCTGGTGGCGATAGCGGCGCTCCGATACGTCCTTAGTGATAGGGGAGCGAGTACCACTATGGGTGCACGACTCTGTGTCGTCGGTGCCGGGGTGGCCGGGGCGGGTATCGCCTACGCGCTTCGCGGGACCGACGTCGACGTGACCGTGCTCGAAAAGAGCCGCGGCGTGGGCGGCCGGGCGGCGACCCGTCGACGGGACGGGCGTCGCTACGACCACGGCGCGAACTACCTCAAATCGACCGATCCACGGAACGCCGAACTGCTCGATTCGATCGGCCGCGAGGGCCTCGTCGACGTGACCGAACCGGTGTGGCTCTTCGATGCGGATGGGAGGGTCCGACCGGGCGACGACCGAGACGAACGAAAATGGACCTTCGAGACGGGGATCACCCGGCTCAGCAAACGACTGTTCGCCCACACCGACGCGACGATCCGGAAGACGACCCGCGTCGAGCGGGCGAGACGCACGGCGGACGGGTGGACGCTCAGGGACACCGACGGGCACGATCACGGCCCCTTCGATGCGGTCTGTTTCACCCCGCCGGCCCCGCAGACGGCCGATCTCCTGGCGGAGACGACGGTGGAGCCCGTCGCAGGGACGGATGCAAGTGTCAAGCGGGAAGAGGAGACGGCGGCGAACGCTTCAACCCCCGAGGAGGAGACGGCGGCGCTCACGACGCTCACCGAGGCCGTTTCCTCGATACCGTATCGGACGGTCCGGACCATCGTCCTCGGCTACGACGAGCGGATCGAGCGGCCCTACTACGCGCTGTTGAACGAGGACCGCGAGCATCCCGTGGGATGGCTCGCCCGCGAGGAGTGTAAGGACGGACACGTCCCCGACGACGAGAGCCTCCTCGTCGTCCAGATGAGCCCCGCGTGGTCCACCGAACACTACGACGAGCCGCTCACGGAGGTCGCCTCCGTCGCCGCGAACCACGCCGCCGACCTCCTTGATTCGGACCGCGTACGCGACCCGGATTGGGTCGACGATCAGGGCTGGCGATACGCGCTCCCCGACGACGGGATCGATCCGTCCACGGCTCGAACGTTGGAGCCCGCCGGGCTCTATCTCGCGGGCGACTGGGTTGCCGGCGCCGACCGACTGCATGCCGCGTTATGGAACGGGGTCGAGACCGGCGAGCGGATCGGGGAACGGCTCGGCGAGCCGACCGGGTGAGTCATGGGGGAGACGTACTTCGTCCCGTTCGACGCCTCGCCGCTTTCACGGGCGGCGCTCGGACGCGCGGTCGACCTCGTGGACGCCGACGACGAACTGCTCACGTTCACCGTCGTCCCGCACGGCAACGCGACGTGGGCTCGGGAGCGTGGCCTCCTCGATCCCGGCGATCCCTTCGACGTCGACGCCGTCGTGGACGCCACCCGCGCTGCGGTCTCGTCGATCGCGCCGGAGGCGACTTTCGACCACGCGCTCGTCGGGAAACGGAGCGTCAGCGGACGCATCGCCGGAGTGATCCGACGTCAGGCCGCCGAGGCCGACGCGGACGTCGTCTTCCTCGGCAGCGAGAACGCGGGCCACATCGTGACCTCCGTCGCGGACGTCGCCCCGTCGGTCGCCGCGACCGGCTCCTACGACGTGTACATCGCCCGTCGACCGGACGACGGCTGAATTTTCGGTGGGAGTGACTGTCAGCCACGCGGACGCCGGAAAGCCCCAGTTTCAATACCCGGCCCGACATAGTTCCGAATTGGATCATGAATATCGCTGATATCGCGGTGCCGGAATACGTCGAGGTCGACGGCGACGAGCGGCTCGCAAAGGTCAGATCTCTCTTCGAGCGGGAAAATCCAAAGGGCGTCGTCGTTATCGAGGACGGCGAATACGCCGGCGTCGTCGGTGAAAAACAGCTCCTCCGCTCCCGAATGGAGGACGACACCAAGGTCTCGGTCGTGATGAAACCCGCCCCCTCCGTCGACCGGACCGAACACGTCCGGGAGACGGCCCGCCTCCTCGTCGAGGGCGACGTGAAGATCGCCCCCGTCTACGAGGGCGAGAAGCTCTACGGGATCGTCACCGTCGACGCCATCCTCCAGGCGGTCCTCGACAGCCTCGATGCGATCACCGTCGAGCAGGTCGCGACCGACGACGTGATCGCCATCAACGAGAAGGACCGCGTCGGCCAGGCGATCAACCGGCTCCGTGAAAACGGCGTCTCGCGACTCCCCGTACTGAACGACGACGGCCGGCTCACCGGCGTCGTCACCACCAACGACATCGTCGAGTTCGTCGTCCGCGATCAGGAGCGACAGGGAAGCGGCGACCGCGCGGGCGACCTCGACCGGATGCTCGACCTCCCCGTCTACGACATCATGACGAGCCCGGCGGTCACCGCGACCGCCGGCGAGACCGCACAGCGCGTCGTCGAGCGGATGTTTGAAAACGACCTCTCGGGGCTCGTCGTCACGTCCGACGGCGACGATGGGGTCGTCGCCGGCATCGTCACGAAGACGGACATCCTCCGCGCGCTCACGTTCACCGAGCAGGAGTCGATGGACGTCCAGATTACCAACGTTGACTTACTCGATACGACGAACCGGAAGCACATCGTCTCGTCTATCGAACAGGTCGCCGACAAGTTCGCCGCGATGCAGGTGATGCACGCGCACGTCCGCTTCCACCAGCACAAAGAGAAGCTCCGGGGAACCCCCCTTATCCGGTGTCAGATCCGCCTCCGAACGAACCAGGGACAGGTTGCCGGCTCCGGCGAGGGCTACGGCGCCGAACACGCGTTCCACGTCGCGCTCGACAAACTGGAGCGAAACGTGCTCGAAATGAAGGGGATCAAAGCCGACGAGGAGTACCGCGGCCAGCTGCTTCGGAAGCTGAACGACCTCTGAGCCGACGAGGAACCCTTTTATATAGCGATCTAGCGATCACGGATCGGCCGCGTCAGCCAACCCGTCCGCGACGATGCGGAACGGGGCTGTTTCGCCGGCCGGACGCGATCGATGTTTCTCCAAGGTCGCCCGCCGGTTCCCACCCCGGAAGCGGTCGACCCGCAGAATGGTGCCGGTCCAGTGTTCGAGCGTGTTGCCGCCGAGCCCACGGACCCGGTCGGCGTCCGGGTCCCTGAAGACCTGATTGGTGATGACGACCGCCAGGTCGTATCTCCGTGCCAACGAAAGCAGGTGCGTCACCTGTTTCGTGACGGCGCGTAGCGAGTCACCGCCCTCGACGTCGTCGGCGCGCTCCAGCCGGTAGAACCCGGTTGCGGAGTCGAGGACGATGAGGTCGACCTGCCCCGCAAGCTCCTCGGCGTCCCGGACCGCCTCCCGCTGGTCGGCGAAGTCGTACGCCTCGGTGATGATGAGCCGCCCGGCGAGCGTCTCCATCGTCTCCGCGGGCTCCGCCGCTTCGGTCGACTCGACCATCTCGGCTGGCTCGACCGAACCAGTCACATCCGTCCCGGTCTCGGCCTCCAGCCGGGCGCTCGCCAGTTGCTGGAACCGCTCTATCGACAGGCCCTCGGTATCGATGTAGAGGACGCGACCGCCGGCGGCCGCGACCTCCACAGCGGCGGCGAGCGCGAGGTTGGTCTTGCCCGCCGCCGGCGGTCCGTACACCTGGGTGACGACGCCGCGCTCGAATCCACCGCCGAGGAGCTCATCGACCGGTGGACAGCCGGTTGGGATCGGATCGCTCACGTACGATGTTTCGTGCCGTTCGCGTGATAAAGAGTCGGTCTCGGGGTATCGTCCCACCTCCCGCGGGCGACGACGTCAACGCTGGAGGGAGGGATCGGACGACGGGGGCTGGCCGAGGCGAACTGCGAGGCGAGTTAGTTTTGGACGTCGACGGTCTCTTGGACCTCGAACTGGCCGTCGACGACACGGGAGATGTCGTAGGATGCGGACGCGACGTCGCCGTTGTCATCGAAGACGACCTCCGATGCCGCCCCCTGGTACTCGATCTCCTCCCCTGCGGCGGCGAGTTCGACCCCCTCCGCGAGGTTTTCCGGGGTGATGAGCTCCCCGCCGGGGTCGGTCACGGGACGGATCGCATCGCGGATCGCCGTCCCATCGTTGTCGCCGGCCGCGGCGTTCGCGAGTACGAGCGTCGCGGCCGCGTCGTACGCCTCGGCGTTGAAGACGCCGGCCGCCGTGTCCCACTCCTGCTCGTACAGGTCTCTGAAGAAGTCGACGCCGGGCCCGGCCGCCGCGGGTGCGGTCGCCCACACGTTCTCCATATCGTCGCCGACCTCGCCCGGGAGGTCGTTGTCGATGAGGCCGTCCGTGACGAGGATCGGCAGGTCGACGTCGTCCTGGAAGCCGTCGTAGTAGTCACGGAAGAGCTGGATACCGGACTGTGGGAAGCCGATGACGAAGAGGAAGTCGGGCTCGCCGCTGAGTGCATCGTCCAACTGCGAACTGTAGGACGCCTGTTCGGGCTCGAACGAGACGCGGTCCAACACCTCGCCGCCGTCCCCCTCGAAGGCGTCCACGAAGGCCGATTCGAGCGCCTGTCCGTAGTCATCGTTTAAAAACAGCGTTCCGACCGTTTCCGCGCCGAACTCGTCCATCGCGAACTCCGCGGCCACCGGTCCCTGGAGCGCGTCCGAGATGGCGGTCCGGAAGATGTAGCCGTCGTCATCGAGGTCGGTGATCGCCGGCGAGGTCGACGATGGTGACATCCCAACCACCTGATTCGGGATGAACGACTGGCGGGTTACCTGCAGGGTCACGTTCGACGCGGCCGCGCCGACGATCGCCGGATAGCCGGCGTCGACGAGCGAGTCGGCCTCGCTGATGCCAGCCTGTGGGTCTGTCTGCGTGTCGCCGGTCGCGAAATCGAGGTTGAAATCGACCTCCCCCTGCAGTTGCCGTGCGACCAGCCGAGCCCCGTCCCTGATCCCCACGCCGAGCGAGCCGAGGTCGCCGGTTTCGGGCATGAGGATCCCGAGTCTGATGTCACGAAGGTCGTCGTCGGTATCGTCCGTCGTGTCGTCAGCACCGTCATCAGCGCCGTCGTCTTCTACCCCTTCGTCGCCGCCGAGGCAACCGGCCATCGTTGCGGCGCCGACGCCGGCACCGGCCGCGAGGAACTTTCGTCGGTCGATCCATTGGTGATCGGTATCACGCATCATGCGATGGTAGAGACGACGGCTACGCATAAATATGCCGTCCCGATACGCGCTCTCGCGCCGCTGACCGGGCGAATATCCCCGCCAGTGAGCGATGAACACGGCGGCGGCGTCCCGATCCGCTCAGAAAAACAGCGTGTTGTGGTCCGGGGTCCCTTCCTCACGTCGCGCGCGGCCAAGCCGTCAGAACTGTGCGGCGACGGCGTCGACGATCGCGTCCTCGACGGCGTCACGCTCGCCCGCAAGGAACTCGATCTTCCCCTCACGGAGCCCGGCAGTCGCGATCTTTGCGGCGGGTGCGGCCTCCGCGGCCGTCGCCGCGACCTCGCGGATCGAGAGGTCAGCCGTCGCGCGAACGTACAGCTCGTCGGTGCCGATACCGACGGTCGCAAGCGGCTCGCCGTTCGCCTGCCGGCGGTGGAGGTCGTCCAGAAGCAGCGGCGTCGGCGGGAAGTCGAACCGGTGGGTGTAGCGGTCGGTGTCGAGCAGGGCGAACTCGACGCCCGATCGCGACTCGGAGACGACGTTCTCCAGCGCGGTGCCGACCTCCGTTTCGAGCTTCTCACGGAACTGCTCGGAGACGTGTGCAGCGAGGTCGCCGCCGTCCTCAAAGAGCAGGTCGGTCACCAGTTCGCGTTTGTCCTGGTAGGACTGGTAGTACGCCTCAAGCGCGATGGCCTCCCGGAGTTCGGCGACCCGCTCCCGATCGTAACCGGCGTCGTGTGCGAGGTCGACGTATCGCGACGGGGTGTCCTCCCAGTAGCTCACCGCGGGGAGGTGCAACAGGTCCTCGCGAACCCCGTCGTTGACGGCCGAGGCCATCGAGGCGGCGAGCGCAGCCGTCGAGAGGTCGCCGTCGACGGCCGCAAGCTCCGGCGAGACGAGCGTCTCGACCGACTCGCGGACCTCCGGATCCGCGACCGCCGCGTCGATCACGATGGCGTCCGCACCGTAGATCGAGAGCAGGTCGAGCCCGTCGGCCGACTCGACCGTCGAGCCGGTCCCGAGGAGGACGAAAAGCGGGAGCTTCTCGTCGTGGCGGTCGCGATCCTGCAGCATCCGTGTGACGTCGTTCGTCGCCGCGTTCATCCCGTAGACGGGCTCATCGAGCGGGCGTCGGGTGAAGTAGTGGTACTCGGCGTCGCTTTTCGCGTGTTCGTTTCGGATCAGTGGAAGCGTCGCCCGTTCGACGGCCGCGCCGGCGACGTAGCCGTCGGCGGTCGCGGGATGTCGGATGACGACGGGACGTGACTCCAGGACGGCCCGGCGGATCGCCTCGGCGGCATCCAGCAGGCCCTCACCGAGTTCAGCGACGGCCTCGTCGCCCGCGAGCGGCTGTAGCCCCTCGGGGCGTGCCTCGTCGCTGAGCGCCTCGGCGAGCCGCGTGTGGACCGCCTCGGCCTCGTCGCCGTCGAGGACGACGAGACCCTCGGTCTCGACCTGAATGTCGCCGCGGCGGCTCTCGACCTCGCCGGTGATTCGAACGACGTCGCCGACAACGACGTCGGGGTATGCCCGGACGCCCGCCTCGACGAACGCGGCCACGTCGACCACGCCGGTCCCGTCGCGGATCTCGAAGATCGTCGGGCCGCCGGTCTGTCGAGCGCTCACGACCTCCCCTTCAAGCCTGACCGGGTCACCGACCCGCGCCGAGAGCGTCTCGATGGCGACGTGTTCCGGTTCGGCGGCATCCTCGGACGTTTCGGATGTCGCGTCCGCATCCTCGGACGTTTCGGATGTCGCGTCCGCATC
>Ga0207421_10001733_pt1 | contig 27752 bp, 28 predicted proteins | sample SodLakKL_010_SED_4_FD_187542 | JGI IMG/M metagenome (GOLD analysis project Ga0207421, IMG submission 187542) | Alkaline sediment microbial communities from Lake Tanatar, Kulunda Steppe, Russia - 8KL_010_SED (SPAdes) (version 2) | ecosystem: Environmental > Aquatic > Non-marine Saline and...
CCGGCGCTGCGCGGCGGTTCCCGATAAAGTTCCCGGAACTATGGATGACATTATCGGCTACGACGAGTTTGGGGCGCTCTAGTGGTGGTCGATAGTTCGTCTCAACATGGGCGATTGCGCCGCCTACGCCCTATCCCAGATCACCAACACACCGCTCCTGTTCAAAGGCAACGACTTTCTAAAGACCGATGTCGTCTCCGCGATCGATGACGGGGTTACGGGCGGCTCGTTTGTGTAGAACGCCGCTTCCTTCTATATGGTGTCTGCGAGTGCGCTCTGCGACAGTACCTCGCGGAGCTCCTGCTTAAACGCGGTGTGCCGTTTAAAGCGGTCGCGGTACTTTTGGATCAAGGTGGCTGCCGAGTCTGGGCGAGCCGTCACGGCATAGTGCTCCCCAAGCGCTACCAGTGTCTCAGCGGCGCGCCGATACGCCCCTCGGTGCTTGTTCGAAACGACGTGGTCAACACGTGCGCGACCAACCTTTTCGGCCCACCGCAGATACGATGTAGCGGTCTCCTGGTCGAGTGCGGCCTGTGTCAGCCCTTCAACAATTGCCTGTACGAGATAGCCATCGGGCCGGTCTGCTTCTTCATCAGGCTCCGCGTACTCCACGAGGAGCCGCTCGATTACGGGAGTGCTGGGTACGGCACCGCCGTTGCTGTGAGCGAGTATGGCCGCGAAACACAAACCGGTAGCGCAATCGGAGTGTGACCAGCCGACCGATTTGCCGGAACGAGCGATTGTAAATGTTTCACCCAACCGTCCGGCAATCATGAGCGCCTTCACATGAGTTGCGGTGCGGCGCTGCTCACCGGCCCCAAGGATATCAATCGCCTGCTGAAGCTCGATCTCGCGCCGGCCGAGCGGTTCGGCCGCCTGCAGCAACTCGGCCAGCGATCTATCCGAACACTGGAACTGGAACAGGGTCCTGCGGCCTTCGAGTACAATCTCATCGTCCTGCAGTTGCCGCCCGATGGTTACAAGTGTCTCTGCGGCATATGTCCTAACGCGCCGACGGTCTCTGACATCAAGGGGGCTGTCGGTTAAACCGGCGTGCTCCGGCCGCAGTGCCTCGCGAGCGGCGTTTACCGCGTCTTGCCGGCGCTCGCGGTTGCGGAGATACTCAATCCAGTACCGATAAGCAAGCGGCAGTGCGGGCCACCACTCGCGGGCGACTCGCTGCAGGCCGGGCTCACCCTCGGTGAGCTCCACGGCCTCCAGAAACAGCGCCTGCGCGCGGGCTGAACCACCGGTTTCTTCGCGCAACCGCTGTCTCCAGCTCTGCAGAAACGTCTCTCTATCGGGCAGCTCGGTGCGCCGGGCGTCGGCCATCTCGGTGAAGGTGGGGTAATCGCCGGACAGGGCCAGATCCGCGAACGGATGCCGTGCGGTCGCTTCCAGCGCCCAAAGCGTGTGCTCTAAGCGACTCTCGAGGGGCGCCGTCTCGTACACGCAGCGCGCGTAACGTGCCCGCGCTTCCCGGAGCTCAAGCTTCTGCCGGTCGGCGGATGCCGAGGGGGAGAAGGGGTTCTCATTCTCTCGCCGAAATAGAGAGATAAGCGGCTCGTACGCTCTGCGGGCATCTTCAAGTCTGCCGTCGACGACCAGCGCTTCTGCCTCCGCGAAAAGCTCGAGCAGAGTTTCCCAATGCGCCTCGGTGATAGCGGGAACATCGAATGAGTCGCGATAGTAGCGGCCCGACTCCTCGGATTCCTCGTCGGCGTACAGCTCCCAGTAGCTGCCGTCGGAGATAGCCTCCCAACGGGTCTGCAGTTCCTGCACCAAGTTCTCCGCCTTTGCCGCCAACGATCCGGGATTCACACCGAGCGCGGCAGGGTCAACCAAGCTGCCTATCTGCTCGAGAAATGCGTGCCGTTCACCGGGACGTACCTGTGTACCCAAAGCGAGTACCAGTTCGACGAGTTCCTCGTTCGAAAGCGTACGGCAGTGTTGTTCGAGTGCCTCACAAAACGGCTTGAGGGCAAGGGGTTTACGACTTGACATAAGCACTTCTCCAAGCACGTTGGAACCACCGCTCGGTCGGCTGTGGTTCAGTGCGTTTCGTCAAACAGCGACGGAGATGATTCGGAGCCGAATACTCCAGTGCGCCGACCATGTCGTCGGCGATTTCGCTCCAGATTGCCGTTGCCGTTTCCACTGCCTCGCGCGGAAACCGGCCCGTGTACCTCGACAACTCGGCGATAACTTCATCTTTCGCCATGGTAGACATGCGCGCATTATAAACCACTGTTCGGCGGTGGGTGCAATCCGCCTCGCACGGGTCGCACGGGTCGCGTCGGCGCGGCGCTTGAAGCCGAGGCTTCTCAAACCTACAATGCGTGCATGGCGCACACCCGTCAGCTCGCTACACGAACCGGGCTGGGTTATCGGCCGTACAGCTTTCTTGTGATTACGGTGCTGCTCGCCTGGGCGTTTTGGTTTTCCGCCGCCGCAACCGGGCAGGGGTGGCTGGCGTTTCCGAACGTAATCCTGACCGCCGCCGGGTTCATCACCCCGCTTGCGGTTGCCTGCGCGCTGGTGGCGCTCGGGTATTGGGACGGTGGGCTCCGCGAGTTTCTGAGTAACTGCTTCAATCCGGCCAATGTGAAGCCGCGCTGGTTTGTCGTGACCGGCGGGCTGCTCCTTATTCTCGCGGGCGGTCCGCTGGTGCTCGCATCGCTGTTGTACGCTCGGCCTGTTGCCGAGCTTACCGAGTTTGCTCCGCCTACCGCCTTTGTGGTGATCGGGTTTGCCGCCGGTGTAATCGAAGAGCCGGGCTGGCGTGGGTACGCGCAAAGGGCGCTGCGGGAGCGGCACTCCACCGTGGTCGGAAGTCTCATAATCGGGGTGTTCTGGGCGCTGTGGCACCTGCCGCTTTTTCTGATCCCGGGCACCTATCAGTCTACCATGGGACTGCAATCAACCGGGTTTGTGTTCTTTATGAGTTCGATACTCGTTGGGTCGCTGGTTTACGGGCGGCTCTATGACGCGGTCGGCGGATTTGCGGTCATCGCGGTGTTGTACCACGGGTTCGGCAACACGTTGCGGGAAGTCTTCTCGTTCTCCGAAACCGGCGTTCACACCCAGGCGATGGAGTTCGGCGTTGAGGCGCTGATCGCGCTCGTGGTGGTTGTGGTGCTCCGGCCCCGCCTGACGCGCCGCCCAGGCCGCCCTCGCGGGCCACGCGACAAACGCAGCGAACGGCGCCGCCTGAGTTCGGGCACACTGCTCTCGGTCGCGCTTTTGGGTCTCGCGGGATGCAACGCCGGCAAAGGCGAGTTCGAACCGCACCCCGAAACTGAACGCTCGGCCGAGCTCGAAGCGCTCACAGTAAAGTTCGATCGTGAGCTGCCGCGGCTGCTCGAGCGATACGATGTGCCGGGGGCTGCGGTCGCGCTGGTTCGTGACGGCGAGCAGGTGTGGTCGAGGGGCTACGGCTACGCCGATCTCGACCGCCGCGCGCCGGTCGAGCCGAAGACCGTGTTCGAGGCGGGGTCCATCGCAAAATCGATCACCGCCTGGACGGTGCTGCGGCTGGTAGACCAAGGCAAGCTCGCGCTCGATGACGCGGTTATCACGCATCTCCCGAACGCGGTCGCCGAGCGGTTTCGCGCCGCCTGCGCGGGCGGCGTTCCGGCCGAAACGCTCACGGTGCGCGAGCTTATCTCAAACAGCGGGGGGATGCCGTTCGCGCTCGGCGCGGGCGATCTCGACGACCTCCGTGAAGGCCGCATGGGTGCAGAGCATCTGCGTCGACGGGCGCCCTCCGGCGAGCGCTTCGAGTACTCCAACCCCGCGTTCGTCGTCGCGGCGTTGATAGTGGAGACGGTAAGCGATGCACCGTTTGCCGAGGTCGCCGAACGCGAGGTGCTCGAACCGCTCGGGATGCGAAATACCGGGTTCGGCGCGCAATCCCGTTTCGCCGACTCGGCCGCCGACGGGCATAGCTTCGACGGCGCGCCGGTGCGGTGGGACGATCGCGGTCCACTCGGGGCGGGCGGCCTCTACTCAACAGCGGAAGATCTCGCTCGCCTCCTCGCCGCGTACCACGCACATCACCACTCCGATACCGAAGGCATACTGTCGGCCGGCGCGTACCGCGCGATGCTCGATCCGGTTATCGAGGTAGGGGGCGCGTACCACAGTCTTATGGCCGAGTACTACGCGCTCGGGCACTTCGTCGATTTTCTGCAAGAGCCTACGCTCGACGGGGAGTCGCCGGATTCACCGCTAAAAGGCGTGAGCCACGGCGGCGAATCCACCGGGTGGTTGACCGCGTACTACACCATTCCGGAAACCGGGGACGGGTTTGTGCTCCTAACGAACAGCCGGCGGAGTTGGCCGCTGATGCAACTTGCCCGAACCTGGGTAGATGCGTTTGGGCTGCCGCACCCCACTATGGTACGAAGCTACTATCGGCTCCGTGCGGCGATTATCGGCTTTGGGCTTCTCTCCGGTATGGCGGCGGTCGGCGTTTTACTCGTGAGGCTTCGCAGGCGTCGTCGCGCCTCTCTGCTCGCGCGAATCGGCGCGGCCACGGCGGCCGCGGCGCTGCTGGTTGGGTGGTGGGCTTTGACGCACGGTATCGTATCTATGTTCTTCCCGGTTTTGGTTACAGTGCCGGCGGTCGGCGTGACGGCCCTGGCGCTGGTTCTGGTGGGGCTGGCCGTACCGGCCACCCGCGCTGGTTAACGGCGCGGCGGGCTCTTTGCGTGATCTTTGCCTTCAGGAAATCTTGACGGAAACCGACAGCCTTTGTATGTTTCGAGTAACAACGGAATGATCCGTGGGGGAGCACGGCGAGATCGTGCTGAGAGGAAGGTTTTATTGGCCTTCGACCCTACGAACCTGATCTGGGTAATACCGGCGAAGGGAACGGAGTAATAATGCATAGCCATGTAATTCACTTCGCCGCCCGCTGGGCGGTTTTTTTATGTTCGCCGGCTTCCTGGCCGGCCGCGGCACTACAGCGCCGCACGCACACACTGGTTGTATCGGCCGCCTTAGTAGCCCCACCCGCAATCTCATCTTACCTCAACGGAGAACTACAATGCAGAGACTCGAGCCCCTTATGACCCAGCGGCTGTTGGGCGGCGTTTACCTGATCACCGACGAGAGCCGCAGCGACGACGAGACCTTGAGCACTGTCGAGCAGGCGTTGCGTGGCGGCGCGTGTTGTGTGCAGCTTCGCGATAAGCGCCGCAGCGGGAACGACCTGTACCGTCTTGCGCTTCGCCTGCGGGCACTTACTGCCCGCAACGACGCAGCGTTCATCGTGAACGACCGCATCGACCTTGCGCTTGCGGTCGGGGCCGACGGCGTGCATCTCGGTCAGGACGACATACCCGCGCGCGACGCCCGCCGGCTGCTCGGGCGCGACCGCGTCCTCGGCGTCTCGGCCGATACCCCCGAACGCGCACGCCGCGCGGTCGCCGACGGGGCAGATTACCTCGGAGTGGGGCATGTGTTCGGCAGCATCAGCAAGACCAAAGGCACGCCGCCGATCGGCGTACAAGGCCTACGAGCAGTGGCCGACGAGGTAGCCGTACCGATCGTCGCAATCGGTGCGATCGGCCGAGACAACGCAGGCGATGCGGTGGAGGCCGGCGCCTCGGCTGTGGCGGTGATCTCGGCAGTTTCGCGCGCAGACGACCCGGAGGCGGCAACGCGCGAGTTGTCGTCACGGGTGCGCGCGGCCTACGAAGGCCGCCGCTCGGCCGAACGCCGCACGGACCCGCCGGCGCTGCGCCCGGAGCAGGCCGCCGCGGCGCTGCAGACGCTACGGAACCGGCGCCCGTTGATACAGATCATCACGAACTACGTGGTTATGAGCGATACCGCAAACGGGACGCGCCTGCTCGGTGCGCTGCCGGTGATGTCTGAGGCCGAGGAAGAGGTGGACGAGATGGTGCGCCAGGCGGGTGCGCTGTTGGTGAACACCGGTACGCCGGTGCGGCCGCGACTGCGCGCGATGCGCCGCGCCGCCGAATCGGCCGCCCGTGCCGGCGTTCCGATGGTGCTCGACCCGGTGGGGTGCGGCGCAACCGGCTTTCGTATCGAGCTCAACCGGCGGCTCGCTCTCGACGGCCGCCCCGCGGTGGTGCGCGGAAACGCGGCCGAGGTTGCCGCGCTGATCGGTCGTCGATCCGAGATCCGGGGAGTGGAGGACGCCGGTGAAGCGGCCACGCATCAGCAGCAGTTCCGTATTGAGCTTGCGCAAGCGGCGGCCGCTCAGCTCGGCTGTGTCGTGGCGGTAAGCGGCCCGGTAGACGTCGTAGCCGACGGCGCCGGAGAACTGCCCCGCACCGTGTTGGTGCAAAACGGTACGGCGATGCTCTCGCAACTGGTAGGAACCGGTTGCGTAGTTTCGGCGCTTATCGCGGCGTTCGCGGCGGTTGAAAGCGACCGTCTCGCGGCCGCGTGCTGGGGGCTCGGCATGATGGGCGTTGCGGCCGAACGCGCGGCAGCGCAGGCGCCGCAGGCGCAGGGCGCAGGGCAACCGGCGGCAGGGCAACCGGCGGCAGGGCAACCGGCGGCAGGGCAGGGTGAGCTCGAGAACGCGAGCACGCCGGGACCGCTCCGGTTCAAGACTGATCTCCTGGATCAGCTCTCGCTCCTGCAGCCGGATGATTTCGCAGAGGGGCTTCGGCTCGAGTGGGCCGCCGGCCCCGGCAGTGGTCGAGGCGAGTAACTTTTCTATGAGGAGGTCGATGCGTATGGCTACAGGTAACGAATCGCCGGCTCGCGATCTTTGGGAACGCGAGCAGGATTTGGTGCAGCAGTGTCTGCAGCATCCGTTTGTGCGCGGTATTCTCAGCGGCAAGCTTGCCGAGGAGTCGTTTCGGTTTTACGTGGGGCAGGACGCGCTATACCTACAGAGCTTTGCGCGCGCATATCTGTTGGCGGCGGTGCGTTGTCCCGACTGGGACGGTTACCGCGAGTTCTATGAGTTGGCCGGAGGCGTGCTCGAGGAGCTCGAGCTGCACGCGGGCTACGCCGAGCGGCATGGGGTTTCACACCATGATCTGCAACCGGCTCCCTCTACACGTCGCTACACCGATTTCTTGTTGGCGACTGCTTGGGGTAGCGACAGCGGCACTACCGCGGCGGCGATGGCGCCGTGTATGCGGCTGTATGCGTATCTGGGCCACGCGCTCAAGCAGGAGGCGGGCGAGGTGCCGGTTCACCAGTACGGCGACTGGATAGAGACCTATGCCGACCCGGAGTTTCAGGCATTGGCTGCGCGGCTCGAGAGCTTGGTGGACCGGTACGTACTGAACCGCGAAGGCGCGGCCGGTGCGTATAGATACGCTATGGAGTGCGAGCTCGCGTTTTTTGAGGCGGCCCATCAGGCGGCCGGATGAGGCCCTCCGAACGGCATCTGCAAGCAGGAAAAGGAGGCAAGAGAATGCAACAGATACAGACTACAGAGTCTTCGACCCGACGTGTGGCGCAGGCCGTGATCTTAATTGCGCTCGGTGTGGCGCTCGCGCCGTTCACTTCTATTCCACTCGGCATCGCCCGTGTTAACCCCACACAGCATTTCGTGAACGTGGTAGGTGCGGTGCTGCTCGGGCCGGTCTGGGCTACCGGTGTAGCGTTCGTGATAGGGTTGATAAGAAACGCGCTGGGGGTCGGAACCTTACTGGCATTCCCCGGAGGAATGGTGGGCGCACTCACGGCCGGAATCACCTACCGGATCACGAAACAGCTGTATGGTGCCGCCGCGGCCGAGGTGTTCGGCTCCGGGATTATCGGGGCGCTGTTGGGCGCTGCGCTGGTTGCGCCGGTCTTTATGCAGAGCCCTGAACCGCTGTTGGCGTTTGTGCCGTCGTTTCTCGGTAGCTCGATACTCGGTGCGGCACTGGGCGTCGCGGCCTTGAAGGTGCTGCGGCGCGCCGGAGTAATCGGCGGCGCTCGGTAGCGAGCACTACGCTCGGCGGAGAGTGCGATGGTTGTGGTCCGTGATCTGACATTCCGATACTCACAGGCAGCCGGCGGCGGACCGACAACCGAGACGCCCGCGGCTCTGCATGGGGTCAGTTTTGAACTGTCGGCCGGCGAACGGCTGTTGGTCTGCGGCGGGAGCGGATCGGGTAAGTCTACACTGTGCCGTGCCTTGAACGGCCTGGTTCCGCAGTTCTATGCGGGCGAGATGCACGGGAGCGTGGAGCTCAACGGGCTCGACACGCGCGAGCACTCGGTTGCCGAGCTGTTCGGCACGGTGGGGTTGGTGCTCCAACAGCCGTGGGCGCAGTTCTTCTGCGGCACGGTGTACGATGAGCTTGCGTACAGCGGTGAGAGCCTGGGTTTGCCTGCGGCGGAGATCGAGCGGCGAGTGCAAGCATCGGCCGAGACGGTAGGGGTCGCCGATCTGTTAGATCGCGACCCGCACACGCTCTCGGGCGGTGAACAGCAGCTTGTCTTGATAGCGGTTATGTTGGCGGCGCGCCCCGCGCTGTTGGTGCTCGACGAGCCCTACGCTAATCTCGATCCGCTCGGTGTCTCGCGCGTTGCCGAGGCCTTACGCCGCGTTCAGTCGGCGGGAACCGCGGTTGTGCTGAGCGAGCACAGGGTTGAGCTCGCCGCGCGGGACGCCGACCGCATTCTGGTACTTCACCGCGGCAGTCTCGCCTTGGAGGGGCCGCGCGCGGAGGTGCTCCGGCACGACCTCGAGCCGTTTGGGATTGCGTCCGCGCCCGCATCTGCGGCGCCCGCATCTGCGGCGCCCGCATCCGCAGCGCCTGCGCCCGCAGCGGGCGAGCGCGCGAAGCCGCCCACCGAAGAGCCCGCCACCGAAGAGCCTACCGCTGTGAGCGAGCGAGTTGCGCCGGCCGAAACGGCCGGCGAGCGCGCGGAACTGGCTCGGCTGAGTTCGGTGCACACGACGCTCGGCGGGAGGCCGGTTCTGCGCGGCCTCGACCTCAAGATCTACCGGGGCGAGTGCCTCGCTATTGTGGGCGCCAACGGATCCGGGAAGACCACAACAGCGCGCCAGATGCTTGGGTTGGTGAGGCCCGACACCGGCGAGGTTCATCTCGCCGGGCACGACGCGCGGCGCACCCGGCCGTCGGTCTTGGCCGCCCATCTGGGGCTTGCGTTTCAGATACCCGACAACCAGTTCTTTCGCTTCACCGTGGCTGAAGAGATTGCGGTTGGGCCGAAGGCGTTGCGGCGCTACGATCCGGACTACATAAGCGAGCTGATGCAGCTCTTTGAGCTCGAGCCCCTTGCCGACCGTCCCCCGTTCACCTTAAGTACCGGCGAGAAGAAGCGGGTGGGGTTCGCGGCGGCGCTCGCGTCGCGGCCTGAGCTTCTGGTGCTCGACGAGCCGACCGCCGGACAAGACCTGCAGTTTCGCCGCGCCCTCGGCCGAATGCTCACCGCCTTGACCGCGCAACAACAGACTGTGGTGTTGATTACCCATGACCTGGCGTTTGCGGCGGAGCATGCCGATCGTTGGGCGGTGATGGCCGCCGGGCGCGTTATTGCCGAGGGCAGTCCTGAGGAGATCATGCAGCGCGACGAGATCATGCAGACCGCCCAGCTCAGTCCGGCGCAGCCTGTTCCGGCCCAGCCTATTGCGGCGGGTACGGTCTTGAGGGGCGGGTAGGGAGGACCATGACAAGCCGAGGCCTTCCGTCGCACAGTGCCGGAGAACACCGGCGTCGAACTTTCTCTTTCGGCCTTGATCCGCGCACGCGTTTTGGGCTGACGCTGCCCGCGATCGTGGCGGTGATTATGCTCGAGACGGTGTTTGAGCTTGCCGTTGCGTATCTTTCTGTTGTTGTGCTCATTGCGTGGTTCGGCAGCGCGCGGGAGTATCTTCGCTGGTTGCGACTGGTGGCGGTGATGGCGATCGTGTTGTTCGCGCTCATGCTGTACGCGTTTGATGCGACCTCCGCCGCCGCTGCGGCGTTACGACTGCTGGCGCTCACCAGTGTGTTCTTTGCGTTCATGGCGGTGACCCGGCCCGAGGATCTCTCGGACGCGTTGGTGCAGAGCGGAGTGCCGTACCGGGCGGCGTTCGTAGTGCGTGCCGCGTTGCAGTTTGTGCCGGTGATCTCGCGCACCGCTGCCGAGGTGTTCGACGCGCAGCGCGCCCGAGGGCTTCCGCTCGATCGCGGAGTGCGCTCGCTCATTCACTACCCGGCGCTGTTTGCTCCGCTGCTGGTTCAAAGCTTCCGCCTGGCCGATCAACTGGCAGAGGCCATGGAGTCGCGCGGCTTCGGCAGAGCGGGGCGTAGCTTTCGCGTTGCCTACCGAATGCGCGTGCGGGACTGGGCGGCGTTGGCCACGGCGGTAGCGGGTTTAGTCGCGCTGTTTCTGCTGCGTTGATCCCGACTATCAACCCCAAAACGGAGCTATCGCCGTAAACCCGGTTCGCCTTCACCCCGGAACCGCGCCGGCGCTGTCGCCGGCCTCGGTCGGTGTGGTAGTGCGGAGCATTTCCGGCTTCCCGGACGTCGGCCGTAGCGTTGCGGGGCGGCGGCTATCTGCGCAAGGCGTCGAAATCGGCTTGCTCGGCGGTGAACCGCTCGGCTTCGGTACCGATTCGCGCGATGCGCACCGAGTCGATGCTGTCGCCGGTTTCGATCGCGTCTACAACATCCTGGCCGACCACCACGGCCCCGAAGACGGTGTGGCGGCCGTCGAGCCAGGGAGTTGGCCCGTGCGTGATGAAAAACTGGCTGCCGTTGGTGTTGGGGCCGGCGTTGGCCATGGAAAGCGTTCCGGCCGAGTCGTGGAGCAACTCGTCGTGGATTTCATCGGCAAATCGGTAGCCGGGACCGCCGCGCCCGTCGCCCTGCGGATCGCCTCCCTGGATCATGAAGTCCGGGATCACTCGATGGAAGGTGAGCCCGTCGTAGAACGGGCCGTGGTCGCGTGAGTTTTGAATGGTGCCTTCCGCAAGCCCCACAAAGTTCGTCACCGTGAGCGGCGCTTTTTGGTACTCCAGGCGCAGCAGGATACTGCCCTTTGAGGTTTGGATGACGGCGTAAAGCCCGTCGTCAAGATCATGCTGAACTGTCTCTCCGCCGCTGGTTGTCAACTCCACGGTAGCTCCTTGTGCCGGCCCGGCCGGTGTATCGCCGGAGGCGTTTTCGTTTGCCGACAAGAATCCGACGGACACGATCAGAACAACGACCGCGGCTCTCGATAATCTACGAAGACTCATGCGTGCTTCCTCCGTCCCGCTTGCCGGCTAAGATACCTGTATGTAGCACAATACGGCAAGCTTTGCTACTGCTTTTTGCTTCCCCACACGGCAAACACAGGGGTATACCACCGCACAAGCTCGAGCCTATGGTAGCATAAGATGTATCGGGATCTTTCTGCCGAAACCGGTGCCTACCCAAGATGCTGCCTCGATCGTTGATAGGAAGTTGAGTTGGGTTCTGTCGGCATGTAGGCCGGAGGAGGTCCGGCTGTTCGGCTCCGCCGCGACCGGCGGCATGACCGAGGCGTCCGATATCGATCTTGCGCTTCTGTTCAACCATGATACCGAGATTCGAGAAGCTCAATCGAAACTTGCGGCAACTCCGCGTCTCGAGAATTGGCCTCAGGATATAGTGTAGTTCCGCTTCGAGGAGTTCTATAAGCGGGCTGCGATCGGTGCATTGCCGATGATCATTGTGCAGGAGGGGAAGAGACTACACCCACACCCATAGGGAGAGCATAGATGAGTCCGAAACAGCAAGAGCGTAGATTTGATCCGAAATACGCCGACACCTTGCTCGAGATAGCCGAAGGGGATTTCCGAACCGCGGAGTTCGCGGGTGTCCGCCGATATGAAGAGGGAGCCATCATCTATGAGCCTGAAGATCTTACCGACGCTCACAGACTGACCGACCGAGTGATTTCCTGGGCTGCGTCGATCATTCGTTCTTAGGAGACCACGAACTAAACGTGCGATCGGTAGGCACTCGCTCCTCCGAGCATCAGTAACGCTGCGGCATTGCTGACGCCGCAACGCCGTGCTGCACGCTGTTTATTGGGTGCTCCTTTCTCTCGACAAACCGTTGCAAGGGTGTTCGCCGTCTTCCAGTCGGTTTGCGTCGTCGGGACGCGGTCAAGCGTCTCGGTGATGCGACGGACACTCGAGCGTTCCTGTCCACCGTGTGCCCCATTCCATAACTCGAGGATCACGATATTACATAGGACGGCCTGGCCCGTTTCCAACAAAGAGCCGGCTCGGGAACGCAATGTGCCGTTCCCGTCGGTGCGCAGCGCCCGCTCCTCGCGCAGCGCCCGCTCCGGCGTGAACCCGTGTGCCCCTGCTCTTTGACGCGGGCGCTTTGACACCTCCCGGAGGTTCTCGTACTGTGTTGCCATGACAGACCCAATGACCTTCCCGTCTCTCGATGAGATCAAGGCGGCGCATCAACGGATACAGCCGTTTATTCACCGCACTCCCATGATGAGCTGCGAGGCGATCGATCGTCTCGCCGGGTGCGAAGTTCGTTTCAAGTGCGAGAACTTTCAGAAAGTGGGCGCGTTCAAGGCGCGGGGCGCGGCCAATGCGGTAACCAAGCTTACCGCCGAGCAAAGGCGAAACGGGGTTGCGACGCACTCCAGCGGGAACCATGCCGCGGCTTTGGCGCGCGCGGCCACGGTCGCCGGAATTCGTTCCTATATCGTGATGCCCTCCAACGCCCCGGCCGTAAAGAAAAAGGCGGTGGAGGGTTACGGCGGCGAGATCATAGAGTGCCGGCCGAACCTACAGGCGCGCGAAACCACCCTGCAGGGAGTCCTCGAGAAGACCGGGGCAACCTTCATCCCACCCTATGATTTCATGGATGTGGTGGAAGGGCAGGCCACCTGCGCGCTCGAGATCTTCGAGGAGCGCGTTACGGCAGATGAGCCCGTACCGTTTGATGTGGTGATGGCGCCGGTTGGGGGAGGAGGACTGCTCGCGGGTACCGCGCTTCTCACGAACTACGTTTCCCCCTCAACCACGGTGATTGCGGCCGAGCCGGCCGGGGCCGACGACGCGTACCGCTCGTTTCATGCCGGAGAGCTCATTCCGATCGACAAGCCCAACACCATTGCGGACGGCCTGCTGACATCGTTGGGGAAGATCACCTTTGCCGCGATTATGAAGCACGTGGACGACATCCTCACGGTCTCGGACGAGGAAATTGTGGCGGCGATGCGTATGATTTATGAGCGCATGAAGATCGTCGTTGAGCCGAGCTGCGCGGTTCCGCTCGCGGCGTTGCTCAAGCACAGCCCGCGCTTCGTCGGACAAAAAGTGGCGATCATCCTCTCGGGAGGCAATGTCGACCTGAACAAGCTCCCGTTTTGCTAGGTAGCTCCACCGTGCTTGGCTCGGTCCCGCCTCCGTTAGGGCGGGGGTGGGGTGAGGGCATCGGGGCGTGGGGCGCAAGCGTTGTGCTTCGAGGCAGTTTCGAGTACGGTTGATGCTATGAATAACGTAACTTTGCTGGACGGCGGACTGGGTCAGGAATTGAATCGGCGGTTTGAGCGACCGGCGCACCCATTGTGGTCGCTGCAGGTGATGCGCGAAAGACCGGATCTGGTGCAGACGGTGCATGAGGATTTCATCAAAGCAGGCGCGCAGGTGTTAACGATCAACACATACACCGCGACGCCGCCGCGGCTCGCGCGGGATGGGGATGCGGCGTGGTTTTCGCCGATGCAGGCCCAGGCGTATGCGTTGGCGGATGCGGCCCGTGAGGCGACCGGCTGTCCGTGGGGGCCGGTTCGGTTGGCCGGTTGCCTGCCGCCCTTGGTCGGCAGCTACAGCCCGGAATCAGCTCTATCCGATGCGGAATGTCGCGATCATTATGCGGCGATTGTAGCGGCCCAACCGGAGGTGGACCTTTTCATCTGCGAAACCTTGCCGTCGATCCAAGAGGGTGTCTTGGCAGCAGAGGCGGCATTGCAAAGCGGAAAGCCGGTGTTCTTGAGCTTTACGGTGAGCGACGATATCCGGCAGACGCCCCAACTGCGTTCGGGAGAGTCGGTTGAAGCCGCGGTTGAAGCGGTGAAGGAGCTCCCTCTTGCGGGTCTGCTGCTCAATTGCTCGACTCCTGAGGCAATCGAACGTGCACTCCCGACACTGGCCGGAGCCGGGGTTCCCTTCGGCGCCTATGCAAACGGGTTCACCTCGGTGGAGGCCCTAAAACCGGGTGGTACCGTGGACGTTCTGACCGCGCGGAAGGACCTCGACCCCGAGGCCTATGCGACAGCTGTGGGGCGATGGTTGGAGCTTGGCGCTACCCTGGTTGGGGGGTGCTGCGAAGTTGGGCCGGAACACATCCAGGCGTTGCGGGAGCGGTTGAATCCGTAAATGAAGCTTACTGACACGAGTTTTGTGGGTGACGACGGTTGCATCGAAAACCCTGATCTCGTCCTGGCCACACCCGGGCGGAACGCAACGTAATGCAGACATTTCACGACACAAATGGAGATAATCGCTGAGCGCGGTCATAGTCTCACTGTGCGGATGTCGTGCTGAGCGCCCGCCCACAAAACTCGTGTCAGTAAGGAATTGTTACGCTGCTACCGGTCTTCCACCGGAATCTCAACAAGCGTATCGTGAAAAGTCCCAAGCTGGTATTCCTTGATAGCGGTTTGCTCTGCTTCCTGCTGGGTATATTCGCTGTGAAGGAGCTGCCCGACAATACCGTGACGGAAGGACTTGTCGTCCACAACGGAGACAGGGACGTTCACTCCTCCGGCACCATACCCGGTGTCTCGTGGCGCCGCCTTCCTCATTTTGTGTAGCAGCGAGGCTGCCGGGATGTCATCTGCGCGCGCGTACTGCGCGCGCGTACTCCACCCGCTTACCGCTTTCGTCATAGACCATCTCGTACAGGGCAACGGCGCTGTTGCTGTGCCCTTGCAGCAAAGTTGACGCCCCTCACTACAAAGACAATGTTTACGCTAAGGTTATGACGGACTTCAACCAAGGTGAGGAGACACCAAAAACAACCGAGTGGATTATCTCCAAGACGTCACCCCGGGGTAGTGTTGGGCAGACCGAGCACGATCAAGGCTATGGGGACCTGACGGAATTGAATTCTGATGGAATTATCCTACAATCAATTGGTCCAGAGCTTCTGAGAGATTTTGCGAACGACTACCTGGAACTGCTCGGCAGTTCTTCAGCGATCTACGAGGCGAATGGCGATTACGCGTTCGGTATTTTCTCCTCGGGTTGGTGTCGGATGATGGACAGCGCCTCGCGAAAACTATGCGAGACCTCAGACAATAACGAAGCGATAGACTCCGGTCGGTGGTTATGCCATGAATCCTGCTGGACTAATTGCTCCAAAGCGGCCATCGCCAAGGGTGTGCCGGTAGACATCGAGTGCAGCGGGGGCATTCGGCTTTATGCTGAACCGATCATTGCGCATGGTAGAGTCGTAGGGGCGATTAATTTCGGCTACGGCGATCCGCCGAAAGACGCAGAAAAGCTGCGAAAGCTCGCTGAAGCTTATCAAGTTGATTACGACGACCTCGTTCGCGAAGCCCACACGTATGAGTCGCGTCCAGCCTACATCGTAGAGATGGCCAAAAACCGCCTGCGTGCTTCGGCTCGGTTGATCGGCTCGATGATTGAGACCAAAGAGTCGGAGGAAGAAGCTAAGAGACATCTCAAAGAAAGAGAAATCCTGCTTAAAGAAGTCCACCACCGGATCAAAAACAACTTTGCCTCTATTGAAGGGCTCCTCTCAATGCAGGCTGATTCAACTTCACGGTTAGCTCGAAACAAGCTGTGTCGATCGGAATCATTATCAACGAACTCCTCACGAACGTCTTCAAGTACGCATTCGAAGGACGGGATGGAGGCCATGTCTTAGTGGATCTCGATAAGACCGAAACCCATGTAACCCTCACCGTTCAGGATGACCGCATCGGTATTGATGACGGGGACGGTACAAACGAGTCGTCGGGATTTGGTCTTCCCATAGTCAAGATGTTAGCGGAACAGCTTAACGGCACCTATACAATCCGAAACCACAACGGACCGAGGAGCGTGTTGGAGTTTGAGCTTTAGTCTTGGTAACAGGCTCCTCCAACAGTCTGGATTCGTCCTGATCAAGAGCTGTTTCCGGAACACCTACACGAGCATAGTTTCGAGTTGGGCGAAAAAAAAACGAAAACACGCGCGCAGCATCTCCATGCTATAGAGTGGACTTGATTGCCGCGTCTTTGAGCATGATGGAAGAACACTTGCAGGATACTTTGCCTATCGATGCCACATTCACCGTGGTCGGTGCCGTTTTAACCGGGTTCTTGATTTCTCGCGGCAGCAACTTCCTGCGTGACTTCATCCAGCTGATACAAAACCTGAAGTCCAACGCGAAGACCTGACGACAATCATGGCACCCGCGAGACCGCAACGGCGCTGTGTGAGCCGCGGCGTAGCCCGACCGTAGACCCCGCTCGCCTGGTGCCCGCGTACTAGTGATGACCGGACCTAAGTGCGCCCGCAGTGGTTCCAATTCACTCGATATCGGGTCAGTGAGGTTTGCTCGCTGCGCTTGAGCTGCTCGACCGGCTCTTGCAACGGACGTTCGCCGCTAGGATTCGACGCAACCCGCCTTAATTGACCGTCTCTTCTTGCTGCAGCATAACCAGGACCGACGGCTTGTTCCCGGAGACGAAGGCGGGAAGCTCTTTCTCGGTGATGAACTTGGACCCCAGGAAAGCGGGGCTGATGAGCAACAACCCGAAGTCACATCGACCAATTGCTTCGAGAATCTGCCTTTCAAACTCTTCACCGACGACCAAGCCTGTGTCTCGCCACAAGCGGTAGTTGTGGTGCCTCGATGGCGCGCGTCAGCCTGCTACCGGCGCGCCTCAGCCTGCGCGGGTTTCCCAACCTGAAGCGAAGCGAACCGATCTAAACACAACCGCCAAATAACCTGTCTTTGCCCGCCTGTTTCGCTTTGTACATTTCGGCGTCGGCGCGGGCAACAAGGCTCGAAATGTCCTCGTGGGGCCGGTACGTTATGCTTCCCAGAGAAATGGTTATGCCCAGTGTACTGTCTTCAACATCCACGCCTACGGTCCGCACGGTCTCCAAGATTCGACGGGCGACCCGATTGGCGTCCTTGCGCTCGGTGTTCGGCAAGAGAACTAGGAACTCTTCGCCGCCCCAGCGACCTAAGCTATCGGTAGGCCGAAGACAGCGCTCGACCGTGTCGGCAATTGCCCGCAGCATCCGGTCGCCGGCTTCGTGTCCGTACCGATCATTCACTCGCTTGAAATCGTCGAGGTCGCCGATGATGATGCCGAACGGGGTGCCGTTACGCTCATAGTCGGCGCGACAGCTGTCGAGCTTCTCGATCATGCTGCGACGGTTGTGTAAGCCGGTGAGGAAATCAGTTCGTGCGAGCTCTTCGACACGCTGCTGAGCGTGTCGCGTTGCTTGCGAAAGAAAATGCACGATCAGACAGACAAACGTGAACCCCACTACCAGGTTAGCCCCGCCCAATATGTCGAGTACAAGTGGGTTTAGCGCGTAAACCGGCCCCACGGTGCGGTCGACGACAAGTAACCCGGCGAAGTAGGCTGCAAGCAGGAGTCCGGCGACAACACGGATTCGATTGCTCAGCAAAGGCACGAGCGGCAAGATCGCTAAGAGCACCAGAATGTACACGGCAAAGCCGCTGGTCCAGCCGACCATAATCGAGGCAAGCGTTGCGTGTGCAAGCACTTCGAACGCCGCGAGTGCTACTCCCTGGTAGATGCGCATTCTTCGATTCAACGCACGTGCAGCTACATAAATAAGGCAGCTCACGATATTCACCGCGCCAAGGAGCGGTACTCCAAGCGCGAAGAAAACTACGCAGAACAGTGCGTGCGCAGCGAGGGCACACCCGTAAAGATAATCGGTGACGAAGGCAAGGTAGTACGGCCCGTTATCGACTCGTTCGAAGAAGTTACCGGGCGGAACAGGCCACACGTGTCTGCGGAGAGGCATAGCTCGATAAAAGCCGTGATCCATTACGTAGCTCTCGTGAACACAACACTTTTTGCCGACCCGGACCAACGCCGGTAGACCAGGTTCAAATGCGCTGACACCAAGCTCATGGTTTGTGCCTATAATAGTCACACCTGTTCCCAGTGGCAAGTGGAAAATCACAGTTTTTGATCATTTCGTCCAATAGATCATCTTCCGCACTCAGGTCACTGAGGATGCGTTCGACCGAAATTGGCTCGGAGTCAAAGATGCTGGTGTGGTGTGGAATATGGGTGCTCGCGTACTCCGCCATTGCTGTACGGATAAGCTCCGATGCGGAAGTTCCCGAGCGCTCGGCGTGGGTCTTGATGCGCTCATACACGTGATCATCAACATTGATGGTGATCATCTTCATACATATACAGTGATGTACGTTGCAGTATGAGTCAAGATTGAAACCGACTGCGTGCCTTCGCCGCAGGCGAGACTGATTTGACTCCTGTCGCCGACCTGAAGCTACCCCATTTCTTGAGTTCACGGGACTCGAGAGTCCGCACTTCACCCAAGCGACTATGGGGAGCTCCTCGGCGAGTTTGGGAGATACGCAACGACTCCTTAGACCCGTACGGCGCTTAGCCCTTCAGTACAATAACTGCGGCAGGATCCAGTACCCGAAAGGCAAAAGACTCGGAGAAGTAGAGACGAACCGTCTTGGTGTCGTGGCTCTCATATCCGATTGAGAAATCCTGCCCGAGAATGAGCTCGAAATCGCCGCCCCGGGTACTCATAACGAGGTTGGCATCGACGGTGTTGGAGAGAATAATTTCGCCGCCTATCAATGTTCGAATGTGATCACGGAGCGGGTACCCACCCACGCAGGTTAAGAGCTGTTGCCAGTGTTCTCGGTCAAGAACCAGCGAGTACGGCCCATCCACACCGGCGTGGGAAAAAAGCGCTGTCGAGCGCGAAACAGCGTGGAGTAATTCTTCAGCCGATTCTCCAAGCGTGACTGCTTCGTGGCCGGACGACTCTGCCAAGCCGGAGATGCCGGCCTCTTTAAAACCGAGGTAGACTGCGCGTTCTTCAAAACCGGCCGATTCCCGCGCTGCAGCTTCCAGAGCGCCAAAATCCGGGTCTTTTAGTCCGCGCGTAATATTGTCCATCTCCCATATGTCGACAGTGAACGAAGCGCGCGTCTCAACCAACGGCTGCACGTCGTGAACACCGTAGCGAACATGCGCCGCCTCCTGACCTTCTGGAACGGTCAGTCGACCAGTGGGTGCCGCCGGGTACGACCACCCGTGAGGGCCGGAAATATCTACAAGACGTCGGGCCGAGAGAAAGCTCCGAAAGTAACGCCGTGCCTGTTCGTTTATTTCAGTCCAGGCATCCTCAGAGAGAGGAGCCATTGATTGTCGCAAGATATCCATGCCTGTTCTCCTATGTTTAGGGTCTTCGAATTCCAAGATCTCCGCCGGCACCGCCGCTCGCGCTTGATCCTCGAGAAGTTTGGCCGCCGGTCGCGTGCTCCTCAAGCTCGGTGATGTTTCCCTCGGTGAACAGATAGGTTCGCAGCGCATCCTCCCACCCGGGCATGTTCCGTCGCAACCATTCCAGGCTCATGCACGCGTGCTCCATCTCTTCGTCGCGATTATGCGCCAGAATTTGCTGGAGCTGCTCATCTGTTGCTCCGTCAATACGCTGCTGATACCAGTCAACCGCCTCGAGCTCCTCTTTGAGACTATTAATTGCTCGAATATAGTTCCGAGTTGACTGAGATAGTACTTCAACCGGTTCGTGAAACTCCGTCATACCTTGCTCCTTCCACATGAAGTTGTACCGCTTCGTGCATGCGGCTAACCTACCTAAAGTACTCTCATCAATCCGACAAGACAAACCGGGTTCGGCACCAAGTTCATCGAGCGCCTTCGCGACACGACGCAAGAATGAGAGTGAAACGTTGCGATAACTGCCCGACTCAAGTCGCGCGATCGCCGGTTGCGACGTGCCTACGAGTTCGGCCGGTTGCTTCCGGGTAAGACTGTGTTTGATACGGAGCTCTATGATTTCTTTGGCAAGCGCGACCTCCTCGCCGGCACGCCCAAACTCACGACGAAGTTCAGGATCTTTACGCTGCTCTTTGAGGGACTGCTGATGGTTCCGGAGTTTTCACAAGCGGGATGAGAATTGCTGTTTTGGGTAGTTTATTGCCGGTAAATTTGGGTACTTTCCTCGAAAGGGGGCATGGCTATGGCAAATACGACGGATCAACTTGAACAGGTGACGATTCCGGAAGAACTCCGGACCCTTATAGATAGCCGCGACTGGAAAGGACTCGCACGCCGGCGGGCCGCGTGGCCCGAAATCGATGTTGCAGCGCCGGAGGTTTTCGACGTTCTCATGAACGTCGAGAAAGGCGATCGAGTCTTGCTCTTCCGTGCCTTGCCGCGCGATCTCGCCGCCGAGCTTCTCTCGTGGCTCGATTCCGAAACAGCGGACAGACTGCTTCTCGAGCTCTCCGATCCGGAGACACGCGCGGTACTCGCGGAGCTCGATCCCGACGACAGGGTATCGCTTCTCGAAGAGTTGCCGGCCGCCGCGACCAAGCGGCTCATGAGTTTGCTCTCACCCGAGGATCGGGCGGAGGCACGGATTATTCTCGGGTATCCTGAGGACTCCGTTGGGAGGTTAATGGATCCGGACTACGTCGCGGTCCGTCCGGATTGGGATATGGCTCGTGTTCTGGAGCAGGTCCGTTCGTTCGGCCGCGAGAGCGCGGCGGTGTCCGTCATTTACGTGACCGACGAGACCGGCGTTCTGATCGATGCTCTCGCACTACAACGGTTTGTGGTTTCTCCGGCGGACCGAACCGTCCGTGATATTATGGATGACACGTATGTCTACGTCTCAGCGTATGACGACCGCGAGGAAGCCGTTCGTGTTATGCAACGGTACGACCAGATTACCCTGCCCGTCGTTGATTCCGGGCAAATTCTGATCGGGATCGTGACGTTCGACGACGTGATGGATGTCGCCGAACAGGAGACTACCGAGGACTTCCACCGGGCCGCGGCAGTTACCCCGCTTCGCCGCAACTACTGGGACTACAGTCCGTTTCTCCTGCTCAGGAGCCGCATCGGCTGGCTCGTCGCGTTGGTTTTTGTCCACCTGCTCTCGGCGGGTGTGCTGTCCGCATTCGAACACGTGATGGCGCAGTTTGTCACGCTCACGTTTTTCATTCCGCTTGTCATCGCGACCGGCGGAAACTCAGGGATCCAGTCGGCGACAATGATTATCCGGTCGATCTCGACCGGCGAGGTGGAGCTATCGCAGTGGTTCAAGGTTGTGCTGAAAGAGTTGATGGCCGGATTAGGCATCGGCGTCCTGCTTGGGATTCTCGGCTTTGTACTCGGGATGATCCTCGGGCACGGAGCGGGGATCGGTATTCCGATCGGTTTGATCGTCGCGTGCACGCTCTTTTCGATAATCGTCGGGACAAACCTGTTCAGCGTGGTGCTCCCGTTTGTGCTCACTAAGGTCAATCTCGATCCGGCGCTCGCGAGTGGCCCGTTCATCACCTCGGTCGTCGACGTAGTCGGCCTGGTGATCTACTTCGCGTGGGCGGGGTTGTTTCTTTTGGGATAGCGGCGAGCGTTACGAACCCTTACACTGGAGCCACATCCGCGTTACGTGTAACCACCTTGCCCCGGAAGGCAGGTTGGTGTGGGTGTCGACCCAGCTCGTAATGCTGCCCGGAGTATACTACGGTTTCGGGGACACTCCAAGCTTAAGGTGTGGCGGACGCGTCGCTGATGGAAGATCGTGCCAGGCTTGCTGTTTTCAGCCCGCGCAATTGCTGTGTGCCTACACGCCGCCCGCTTCTCGGTAGTACTAACACTGTGTCAGGGTAGCGTGAATCTACGCTCACAATCAAACGGGCGGGCCCGGTTCTACAACGGCATCGTGAGTACCACCCGAGTGCCGGCGCGCCGATGCTGAGCCGGTTCCAGTCTCACCGTTGCCCGATGTGCTCGCTCAGAATGCGGACGAGCGACCAGCCGAAACTCGAGGCATGCTCATCATCGGTGCAGGGGTTCATTCCCGACCTGTCGTCGGCTATAGTGACGATGAAATGATCGCCGCTCGGCTGCGCGCTCACCGAGAGCGTGCAGCAACATCGGCGATGTCCTTTTCGAGGCTGATCTGGATGCCTCCGGCGAGCGCATCGACGATATCGTCAAGAAGTGGCTCAAGGTAGCTACGGATCGAGATCCCGCGAAGGTTATCGGACTGATAGAGGTTGTTGTACAGGGTCTTCATCGCCTGCAGACGCCCGCGAGCTTGTTCCTAAGCCTGCAGTGCCGGACAGCCGTCGATCGAGGCGACGTTGTTCTTAATCCGATGGTGGAGTTCTTTCAGGAGGGGTTCGTTTTGTGCAAGCTGTCGTTTCGTCTTTATCCTCGGCGCGTTTGCGCTCAGAGACGTCGCGGCAGAAGGTGACCATGCGTACGCCGTCGGCCTGATCGAGGCGTGAAGTCTTGACCTCAACATCGAAAAGCGTCCCGTCTTTGCGGAGGTGTTTCGTCTCGAACGTTTCCGATCCGGCCTTCATGATCCGCTGTATTCGTTCCTCGGTTTCCTGAGGAGTCTCAACCGCATCGATACGGTTGATCGAGATGCCGATAAGCTCTCCGCGGGTATATCCGCACATGCGGCAGAAACTGTCGTTGACGAGGGAGATTCTACCGTCTGGTTCTACTACCAGAACCCCATCCATGCTAGTTTCGAGGATCGTGTGCAGGTATTCGCTTGCATCCCGAAGCGCGCGTTCGGACGTTTTCCGTCTTGTGATGTCTTCAAACGTAGCGTAGACCTGATACGGGGTTTCGTGTCCGGGTTTGAAAAGCGGGATGGCGGTTAGGGAAAGCCAGACGTACTCGTTTCTCTCCGGCACAAATATGCCACGATCTACCGGACCAACCGTGCTGCCGGTTCTGAGCGCCTGCATCGCAGGGTGTTGGGAGCCGGGTAATTGCTTGCCCTGTTCGTTGATCATTTTCCAACGGGGATCCATCGAAGTCTTGCCGGTTATTTGATCTACCGTCAATCCAAGAATTTTCTCTGCCGCCGGATTCGCCGACACAATAGTGCCGTCGGGGGCTTGGTACACAACGCCGACAGACATCGTCTCAAAAAGACGGCGATACTGCTCCTCACTGTCCTTCAGCGCATTCTCCATGCGCTTGTGGTCGGTGATGTCGGCAAATACAGCGGCAAACTGATCCTTATCCGTGCGGAATGCAGTTACTTCAACGAACCTATCTAACTCTCGGGTGTAGTTCTCAAAAACAGCCGGCGCTCCTGTCCGGACTACGGTTCCATAAGTATCGATCCAGTGCTGTTCCGTGTTCGGCAAGAGCTCAAGAACCGTTCTGTTCACAACCTCTTGTGCGTTGAGCCCCGTAGTTTTCTCAAAGGCGGGATTGACGGCGATGAATCGATAGTCCACCGGCTTACCGTTATTGTCATAGATCATCTCGTGCAGAGCAACAGCACTGTTGCTGTGCTCAAACAACTGCCGGTATTTCTTTCTGCTTTCCGCAAGTTCCGTTGCGGCACGAAATAGCTTGAATGCCATCTTGATAGAGGCATCAATGACCGTGTTGCCGGCATTTTTTACGACGTAGCCGTATGAAGTTATCTTCTCGGTCTTCTCCACGATCTCGGGCTCGGTATGGGAGGACAAAAACACCACCGGAATATCGCGTTCCTGCAGTATGATACGGGCCGCTTCGGTACCATCGATGCCGCCGGGGCCAAGGTCGATATCCATTAGTATGAGGTCGAGCGAGTTGCCGTTGTTGACCATCTTAATTGCGCGTTCCCCGCTGTGAGCAACGACGACACCATACCCAAGCTTCTGAAGCGACATCTTCTCGGATATGGCGAGAATAGCTTCGTCTTCAACGAGTAGGATCGTTTTCTTGCTGCTTTCATTCATGCATCAGTCCTTGGCGCCTATTGCGAGCAGCATTAGAAAAGACGAAAGCAACCCGACCGGAACGCTCGCTCGTCCGCGGTTGGGTCGGTGAGTGGCCCCTGAACAATTCACACCCTCTCACGCATTGTACAGCCGGAATATAGCGATGTATATGAGTTTGGGAGCGTGTTCACGCGTTTGTGGTAATCGACGACTTCGACGTCGTGAACGTCGCCATCGTCCCAACGAAAGCATATGCGCCACCGGTTGTTGATTCGGATGCTATACATGGCGCTCAGATACTCGGTGGAACCCGTAAGCAGAACTCCGTATGCCATATCGTTTCGGGCGGGGTAGGCGCGGAGCCGGGAACGCCGTTAGGTTGAGGACGGTATTCGGATCGTGTACGTGTTTCGCTTTTCTCCGGACAGCGATACGGTTCCGTTGAGCTGCTCGACAAGCATTTGTACAATCTGAAGTCCGAAGGTCTCAGGATTCTCGAAACTCACCGAAGCCGGTTCGTTGTGACCGATTCGCGGGAAGGAAAAAGCGCTACAATGTCGCGGATCAACGGGGTGAGGTACTCAGTGATTCGGAGCTCGCGAAATGATCCTTGTGGCCCTGCTGGTATGGATTCTTGTCGCCATCGCTCGCCACAAAGACTTCGATGTCCTCGCCTGTCAGCCGCATAATGCGCACGTACTCACCTCGGAAGGAGATTCACACCGGTTGAAAGACGGCAGTTGAAAGACCGGCTACTTGTCAATTCTGCGTCGCGCTCCGATACGCTCACGCACGTCGCCATGTGGCTCGTGGGCCCGACCCTATCCGCTCAATCAAGCCGTGACTTTTGAGCGTTTGAAGGATCGATCTAATGCGTGAGTCCGGAACCTCCGGGAAACGGTCTCGGAGGTTTTGAATTGAGAAGGGCTGGGGGAGGTCGTCGCCGGATTCGATCAGCGTTCGTAGCTCGTGCGTGGTGTCCTGGGTGCTGCGGACCCGGTTTGAACCGTAGATCGGCGGCGCTTCGCCGACACGTTGGGCGATGGGCGCATCCGCGTCGTTTAGGTGGTAATCGGGCGAGACGGGCCGGTCGTCTTGTCTGGTGTGCCACTCTGCTTTGGCGCAGGCTGCGAAGAACGCGGCGGTCCATTGCTCGGCTGCTTTTCGGCTGCCGGTGTACACAATCTGCAGTGAATGGTGTAGGGCGTGCAGCTCGGACAACACCCGCGCGGCATGGGTTGCGGGCCATCGGCCCTGTAGTTTCTTGGGATTGAGAAAGTCGCGGTACTCGGCCTCTATCACCATCGCCGCGCGATTCCACCGGGACAGGTCGGCGAGCTTCGCGTGCAGCACTTGTAGTGAGCTGAAATCGGTCAGAATGTTGTCGAGTGTTTTGCGTTCCACGACGGCTAAGATCTGCCGGTCTATCTCGAGCGCATAATCGCCGGCTGCGAGCTTGCGCCGTTCGGTGGGCACGCCCCCAAACTTCCATGGATAGCGCTCACCGCTGTCGACCAAAACGCGGTACGCGCCGTGGGCGTATAACCGTACGCGCGAGTTACTGCGGTGTTGCTGCATTCCGCCCTGTGTGCGGAAGAATATCTGTTCGTAGCTTCCGGGCTTGTTCTTGTAGCGCTTCTCAAGAAACAGAAAGTTGCAGCGCTTGCGTGTCGGACGGTCCAACACCACCGAGAGTTGCTTCCCCAAGCGTTCAAGGCGGGTTATCTGAACGCGCTCGAGCTCCTGGAACTCCGGCCCGTCGAGAGGTGCTTCCTCGCTGGGCTCGCCTTCGCGCAGGCAGAATATTTGCTTGCCGGCGCCGGCATCCGCCTCACCGTTGGGCTGTTAGGGTCCTGCGAACCGGATCCGATACCATCGGCCACGCGGTCACCATAACAAGAACCGGCCCACCGGAGTTGTGCTGCCAACCTACTATTCGTGGAGTAGACCGGCGCGTATACGACCGTTGCGGAGTTCGTTTCGATCAGCACCTGACGGCTCATTAGGGAATTTTGCTTGACAGAACACAACCGGTAACGGTTGACGCATCGCTGTCGATAAACGCATCGTAAAACAAGAAGGCTATCGATGAACACCGTTGACTCTTCCTGCTGGTTGGAGTACCCGGCAGATACCGGTACCGGTGAGCTCGTCGCCGAAGTGATAGAGAAAAGAACCTCGTTGTGCCGACGATAACGCTGTATGAAGTCTTCAAGAAGCTCCTTCTTGAGCGAGACGAAGACAGCGCGCCGTTGGTGGTCGCGCACATGAAGCAAGGTAAGGTAGTGGAGTTGGATGCGGATCTTTCGATTCTTGCTGCTAGGATTGGGAGCGACTGCAAGCTGCCGGCGGCGGTCGGCATCATATACGCTTGCTCACGGCAGATGAACAGCACATTGTGGACGGAGGATAGCCACTTTGAAGGATTGGAATCCGTACGGTATCTTCCGAAGCACTCGCACCACTCGCAGAAGTAAAATAGTTTACTGCCGCTTTCGCGGGAAAAAATGTCGCTCCCTGTCACCTCCGGCAACTCTTGCCGGCTGCAACAAAACTCCTTAGCTGCTCAGGCCTCCCGGAGCAATCGGGCGAGCGAGTGTCACTGCAATGGAGTGTGGTCGGCGAGCGGACAGCGGTCAGGATGTCGGATGATATCGAGATCCAGATCCACACCGATATCAGGCCAATGGAAGTGACCCGGCGCAACCTCGACCACATGGAAGACGTGTTTCGCCGGGGCCTCTCAAAACCACGGGAACAGGTCGTGGTCAAGAAAATACTCGCTATCGTGATAAGCCAACCAAACGCCGTAAGGGGTAAGCTGTACTACCTTAACCGGAGAAGCGACGGTTCCAGGCATTTGCTCCCGGTGCAGTCTGATTGAACGTCTGATCGAAAGGCAATGGCGAACCCGGAGCAATATGCATTATACTGTAAACTGTGAATGCGGAATCCGTGATTGACATATTGCGAGCTCGACGGAAAGAGCTTTACGCCTTTGGTGTGAGCAGGTTGGCTGTATTCGGCTCGCTTCTTTCCTCGAACACCGGGTCTCACCGAGATATCGATTTGCTGGTTCGCTTTGAAGCGGGAAGCAAGACTTTCGACAACTTTATGGGTTTGAAGCTGTATCTGGAAGAGCTCTTTCCGGGAGAGCGGATCGACCTTGTTCTTGAGGACACGCTGAAACCGGCGATTCGCGAGCGCATACTGGCGGAAGCACGTGATGTCGCGTGACCTGCGTTTGTATGTACAGGACATTCTTGAGGCAACCAATGACATTCGGGAGTTCGTTGCCGGAATGGAATATGAACAGTTTCGGACGGATAAACGGACGCTCCAGGCGAGCATCCGAAGCCTCGAAATCATCGGCGAGGCGGTGAAGCAGATCCCCGAGCAGGTCCGGCAGCAGGAGCCGCAGGTCCCATGGCGGAAGATTGCAGGACTTCGAGACATACTGTCGCACGAGTATTTCGGTGTTGATACCGAGATTATCTGGAACCTCATTGAAACGAGGCTCGATGAGCTTGAACAGGCCACACGCCGACTCATGCGCCGGCAAGAATTAGAGCACTAGGGCAGTGCCGCGCGCGAGGGCTGTGCAGCAGGTAGGATCGAGGTGACCCAAAGTGTGCATTCTATTTAGACGATCCGGTTCCACGGCGAACCGGTAGATTCCAACGCAGCCCAGGGCAGTCGGCACTCAGGAGTTTGAATCCGTATTTTCGACAGTCGTTCGGCACAAAAAAGCCGCACCACCGGTTTCGGTGATGCGGCTTTCTGATTAGCAGGGGCAGGACTCGAACCTGCGACCTCCGGGTTATGAGA
>Ga0207421_10001734_pt1 | contig 27744 bp, 19 predicted proteins | sample SodLakKL_010_SED_4_FD_187542 | JGI IMG/M metagenome (GOLD analysis project Ga0207421, IMG submission 187542) | Alkaline sediment microbial communities from Lake Tanatar, Kulunda Steppe, Russia - 8KL_010_SED (SPAdes) (version 2) | ecosystem: Environmental > Aquatic > Non-marine Saline and...
CGAGCTGGGCTAACAAGTTGTTATGCTTACTTCCACCCGTCCGTCCGCCCGAGCTGGGCTAACAAGTTGTTATGCTTACTTCCACCCGTCCGTCCGCCCTAGCTGCATAACTTTAAGATTTATTTCGATAAAAAGAAATGATTTCCTTCTATTGGAATGAAGCAATCAATAACCCAAAGCAAAAAAGGCGTTGCCTTCATGCAGGTATTCTCTACCCAAAGGCTTTCCTCAATTGCCATAAATGTATTTGTGACAGTGGGTGTAGCAGGGGGACGGGGTACTTGCTACATATGTAGCAGGGGGACGGGGTACTTGCTACATATGTAGCAGGGGGACGGGGTACTTGCTACATATGTGAGGGGCGAGGTGTCAAAGGACCCCATCCATTTTTTTGCGCACCCCCAAAACAAACAGTAGAAGAGCGCCAAAAGTAGCTGTCAGGCTGTTTGATAGGTGGCCTCAAAAGACATTTTCTCCCAAAAGGTGCCAAAAGGAACCGTCCCCTTTTGCACCTACCCCCCCCAAAAAAACAGGAAAAGGTGTCAAAAGGAACCGTCCCCACTAGCACAGCCTGAGTGTGACAAAATTGCCCCGTCCCCACTGACACACAAAATTGCCCCGTCCCCACTGACACATTTTAGTTTATTTTTTGCTCAGAGTTATTTGTTTGGTAAAGGCCATTTCTTCATCTCGGGAAAGTTTGCCTTCCTGTAAGTTAATTTGCATTGTTTCCTGGAATACATCATTAAAAGCGTCTTTCAGTTTATCTAACCCAGGGTTGACCCCGGTTTCTTCCTCTACGGAGGTGAGTGGTTCCAGCATTTTATCTTTTACTTCCGGCGGAACCCAGACTACCTGGAAAAATTCATCCGTATAAAGTGGTCCCAGGAAAATGGCAGAGGTGCAAACGATAACCCCCTCCCCCTTCATCTCAGCTAAATTGAAACTTGCTATTTTTTTACCTTTAACCCTAATGCCGCCTATGTGTTTGTAGTAGGCATCTTCCACTCCCAGTTTTTTTAAAGTTTCCACCAGGGTGTTTCCAAACTTTTGGGCAAAGCCGTCAAGGTCCGGGACGTCATTTTTGTCAAAAACCATCTGGATGATGGCATTACTATCGGGGTCAACAAAGGAAATACTTCTTTCCCCGGTAATGATAATATGCTCCAGTTCCGGCAGTTCCGGACGCATTTCATTTATAAGTGGGACTGAACTGTTTTGGCAAACAATTGCCCTGGCCCCGGAATCTCTTAGGATATGGGTTATTTCATGCCCCTTGTACATGGTGTTAAATGGTACTGCTACCGCCCCTATCTTCTGGAGGGCAAAGAAAGTATACACGAATTCAGGCACGTTAGGCAGCATTATGGCTACCCGATCACCTTGTTGGATACCCAAATTGACCAGTCCGTTGGCAGTTTTATTAATGTTTTCGTTTAGCTCGCGCCAAGTTATCTTTTTTCCTTCATAGTAAAGAGCAATATTTTTTTTACCCTGGCGGCTTTGTTCTTCCACCATTTCTGCCATATTATTATATTTCATGGATATACCTCCTTCCTTAAACTAGCCGGTCATCTACGTATTCATCCTGAAGTTCTTTCTTGATGACTTTACCGGACAGGGATTTGGGCAAGGATTCCCTGATCTTGATCTGGCGAGGCACCTTGTAGGAAGCGAGGTTCTGTTTACAGTATTCCATCAACTCGCTTTCAGTGGCTTCCGCGTTTTTGATGAGGGTTACGTAAGCCTGGCAAACTTCACCGTATTTGGAATCTTCCACTCCAATAACAGCTGTCTCCCTGACAGCATGATGACTGTTGAGAAATTCTTCAATTTCTCTGGGGTAGATGTTAAATCCTCCGCTAATTATCAATTCCTTTTTCCGATCCACAACGTAAAAATACCCCTCTTCATCCTGGTAACCGATGTCCCCGGTTTTTAACCACTCATTAACGATGGTATTTGCTGTCTCCTCCGGGAGGTTGTAGTAACCCAGCATGACTACCGGGCCTTTTATTACTATCTCACCCTGTTCTCCCTGGGGCAGAGGATTTCCCTCATCATCATGTATTTCTACTTCTATGCCAGGCAACGGTTTCCCGATAGAACCTGGTTTTTTCTTGCCTTTCAGGGGATTTATGGTGCTAGCCCCGCAACATTCCGTCAATCCGTAGCCTTCTACTATAGTTGTACCAAAATTTTCTTCAAAGTCCTGAAGCACTTTCACCGGCAGGGGCGCTGCTCCGGAAAAACAGGCCCGAAGGGTAGGTTCCAGGCTTATTTCTTTTTCTGCTGCTACTTGCAAGAGGTGGATGTACTGGGTAGGTACGGCAAAAAAGACAGTTGCTTGATATTTTTTGATTTCTTCCAGAACACGCAGTGGATTGTACTGAGGAATCAGGATAACCGCTGTCCCGGAGAAAATACTGGCTACCAGAATGCAAGCCAGGCTATAGATATGAAACAGGGGCAATATGCAAACTACGATATCCTTGCTGCCACTTTCCAGAGATTCCTGGATAGATTGGCCTTCGGCCAGGAAATTGCGGTGGCAGAGCATAACCCCTTTGGGTCTTCCCGTGGTGCCCGATGTGTAAAGTAAGGCAGCCAGATCATCAGGCCCGACAGAGGCAGCTTTAAAGGCCTTTTTACCCTTAAGCATTAGCTCCGAAAAATAAATGGTTCCCACAGGAGATGCCCCGCCCCTTCCTGCTCGGGGTCTTTTGGCCACGTCAATATCTAATTCCCGGGCTTTTTCTTTCTCCACCAATACTTCTGCTTCACAGATGACTCCCTTCTTTTTTGCTCCCTGAATAATAACCGTATTGGGAGAACTTTTCCCGGAGAGATATTTCCCGGTTACTTTTCCTTCAGCAACGGCAGAAGCATAAGCAACCCCTTCATAAGCGTCGCTTTGAGGGCTATAAATTAAACGCCATGTGCTCAAATGTCTACACCCCCTTCAAAGATTTGGTAGATTATTTATTTTATTCTGCAGGCGCCGAAAGGTATTCGTCCACTTCATCAAAGAACTTGGTCTCTACTTCTTCCGAGGGCGCTGCAGTGAGCAAACTAACTACTACATAAAGAACTATGTTAATTACTATGGAAGGTAGTACCGGATGCAGGTCAAACAATAACTGGGGTATGAAGAAACTGGCGATCAGATAAACTGAACCGGCCACAGTTCCCACCATTGCTCCCCAGCCTGTTCCTCGCTTCCAGAGTATGCCACCTATTAATGCAGGCGCCCACTGGGCAAATCCCGGTGTGGCTATATCGGTTAAGTACAACCCCAAAGCGGTGGGATTCCACATAGCCAAGCCCAGGCTTAAAAATACTAACCCTGCTACTACAACCCTCGTCCAGGTTACCAGGCTTCTTTCTGTCATATCTGGTTTTAAAAAGCCGTGGATAATATCCCGGGCCATGAATATACTGCTGGTCATAAGCTGGATGGAAGCGGAGGAAATTGCTGCAGCGGCCACTCCCAGGATGGCCACCAGGCCGAATCCGGGTAAATATTCCATAATGGTAAGCTGCACAGCGTTATCTGCTGCTGCTCCCGTCAACTCTGGCATTAACGCCGGGCTTATGATGGCCCCGAAAATATAGGGAACTGTATAAAATAAAAGTCCGCCAAAGACTAATAGGAGGATGGGTAGATATTTAAAAATGGCTTTATCTCTGGCAGTCATGGTCTGAATTACAATATGGGGCCAGCTTAGGGAGAGAAATCCTACGATGATAGTTCCTATGAGCATTACAGAGGTAAACTCCCCGTGTGGGCCGGGCACGCTCAATTGTTCGGGGTTAGTTTCTTTAAGGATATCAACCGCTTGCATAATACCTCCCTCAGGTAGGGCCACCATGATTACCCCCACCAGGGCTCCAAAAAAGGTAAGGGCATACAGCAAGCCAAATAGCACGTTTGCCCAGGCTACAGTTCTCATGCCGCCCAGGATTATAAAAGCGAGCATGATCGCCGTAAAATATAGGGCTCCATAAAGGACGGGAAAACCAGTTAAGGCCTCCAACCCCACGCCTATACCCAGTAGCTGAACGCAAATATAGGGGACAATATAAATCAACAAAATAATTGCCAGAACAAACCTGAGAGCGGGCATTTCATATCTTTCTCCCAAGGCTTCCAGGGGAGAAATATATCTGTTCATCCTGGTTACTGCCCATAAACGCGGGCCTACAAAGAAAAACAAGCAAGTAAATCCAGTAACCGCCCCCCAGATAAAATAGACGTACCCCGGTCCATGCATGTGCATATATCCAGGGTAACCATAAAATGTCCAGGCGCTGGATATTGCAAATAAAACGAAGAAAAACATAACCAGGACTCCCAGAGCCCGACTGGCCAGCATAAAATCTTCTGCAGTCTTGGCCGATATCTTATATCCATACGCACCAATGTAAATAATTACTATGGCAAAAATAATTAAAACCACAATGTTCAGAGTCATTCTTTCTCACCCCCAGTATTGTTAGTTTATCTAGCGGTATGGCCAATAATAAAAAGAGTAAATGTACAGAGCTACTCCCCAGATGATGGTGACAATAGCCCCATAAAAGAAAGGCCCTGACATCCATCCCAAATAAAGCCGGTCCGTGTAGAGAAAGGGGGCTACGAAAGTTAAGAGGATAAAGGAGATAAGCATGACAGCAAGGAATATTTTCCCGGGCTTGTGGGTGGGTATCTCTCGCATTAGTTTCACCTCCTTGTTTTAGGCTAAAATTATGGCTTTCTTGTAGCAGGAGTCATTACTTTCTCTGCAAGATAAATACCTGTATTTATTATAACAAGATTACAACAATTGTCAATATGCTAAATATTTGCACACTTGCCAGGCTTTTTGGGGCATCAATTTCTTTTAATCCTGTAGTTTTTTTTCCGCAAGGAAGAATAAACGTCCAAACCCAGGAAAGACAACATGAAAGCAAGGCTTATCCAGCCAATCCAATCCCCCAGTTTAATTTGCAGACTGTGAGAGCTGCCTCTTGGAACCTTTCCCACCAAAACTGCTTCTTCCGGTTCCCGTGAGATGTAAAGGTCCACTATATTGCCGTAAGCATCTATTATGGCCGAATTATAAGCCACATCGGCTTTGATCATTGATACCCGATTTTCCACCGCCCTGAAAATTACATGCGTGTAGTGCTTGTGGGCTATAGCCGGCCAGTCAAAAGAAGGAACCCCGATAACCTGGGCGCCGTTGGCAGCTATCTTGCGCGCCGTATCTGTGAAATCAAGATCATAGCAGATTATGGTGCCCAGGTTGCCCAGTTCGGTGGAATAAACCGGGTAAGTACCGCGGGTAATGCTGGTTTCTCCGGCAAAGGTAACCGGATGATCTTTCCCATAGACTCCCAGGAATTCTCCCCCGGGAGAAAGAACCGTAGCTTCGTTACGAAAGCCCTTTTCCGTTTCCAGCACATAGCCTATCGCCAGATAAGCCTCCGTCTCCCCGGCCAACTCTTTAAAAAAGGGAGTCTCTTTTTCCTGAGGATCAAAGGGCAGATAACCTTCCGGCCATACAATAAAGCGCGCACCCCGTGCGGAAGCCTCCCGGGTTTTCTCCTCAATTATATTCAGTCCCTTTTCTATCCCTTCCTCTCCCGCTTCCCGGCTTATATGAGCAGCCGGTTGAACGGCGGCTACCGGTAAATCCGGCTCAGGAATCTCGTGCATATTGAAGCTGCCCACTCCCCAGGCCAGCAAAAGCACTCCGGCAACGGCTGTCCATTTTATGGCCCGGCCCGGAGAGATAATCTCTTTTCCCCCTCCATGCCGGTATTTGTCTATCAAGGCCAAAACCAGCTGGGCCAAGGCAAAGTTGATGAGCATGATCAGCAGGCTCAAGCCGTAAATGCCGAAAATGCTTATCGGCTGAATAAACCAGGGGTGCTGATACATGGTGTAAGCGGCAAAGCCCCACGTTCCCACCATCGGAATCCAGCCGCGGATCATTTCGATCCCAACCCAGAGAGCCGCTCCCTGCAGCACAAACCAGCGGTAACCGGTGCGCCGGTGAAAGGGGCGCTCCCTGAAGCCAATAATAGTTGCTATGATGCCGATAAAAAGGGGAAGCCACTGCATAAACGGGTATCCTTCAAACATACCGGCGAAGTAACCCCAAAAGAAGCCTCCTACCCCAACTCCCATGGCCAAACCCGACAGACGTTCCGGCATAACGCGGTGCAGAGACACCATGACCGGAATCATCCAGAAATAAGCCAGGAACCAGAGATCATAGGGAGGAAAAGCCAGGGTAAACATGATCGCTCCCAGTGCAGATAGGGCCAAACCGGCTGCCAACCTGAATAAAAAGGAGCTTCCCAAACATGGCCGTCGGCAAACTTCTTCTCTACCTTGCATTTTCTCTCCCCTCTAAATTTTAAGTCTGGATGCTTCGAACGTTTATGAAAGTTTCTCTTTTCCCGTGTTATTTTAACATAATCTTTAGGTTAGCAATTTGAAGAGAAGAGGTTTTTAAAAAATTATAATGTGTGACAGTGGGGACGGGGCAAAATTGTCACACTGATCTGTATGAGCTGTTGATCTGTACCCGATAAAATAGACACTAAAAATTGCGATAAATCTACCTAATAACATTTGTAATACAAAGAAACAAGAAAAACTGTGTGACAGTGGGGACGGGGCAAAATTGTCACATTGCAGCTTACACCGATGATGGGCCAATGATAATTTTGATTATTTTAAATAAATAAACAGGATAGGAAGCTAGCCTTTGCAACATTAGATAAAGAGATGCCTGGCTTTCTGTTGTAGAGGTAGAGGTGTTTTTCCCCAAAAGTCTTCCATTTTTCCAAAAGGAATTATAAAATTAATGGTAGAAGTTTTTTGGGACACAAATAACATGAGAAAAGGGGAGGCGGTTTTCTTGGCTAAAGTGGGCAGAAATGACCCTTGCCCCTGCGGCAGTGGCAAGAAATATAAGAAGTGCTGTTTAAATGAGCAAAACCGGAATTTTCAGGTAATAGACGGAGGGGCACACACCAAACAGCCGGTAAAAGAAAGTTTTTTTCCAAGTAAAGCAGATAATGCCCAAAATGATTCGGGAGATAAATTATTTGAGATAAACCGCAGAGGGTCTGAACTGCTTGAGCAGAGAAACCTGGAGGAAGCAGAAAAGTTTTTTGCCCGCGAGCTAAAAGAATACGAGGATACCGTTTTGCGCAACAATCTAGCTACAACATATTTTTTAAAGGGGGAATTCGAAAAAAGTTTTGAGGCGCTGGCTCCACTCTTGGATCCCGATAATAGAGAAATAGAGGGTTCTCCATATACCTATGCCTTAGCTGCCCAGTTATGTGCAACTCGGAATCTTCCCGAAGAAGGTCAGGCATACCTGGACACAGCTGTCTGGCTTTTTGAGAAGACTTTTGGCGATTTGAAGCGTGAATTTCCCTCGCAAAAACTAACAGGATGGAGAGAATATACGGTCCAGTTAATGAGGGCTGCCGCCTACCTGGAAGACCATCGCCAGGTAATAGACCTATATTATTACTGGGAAAAAGAACATGTCAGCTGGGAAAATCATCATTTGGCTGCAGTAGCCAGTTTTAACCTGGGCAGATATCAACAGGCAATTTCGCTCTGGAAAGAAGTGGGTAAATATTGGTCACCAGCAAATTCGTTTACAGAAGTAACCAGGTTGGTGGAAAAAGATATTATCCCCCCCTTTTCCTTGCATTACCTTATCCCCCGCCCAGAAGAGATAAATCAAAAGTTAGAAGACCTGAGCCGGGGAAAATTGAAGTTAGAAAATGTATTAGAAGACACTGCCTACTGCATGATGTTACTGACTTTTATTTTTGATACTCAGGATGAAGAGGGCACATCTTCAGAATTACTTGAAGAGCTGGTTAAGAATGGAGGTAAATGGGGTGAAGAACTGGGCAAGAGGCTTTTGCATGCCTATTTTTTGCCTACTCCCTTACAGATGGCCGCCGTCAATGGACTGAGAGAAAAGGGAATTTATCAAGAGGGAGAACCCATCAAAATAAACTTTGATGGGCAAGAACAAGAAGTCTTTATCAAGAAGAGCAAAGTAGTAGAAGAACCCGACGAACATACTCTTATCGCCCTGGAAAAATCGCAGGAGCTAAAAGAAAAGGGGCGTTACGAGGAAGCTATTGAACATTTACAAAGCATCGTTTTAGAAAAAAATTTTTATCCCCCGGCTGCCATAAATTTAGCCAATTTATTGCGCCTTGAAGATCGACTAAAAGAGGCTGAAAAGTACCTGTCGATGGCAGAAGAAGTTTTACCCGATGAGCCAGTGGTTTTATTTAACATCGCCGCCTTGAGGCTGGAACAAGGACGCCTGGACGAAGCTGAAGAATACTTACTACATATTAATAGAGAAGAAGCCAGTGAAGAAATTCTGGAGAAAATAGAATTGCTGGAAGGGGAATTACATTATGCTAATCTCCGAGATTTATTTTTCAGAAAACAAGAAATAAGAAATTACTATGAAGAAATGAAAAGAACCGACCTGGAAGAAAAACCCGTGACTATCGAGTCCAAATTACATACCAGCTTGAAAAAACTGCCCGCAGAATGGCTTAACGTTATATGCAACATTTTGGAAATTGAACCGGCCCGGCAGCGCAAAGAAAGGGAAAAGCAATTGTATGAAGCTTTACCGGACCAAAATAATTTAAAGCTGCTACTTGATGCAACCCTTGATTCATCCTCCCGTGACTTACTGTGTTATCTTCTGGAAAAGGGCGGTTGGGCCCGCCTGAGTGCCGTAAGTCTTAAATTCGGAACCATGAAAGGAGCGGGGTTTTTTAGGGAAGAAAAACTACCGGATATACCTACAGCCCTTCTCTGGACAGTAGGATTGGTAATAGTGGGCAAAGCTAATCTCGACAAACGGCGGGAAAAAGTGGTCGTTATTCCCCAGGAGCTACGTCAGCCGTTAGCAGATTTGCTAAATATTAATTCCGGGAAATATATAGCAACAAGACAAACACAACAGCTGTCCTTCCAAAACATTGATGACTCTTGATTAGGCACGTGAGTATGGCAACCTTATTACACATGTATTTACAATTTTTTTATAAATTCACCGGGGGAACCAACCTTAAATTTAACCTTCCCTTCCCAACTTAGATCCAAAAAGTGGCGATCTAGAGTTACCAACCAGTCAACTTCACCTCTAATCGCAGCAGCCAGGATTAAAGCGTCATTTCTATTAATAACAGACTGAGCATATTTCAAATTCTGTTCATGGGGATCAACCAATGTAAAAGGCAGCTTCTTGAAGAGAGTATAATATTGGCTTACACATTCGGGCAATTTTTTTTGAATATTAGTTAAGACTTCATTTACTACGGTTTGAGATATATAGGGTTTAATTATGCCAAGTTCTGCTAGTATAAGGAGTCTATGCGAGGCACCACTTTGGGACGCCAGGCCGGCAATAATTACACTACTCTCGAAAAACGTTTTAATCGGTTTCGTATTCATGGCTATTTTCTCTCAATTCTTCCAAAAGCTCTTTAACATCAACCTGATTCTTTTCTCTCTCTTGGGAAACAGAAGAAGCAAGTTCATTCACCAGCAGCCTTTCCGGAGTTGCTACAATTGCATTTCCTACCTGAACTACATCTAAAATAGTATCTTCCTCTATTCCCAATTTTTCTCTAATACTGGCCGGAATAGTAATTTGCCCCTTGCTCCATACCCTGACTTTTTTTGATGGTTTTTGTTCAGACATTCAGACTTTCCTCCTTTCTGATTATCAGATTTATATGATACCATCATTTTACATTCCAGTCAAATCTATGATTTAGCTCATGTGACAAAATTGCCCCGTCCCCCGCTGACCATGTGACTAAATTGCCCCGTCCCCCGCTGACCAGTCCCACGCTGATACATTCATTTAGCCGATAATATCTTCATATTTTTTTCGACATTATCTAAAACATGTTATAATACTATTTGACTGAAAATATTTTCTTTTTGAGGAGGTTAAACTATGTCTTCTTTTCCGGATAGGAACAACCCCTATAGTTTTAACCCTTACTTGGAGTGGCGAAATAATTTTGATTATTACGCCGATGATCCCTTCTTGCAGGAGATGGTAAAGGTATTTGCCGGTTCCCAGGCCGAGGAAGTAGATCATGAGGCAAGGGAAATCTCCGAAAAGGTTTCTTTCCGCTGGCGGGATTTCGCCGAGAAGATCGCTTATCCTGAAAAGCGGCCCTTCATGATGCATTACGACGGCCATAAAAACCGGATTGACCGTATAGTCCGTCCACACGAACTTGAAGTCATGGAAAAAGAAGTTTTCGGGGAAGGTATTTTTTCCGACAACACCTCTCCCTGGAGCCGTTTTATCAAGATATTGCTTTTAAGCCAGAATTCGGAAGCAGGGGTCCTTTGCCCTCTGGCCTGCACCTGGGGGCTGGTTGAGCTTTTGAAATATTTTGCGGATACACCGGAAACAATGCATATTCTTAATCATGCCAAAGAGGGAATTGACGGAGATTACGCCATTGGGGCCCAGTTTGTATCGGAAATCCAGGGCGGCTCCGACGTCCCCGCTAACCTCCTGGAAGCCGTAAATGAAAACGGCAGCTGGCGTCTTTACGGCAACAAGTTTTTCTGTTCCGCCGCCCATGCCGATTATGCGGTCGTTACTGCCAAGCCACAGGATTCAAAAGATGTGGGCCTGTTTGTGGTTCCCATGTGGCTTCCCGGCAACAAGGAGAAGGAATTGCGCAACGGCTATACCATCGACCGCATTAAGTGGAAGATGGGCACGGTGGAACTGCCCACGGCGGAAATCACCTTTGACGGAGCCCTGGCCTACCCCGTCGGCCCGTTGAATCGCGGCGTGGCCAACGTGGTGAGCCTCGTCCTGACTTATTCTCGCCTGGCAGTTGGTATGGGCATGAGTGGCGCTATGTTAAGGGGCCTGCGGGAGACCAAGAAATACGCGGAGTTCCGCAGTGCATTTGGGGCTCCGTTAAGCGCATTCCCCATGGTGGCAGGCCAGCTGAACCGGTTGGAACACTATGCCAAACGCTCTATCGCCGGTAGCTTTAGCGTTTACCGGGATTTTATCTCCCTGCCCGGCGGCCTTGCCCCGGGGTTAACCACAGATGAACCGCCGGATATAAAAAGGAAACGCTTTAATGTGCGCCAGCTGGTCATGCTGCAAAAAATCATTGTGGCCTCAGATGCCATTGATATGTCACGTCTGAGCATAAGTATTCTGGGAGGGCACGGCGTCATGGAGGACTTCTCCAGTTTCCCCCGCATGTTCCGGGACGGAATGGTAAATGAACTCTGGGAAGGTCCGCATAATGTGCTTTTAACTCAGATGCACCGTGATTTTAAGCGAGTCGAAGAATGGTATCCACCGGAAGATTTCGTGGCCGATCTGCTGGAAGGAGCAAACCAGGATACCATCAAGGAATACACAGATGAACTACAGGAGATCCTGGCAGTACCTCATCTCTTCAGCATGGATGATAAGACCCTGAAAACGTGCGAACAGTGGAATGATTTTTGCACCCGGCTCTTCCACACCTACCAGGACCTGGCCCTTTCCCAGGTAACCGTGGAGACAGGGCAAGTGTGAGAATGTGACAGTGGGGACGGGGCAATTTTGTCACATCGCAGTTCGCTGCCGATGATAATTTTGATCTTTTCGTTGCCTCACAACTTTTTGCCCACAGCACAACTAAAGAAAAAACTCAAAAATAGATTAGTATTTAGCCCCTAATGCAATTGTAAGCAAATTGAGAGCACACAGAATTGAGCGGACACAGTGCACCAAGGGAATAATTATCTAAAGGATAAATGATGTGACAAAATTGCCCCGTCCCCACCGTCACGGGTGGGCTTGGACATCCCTGTGGAAGGCGGATGCACGATATTCTGTAGCCAGGAATGATGGGAGGTATTATTTTTATGTCTGAAAATCATAAAGAAGAAGATTTGCACCAAGAGGACAATCACCGCGATGAAGATAAGCACCAAGGTCACAATGGACACGACAAGCATGCCGGTCACAGTCCCGCTATGTTCCGGGACAAGTTTTGGCTTTCTTTACTCATGACTTTACCGGTGGTTTTTTGGTCGGAACATATTCAAAGTCTTTTGGGATACCAGGCGCCGGTGTTTACCGGTTCTGCTTATATTCCTCCTGTGCTTGGCACAGTGATTTTTTTATACGGTGGCCTGGTTTTTATTCAAGGGGCCTGGCGGGAGTTAAAAACGCGATTGCCCGGGATGATGACCCTGATTTCCCTGGCTATAGTAGTAGCTTTTCTTTTTTCGTGGATTGCAGAACTTGGGCTGATTCAAGCCGAAGCGCTTTGGTGGGAACTTGCCACTCTGGTTACGATTATGCTCCTGGGCCACTGGATCGAAATGCGCTCCATTGTTCAGGCGCAGGGTGCTTTGCAGGAGTTGGCGAAACTTCTTCCGGATACCGCTACTCGAGTCACCGAATATGGTGAAGAAGAAGTGGCAGTGAACGAGCTGAAAGAAGGCGAGCTCGTTCTGGTCCGCCCGGGTGAAAATATTCCGGTAGATGGGATTTTGCGAAAAGGTAAAAGTGACGTTAATGAAGCAATGATTACCGGTGAATCGGTACCGGTTAAAAAGCAAATAGGCGACGAGGTTATTGCCGGGACAAATAACGGGGATGGTTCGCTGCAAATTGAAGTTACAGGTACCGGAGATAATACCAAGCTTTCGGGGATCATGAAATTAGTAGCCGAAGCACAAGCATCTAAATCCAGGGCCCAGAATTTAGCAGACCGAGCCGCACGGCTCCTTACCGGTATAGCTGTTGCTGCCGGCTTACTTACTTTAATCGGATGGCAGCTTGTAGGGATGCCCATTGATTTTACCATAGTCAGGGTGGTTACTGTTTTGGTCATTGCTTGTCCGCATGCACTGGGCTTGGCTGTACCTCTGGTTGTGGCCATTTCCACAACCCTGGGAGCCTTTGGTGGTCTGTTGGTGAGAGACAGGTTTGGCCTTGAAGAAGCCCGGAATCTTGATACGGTAATTTTTGATAAAACCGGAACCCTTACTCTGGGGGAATTCCGGGTAGTAAACATGTCAACTGAGGACGGTGTTTCTGAAGAAGAGGCTTTACAGTTAGCTGCAGGAGTTGAATTGGAGTCTGAACACCCTCTAGCCAGGGGCATTATCAAAACCGCAGAGGATCGAAATATTACAATTCCTTCAGCTGAAGGGTTCAGGGCTCTTAAAGGCAAAGGAGTAGCTGCTACAGTTAATGGCATCGAGTACCATATGGGCGGCCCCAATTTATTAAATGCGGAAAACACGGAAGTGCCGCAGGCGCTTAAAGAAACATCTGAAGCTGCTGCCGAGCATGGTCAGGCAGCGATTTACCTGCTGCAAAACGGCACAGCAATTGCTGTTTTCACAGTAGCTGATGCTGTACGCAAGGAAAGCAAGGAAGCTATTGCAGCCCTTCAAAGCCGGGGACTCGAGGTGGCCATGTTGACCGGCGATTCTAAAGCTGTAGCCGATGCTGTAGCTGAAGAACTTGGGATTGATACGGTATTTGCCGAAGTTTTGCCGGAGGATAAAGCCTCTAAAGTCCAGGAACTGCAGGCTATGGGGAAAAAGGTTGCCATGATCGGAGACGGGGTCAACGATGCTCCGGCTTTGGCTACTGCCAATATTGGGATTGCTATCGGTGCAGGAACAGACGTTGCAGTGGAAGCTGGGCACATCGTGCTGGTGAAATCCGACCCCCGCGACATCCCGAGAATCATTACCCTTTCCCGGGCCACATACGGAAAAATGGTGCAAAACCTCTGGTGGGCAGCAGGCTATAATATTATCGCGATTCCTCTTGCGGCCGGAGTGCTGGCCGGATGGGGCATCCTTTTATCACCGGCAGTTGGCGCTGTCTTGATGTCGGCAAGTACAGTGATTGTAGCCATCAACGCGCAACTTTTAAGAAGGGTGGAACTCTAATGTGACAGTGGGGACGGGGCAATTTTGTCACATTGCAGTTTGCTGCCGATGATAATTTTGATCTTTTCGTTGCCTCACAGCTTTTGCCATAACACAAAAAAACAAGCCAAAAAAAGATTAGTATTTAGCCCCTAATGCAGTTGTAAGCAAATTGAGAGCACACAGAATTGAGCGGACACAGTGCACCAAGGGAATAATTATCTAAAGGAAAAATGATGTGACAAAATTGCCCCGTCCCTACCGTCACACAAAAAAGAGGGGGAATCCCAAAAGATACCAAAAGGTGTCAAAAGGAACCGTCCCCTATTGCACCCGGTCAATTAACCACTCCCGGTTTACCTCTAAAGGATAAATGATGTGACAAAATTGCCCCGTCCCCACTGTCACATGATTTACTGGTTGGCGAATTCGGCCAGATCGGAGAGGGTCTCCCAACCATATTTGGTTTGCGTTTCTTCAGTTACAAACAGAACAAAAGTATTATTGGCTGGCGCATAATCTAACCACTTGATACCGTTTTCCGCCTTATCGTAATCATGAATCTCTTGAAAGGTTTCTTCTTCCCCTTCCGGCAGCTCTTCTCCTTCGTATCCCATTACATTCATCAAACCGGTTCCGGTGTATTCCCAGTAAATATCGATTTCACCGTGTTCCAACGCCGGCCTAATAATGGCCACTTCACCAAGCCCGATTTCGTTATTTACCTCAAAACCCCGATCTTCAAGTAAATAATAAGTCATCCAGCCCTGGGTCAATGCTTCCGCAAAAGTTTTAGAGCTCACTGTTACTTCCCCGGCATCGTCAACGGTTTCCCCAGTTAACAACCCTTCTTCTTCCAAGAAATCCCGGGCCACATCTTTCGGGTCCTCTTCGTCAATAGCGGTTCGCAAGTTAAGCTCGGTTTGAGTTTCTAAATCCAGCCGCGAGGATATTTCCCGCATTAACTCTTCTATTTCCGGGTGGGCTTCTAATACCTCCTGGCGCACAGTAGGCGCCGCATTATAAGCCGGAAAAAAATCCTTATCATCTTCTAAAATGGCCAGGTCATATTTAATTATACGGCCTTCAGTTGCGTCGCCAACCCCCACCAGGGCATCGCCTTGATTTACCGCTGAATAGGTCAGACCCAGCTCAACATTCACCACTTCATCAAACTCAAAACCATAGTGTTCTTGAAAGGGATGCATGCCATCGTCTCGTTCCACCCACTCTGCAGAGCAGGCAACACTAATATCTACTGCTTCCTCTTCTGCAACTTCTTCGACACCATTTTCTACCATCTCCTCAGCGTCACATCCCACTAAGCCCGCCACCAGCAACATAAATGCCACTACAAAAAGACCTTTCTTCATCAGTTTACACATACTAGCCTTCCTCCTATCTCTTTTTTATAATATTTTTTCCGGTACTCCCACCTTTGTCACTCTCACCTCTAATTCTGCATTTTTCTTAGTTGCACAAAACCGCACCGGAAAAGTAAAAAACTAACGCGATTTTAAATGCACGGTGGTCAAAATATTTTCCACCACCGTAAGCACCCGATCCAACAATATGGCAATAAACACAATAAACAGGGTGCCGGCTAAAACCAGCTCCACCCGGAAAAAATCTATGCCGGCAAAAATTATAGTTCCCATGCCGCCGCCACCCACCAAAGAAGCTAAAGCTGCCGTTGCCGCGATTAAAATTGCAGATATTCTTACCCCGGCCATAATAACCGGCACGCTCAAAGGCAGCTCTACCCGAATAAGTATCTCCCAATCTGTCATCCCCATCCCCCGGGCTGCTTCGATTACCTCCCTGGGGACTCCTTTTAAACCAACCAGAGTGTTGCGAGCGATGGGTAACAAAGCATAGATGGTAAGCGCCAGCAAAGCCGGTTCCCGGCCTAAACCCAAGAAAGGAAAGAAGATGGCAATTACCGCCAGGGGTGGAATAGTCTGGCCGGCATTAAACACAGCCATCACTCGCTCAGTACTCCTGATAAAGCGACGGCGGGTCAACAATATTGCTACCGGAAAAGCCACCACAAAAGCAATTACCAGAGGAATCAAAACCAGTTGTAAGTGTTCCAGGGCATGCGGCGGCGCTCTATCCACCAAAGTGCTTATGAATCTATCCGTTTCAAAATCCAAATAAAATCACCACACAGGAGTATTCGTAACTAATAAAGTTAAATATTAGCATTTATTGCATTAATATACTCTTTAATAGCCGCCCAACTAATGGCACCGATTAATTCATCCCCATCCCGCACACCTACTGTGTCTGAATTCTCTTTAAGCATAATTTCTAAGGCTCGTTGCACAGGATCAATGGACTGCACGCAGCAGCCATTAGAAGATAAAGCAGGCGGTAGCTCCGCCTGAGGTTTAACCAATTCTGCCGCCCGGGTTAATTCCAACAATTTTATTTCCTTGTTTTCCCCGATTAAATCCTTGACAAAATCATTGGCGGGAGCGGTTAATATCTCCCTGGGGGTGCCGTGCTGAATCAACTTACCGGCTGCCAAAATTACAATATGGTCGCCCATTTTAATAGCTTCGTTAATATCATGGGTTACAAAACAAATGGTTTTTTTTAGCTCCTTTTGGAGTCGTAAAAATTCATCCTGCAATCTCTCCCTTACTATGGGATCCACAGCACCAAAAGGCTCATCCATGAGCATTATCGGCGGATCTGCTGCCAGCGCCCTGGCCACCCCCACCCTTTGCATCATGCCACCACTTAACTGATAAGGGTATTTATGCGATATTTCCTGCGGATCCAGGCCCACCATTTGCAACAGCTCCGCCACCCGACTGCGGATTTTATCTGCCGGCCACTTGAGCAAACGGGGCACCAAAGCCACATTCTGTTCCACAGTTTGATGAGGAAGTAAACCTACCTGCTGAATAACGTAGCCAATTTCTCGGCGGAGCTCATCAGCATTTACATGCTTATCTTTTACCCGCTCGCCCTTTATATAGATATCCCCATCGGTGGGCTCTTCCAAGCGGTTAATCATACGCAAGATAGTTGTTTTGCCGCATCCGGAAGGGCCCACAAAAACACAAATATTTCCTTCGGTAACTTGGAAACTAACCCTGTCTACAGCAGGTTCCCGGGCCCCGGGAAATATTTTGGTTACTTCATCTAAGACAATCAAATAATTCGCTCCCCCAATCAGGTAATTTCATCTTGATGGTCGTATCTTAATCCGGGTGAGGCAATTCGGCGCTCAATTTTGCCCAGCAAATAATCCAGCAGCAAGGCAATAAAAGAAACCAATATCGCCCCTGCAATAATCATATCCGAACTTTCCCGGGCAATACCATGATGTATAAGGCGTCCTAAATTACGTTCGCCAATAAAAGTGGCCACAGCAGCCATGCCGGTGATCATAACAGTTGTAATGCGAATACCGGCAAATATAACCGGCAAGGCAATGGGGATCTGCACCCTAAATAAAATCTGGCGGGCAGTCATACCCATCCCCCGGGCCGCATCTATTATCCCCCAATCCACCGATTTAATTCCCCGGTAAACATTACGCACCATAGGCATCATGGCATATAAAATCAAGGCCAGGGCAGCCGAAGTCCGCCCTAAACCTAACATGGGAATGGTAATAAATATACCAAACAATGATATGCTGGGGATACAAAACAAGAGGTTACCTACACTAAAAGCGCCAGTGGCTAAAGAATCATAACGGCTAATTAAGAGCCCGATGGAGATCCAAAAAATGAGGGAAAAAAACATTACGATAAATACCAGGAGGAAGTGATTAGCGGTGTAATCTACAATCTGCTCCCAACTTTGAATTATATAATCAATAAAACCCAGTTGCTCGTCGTAAAAATTAACGAACCACAGAACAAACCATCGGAGGAGTCCTTCCCCTAATTCCATACATATAGTCCTCCTGAAGGAGTTTATACTCGGACACTATGCCCACCAGCCAATTTTCCCCAAACTAAGATTAAACAAAGGTAGGATAAATCTAAACACATTATAACACAATAGTTCAAGTAACCAACTTTTCGCAAAATTTACTTTCCTGCTTGTTTTAAGCTTGAGTTTAACTTACTCCTATTTGGTAGTTTTGCAGGAGAAGATGAAGATGTTTGTGACAGTGGGGACGGGGCAATTTTGTCACATAGTGTGACAGTGGGGACGGGGCAATTTTGTCACATTGCAGTTTGCTGCCGATGATAATTTTGATCTTTTTTAGTTGCCTTACAGCTTGTTACCCAGCACAACTAATGAACAAGCCAAAAAGAGATTAGTATTTAGCTCCCTTGATGAAATTGTATGCAAATTGAGAGGAGAAAGAATTGAGTGGACACAGAGTACAGTGCCAAGGGAATAATTATCTAAAGGATAAATGATGTGACAAAATTGCCCCGTCCCCACTGTCACATTAAAGGGACGTAGTTAAATTTCCCAAAGGGCCTTTAAAAGAAAAGTCCTGCCGGTGAAAGGGGTAGCAAAACCAGCGACCCTTTGGGAAAAATTTGCATGCTGTGCATGTATGTATATCTATAAATTATTCAGTCAATCTAAATCCTTGGTATATATCCACCTGATGAGATCTTCCGGTTCGACTTCATGCGCACCGGCGCTTTGGTGGGAAAATTCACCATTGACACTGTACCTCCAGCCGCTTTCCATGCCGTGATCAAACTGGTAAAGGCCACCGATTCCTTCCACGTAAGCGCTGCTGCCACTTCCCTGGTAATCCAGTTCTATGCCTTCCCGGGTGGTCACCCTTTCCAAAACATTCAGCACCGTATCTTCTTCCTCTAATTCCACTTCTGTGGCTTCAAGTATCTTTCCCTCGTCCGAAGTCCCCTCTATGGAGATAACGGCGGTTTTAAGTTCCGGTTTCTCCTCGGAGGAATCACCAGATTCATCATCGGCAGCTTCATCATCGGATTTTTCTTCTTCATCTCCATTTTCTCCATTCTCATCTTCCTCTTCATCTTCAAGAGAATCCTGGTCTTCCTCATTTACCGTTTCATCACCTTTTTTCGTTTCTTCTTCATCTCCATTTTCCGCACCCTCATTTTCCCGTTCATCTGCAAGGGAACCCCGGTCTTGCTCGTTTACCGTTGCATCATCTCTTTCCGTTTCTTCTTCATCTCCATTTTCCGCACCATCGTCCTTTTCCGTTTCTATTGACTCATCATCGTTTTCTTCTTGCTCATTGTAGTCCTCTTTATCGTTAGTATAATTACTTTGTCTTTCTTCTGATTCGGGGGTTTTCACCAACTCTTCTTCGGCTGATTCGTTTTCCTTATGGTTATCACCAGGGGGGAAGAATGCTATGCTGGCAAAAATCACAACCAAAACTAAAACGATAATACCGATCAATAAAGAAACTCTGTGCCGGTTTTTTTTCATATTTTACCCCCCCTCCTACAACTTTGGTATTTTTAAGAATTGCGCACAGGCAGGAAAAATTTAATCCTCGTTCTGCCTGTGTGCAATCCATTGAGCCCGGCCGGAGCTAACTAATAAAGCACGCCGGCTTTTTTAATTTTAAACTTTATTCAAGCTGTACCTGTAATATTTTTTTAATTAATCTACGGCAGCTTCTTTTCCTGTTCTGTGCCAGATAGATTCGCCAATTTTCAAACCAGCCAATGCCAGAAGGGCATCATCGTGGCTTAGCGTTCCTGCTCCTGGCTCATCTTTCGTCCACCAAAATTGACCGTCATCCTCTTGAAATTCCAACAGGGCATCCAACGCTGTCCTGCCATTTTCAATCCACCGGGAATCTAAAATATCCTCCCCGACAGAGACCAGCCCGGAAATTGCCAGGGCCTGGGTGCTGGCGTTCTTGACGCTAAAATCTTCATCACCAACGAAAAATGCTTCTTCATCTTGCATATCTTCAAGATAATCCAATGCATCTTCCACAACATCTTTTACATCTTCATCATCCAGATACCCGGATAGGGCTGTAAGATAAGAGGCGGTAGCATCTATACCCATACTAAAGCTGCCATCCGGGTTCTGTTGCTCTAACAGGTAATCGATTGCCAGTTCCCGGCTGCTTTCATCCCAATCTCCCACATCAAGTCCAAGTTCTGCGCCCACATCCAGGGCTATTACCGCCCAGGGCTGCGCTGCCTCTGTATAATCTTCGAATTCACCGCTGTCCTTTTGCAAAGCAGACAATTCTTGAAACAGGTTTATCCCATCCCATGCACTGGAAGGGTCTTTCTCTGCCACCAGCAACTTAAAGATATAATGAATTTGCCAGTGGGCGCCTTCTTCGGGTTCATAATTGCTATCACGCCAATCCTGGGTGGTTTCCCAGGGATCGGCATTTAAATTTTCCCCGGCGCCCCAAAGCCCAGGCATCCCCTTCCAGGTGTCAGGGGGATTATTATTTTCTTCATACCAGGATACAGCATCATCCATGGCTAAAGACAAATCTGTGTTTACTTCTATAGTATTGCTGGCCGAATCCCCTCCCAGGGAATCTTTTTGGGCCTGTATGCTTATTCTTCCCGAAGAAATACCTTCAAACTCCATACTAATCTCCTGGTCTCCCTGCTTTTGAATATCTTCTAAAGCAAGTTCTGTATCGCCCGTATCAACCTCCCAGTTATCAAGCTCTTCAGCACCCTCTGTAAATTCATCGCCGATAAGCTCTACTTCAATTTGCGGATCTTCTTCTCCATAAGAAAGTTCGGCCTGCGTGGATATCTCGGGCCACCTGTTGTAATAAAAGAGTATTTCATCTTCATCCTCAAGGATATACGCATCAGCGCCCACTTCGGGCGACTCATCGTTTACTTCATACATCCATCCGTCCGAACCGCCGAAAGTTCCTCCTTGTTCACCATCAATCGAACTAATCATAACTCCCCAGTCATAATGCTCAAATTCATAATCTATATTTTCATCCATTAGCCCCTGCTCCAAAGCATCCAAAGCTGAAGGTTCTCCGTTTTCATCTTCTAAAGCAACCTCCGTAGCGGGCAGGATGGTGTCGTTTATTCCTTCCACCTGTAATTCTACATGTAATTCCTCATCATCATCTTTATCATCTTCTTTTGCTTCTTCTATCTTATTGCTCACTGAAGTCTCTACATCGTCGCTCACTGCAGAAGTGCCCCCTATTATTTTTATTTGGCTGTTAGCAGTGATTACATTATCAAGGTAATCTTCTACCACTTCCGGAATGCTCTGCACATATAAAATGGGCAACTTGTAAATGCTGGCTCCGATGGCATCCACCAGAGAACCATCCGCCCCCCCGCTTAAGATCAGGTCTTCTTCGTCGGCAAACATTTTTTCGGCAACTATCACACTCGTATGATAGCGGTCTTTTCCGGCCAAGCGCGTTTCAACCTCAACCACTTTTTCCAGGTTTTCTGCCAGTTCAGCGCTGATTACCGCCTGGCCGCCTACCAGATAAACCCTTTCTAATCCCAGCTCACCGATAACTTCTTCGGTTACTTCCGGCAGGTCATTATGCCTAACCTGTAGAATCGGGGCAACATCTCTAAACGCCGCCGTCCCAGAAACCAGTGCATCAGCGGTGGCAGTGCCGTTTACAATGAAGGCATGTTCGGCCATGTTGCCTCTATCAGCAACCTCCTCGGCTATGCGCGCCGCCGTTTCAAAACGATCGGCTCCACTAACCCGCTTTACTTCCAGATCCATCTCTTCTATCTCTTCTGCTACATCTGCCGAAATCGCGTTAGTGCCACCAAGCATTACTGCTTTTGTCGCGCCCAGTTCCTCTATTGCCTGCACAGTATTATCCGGAAGTGAATCCGGTTCCACAAGCAACACGGGAGAGTCTTCCACCCCGGCCAAGACACTGGCAGCCAAGCCGTCGGCAAAGTTACCTTCTTCATCGCCGCGGGCAATGATTACTTGCTCCGCCGTACTGTACTCATCCAAAGCAATCATTGCTGCAGTTTCATAACGGTTTTCTCCTCCTACTCTTGATACACTGTCCGCTGATTCTCCTACTGCCACTGATAATACTGAAACCACAAAAAATACCAATGCTAACGATAAAACTATGGGCATTTTTTCTACTTTCCGAAAGATACTCATTTGTAACCTCCCATTTCAAATTATTTAACCATAAACTCCTTCAACCTGATAAACTCCTTCAACCTGTCTGCTTAATTTGCCACTTACCTGATTTCTCAATTCCTTCTCGCATTTTATGGGATAATCCTGATAGGCCCATAAAAAAAGCCTCAGTCCTTCCGTGAGGAAAGAACTGAAGCATTTACCAGGCATTTATATAACTTATCCCAGCTTACACCCCCTTTCCTGCGAAGAAGGTAAATAAGCAAAATGCAGCGAGTAGGTCTCCTGGCTTGCGGATCTTAGCTTGTTTTCGCCTTCCCAGGCTGTTAATATGCCCAGTGGCATCTATGAAAACTTGCTCTCCGCTTACAGTGGCGCGACCGCCCAGGACTTTCACCTGGTTCCCTTTTATTGATCTTTAATAAATTGATCAATACTCGCCACACAAGCAATTATTTAAGTTTTCTATATGGAAGGTTATCATCAGCTATATGTTTCGTCAATCCTTTCCTGAGGTAATTATTCTCGATTTCCCCATAGTTTGGCTTAAAATTATTCTTTTTCCCGGGTTTTTCTTTTGCATTTTCTACTTCCTTGTTTATTTCTTTCAGATTCAGATTAATGAAATTGTAAGCAATTTGAGAGGACACAGGGTATCAAGGGAGATTATCTAAAGGATAAGGAATGTGACAAAATTGCCCCGTCCCCACTGTCACACCAGCACCACACTATCTAAAGTGTGCTCGTGGCACACCCCCGTCCCCACTGTCACATAAATAATGTGAAAAAATTGCCTCGACACTGCTTTTATGCTATTTCCGCTATCACCATGTTTTTGAATCTTTTCAAATGCTTCATGGTATAATAATATAAAAAGAGAAGATAAAGGAGGAAAAAGCTAAATGGATATTTTTATTACGATCATCCTGATAGCAATTATTTTATTTATTAAGTTTGCTATTCTAAATAATATAGTAATAAAAATGACCGGAGCTATGCCTCTCCCGGAAAAAGAAGCTCCGGAAGTTCATGCCATTTTAAAGCAGTTAAGTAAAGAGGCATCAATCCCCACTCCTGATATTTATTTTATGCCCTCGCAACAGCCTAATGCCTTCGCCATCGGCCAGAGCCAATCAACTGCGGCAATTACTCTAACCGAGAAATTAATGGAGATCCTGGACAAAAAAGAAATAGAAGGTGTTATTGCCCATGAACTGGCACATATAAAAAATAACGATACTCTAATCAGCACAGCGGCAGCAGTAATGGCAGGAGCACCCAATTACATTGCGCGGATAATTTTAGGAAAGAGTATAGGTGGATTTGGAATTCTTTCACACCTGATCACCATGATCTTTGCTCCACTGACAGCCTTGCTTATTCGGACTGCAATCTCAAGGTCACGTGAATTTAATGCCGATAAAACAGGTGCCCGACTATGTAAGAGTCCAGAGAGCCTGGCAAATGCCCTTCTAAAAATGCAAAAACATCCTAAATCTTCCCCGATGAAAGTTACCCCGGCAACATCTCATCTGTTTATCATAAATCCCAATACTGCTCTTAGCCTGGGCAGGCTCTTTAATACCCATCCTCCAGTTAACGAACGGGTAAAAAGATTAAAAGAGATGAAGTAACACTTCTTCATAGGGACAGGGGAACAGGTCCCTTCTCCCACCCCATTGCAGATAATAAAAATATAAATGTAATTGCTCTTTCTTGAAAAGTGGAGCAAAGGAGCTGTCCCCGCTTTTAGCAATTACAAATCGGAAAACACGATTTATCACACAGACTCCTGTCCCCGGAAACCCGGCAATGATATAATAAAAAAGATAAATAAAGGTGTATCATGAGATAATAACTGCTTAACACTTGAGGCGTTTGGGATGAACTTTAAAATAAACTGGAGGATGTAGTTTCTTGGAAATTTTGGCCCTGGTAATAGCAATATTGTTGTTTTTATTAGGTATAGTTTTTACCATACTGCCTCCGCTGCCAGGAGCAGTGGTAGTTTGGACGGGGATGCTGGTTTACGGCCTGTTTACCGGGTTTGCCGATCTACCGGCATGGTTTCTGGTAGTTCAGGGAGTTTTGGCCCTAGGCATAATAGGAATTGACTACTTAGCTTCGGCTTTGGGGAGCAAGTATTTTGGTGGCTCCAGGGGTGCTTTTTGGGGAGCAATTATTGGGCTTTTCTGCGGCCTGTTAATCGCCAACTTGCCGGGCATGATAGTGGGAATTTTCCTGGGGGCTTTTGCTGGTGAATTAATAAAGCTAAAAGACCCGCAACAAGCTGCGCGAGCAGGCATAGGCGCCCTGGTAGGATTTTTAGGAGGCATCCCTTTGAAAATCACCCTGGTGATTATCATGATTGTCTGGTTTGTGGTGCAAATTGTTTGAGGTTAAATGCAGGCAGAAAGTTCCAACTCACGCACATTTAAGAACTGTATTTCACCTCATAAATGGTCCCCTGATCTGCTTTCTTAATTCTAAAAACTAACCGGTAATTTTGTATTCTGCCCGTTCGATGAGTTCTTTTTGCATTTCTTGATTGAGGGTAACAAAATAGGCATTGTAACCTGATATGCGTACCAGCAAGTTTTTATAATGTTGCGGATTTGCCATGGCATCTTGTAATGTAGCTGCATTAACCACATTAAACTGCATTTGCATGCCGTTGTTTTTGAAATATCCGTAAATATAACCCGCCATCATTTCTACGATTTTTTCCCGGCTTCCATTTGTCGGCGGCACAAGCTTTACGTTAAAGGCTATGTTGTTATCCATATGAGAAGGTTCCAGACTGGCCACATCCCGGATGTTGTTCAGGTAGTCTTCTGAGGCAACAGGCTGTGGGGTTAAACCGGGAGTAAAAGCTTTGCCTGCTTTTCTACCTGATGGAAGAGCTCCGGATAGGTTGCCATAGGCTACATGTTGAGACATGGACCAAAAGCCGGTGGTATAGGGCCCACCCCGGTAATTTTGGTGGGATGCATAAATATCATGAACGAGGCCTGTAATCCTACTTGCCAGTTCACGGGCCTCCTGATTTCCAGAACCGAAGAGGGGAACTTTGTTCTGAATGTAAGTATGCCAATATGAATCGTCGTCTCCGGAAAAATTTCTATCCAGCGCCTCTTTTAACCGGGGAAAACTTATCTTTTGTTCTTCAAATATCAACTTCTTTATCACCATCAATGAATCGGTTACGTCAGCCAGTCCAATATTGGCGGTTCCGGAAGTGTTGTAGAGTGCTCCACCATTAGTGACATCCTGCCTCTTTTGCAAAGAGCCTTCTATTAAAGAACTAAGTAAAGGAGTGGGCCGGTAAAGAGAGTGTGCTTCTGCCAGATAGTGGTTAAGCTCCACAGCTTTGGCGATAAGGTATTCCAGCTGGGCGGCAAATGCATTAAAAAATTCATCAAATGTTTGGAAAGCGTCTAATTCAACACGCCCGGTGAGAGGTCCTAATTCCCAATTCATTAAGGGATGCGTGCCGTTGTTGAGAGCCATTTCCAGGGCAGCTACCAGGTTAAACAGAATTGAACCGGTATGGCCCATATGACGTCCCGAAATCGTGGCTTCCACACATCCGGTAGCCGACCAATCACGGGCGTGTTCCGGGGGATAGCGGTGCTGTTCCAGGGAGGCCAGGACTGCATTGTCATTGTGCATGGAAGGAGTAGCTGCGGTGGTATAGTTTACCTCACAAAGCCTGCGCAAATAGTTGCCGGTATTCACCCGGGGATTAAAGCGGGCATTAACATTGGGATCCCTGATGGTAAGCATTTCGGTTACTTTTAATATTAAATAAGTCATATCATTAACAGCATCTTCACCGGAAGGAGTAACCCCGCCCAAAGTAATTGCCTGATCCGAAGAACTGCCGCCAAATAAATAATTACCAATATCTGGCACTAAGGGCAAATGATCAGTGCAGCGCATAAACAGACAACCGATGAGCTCCAGGGCATATTTTATGTATTCTTTTCTTTGTGTGGCTTCCTCTATACTTGCCATATCAGCCTCAAAAAAAGGTTGCAGCAGCTGATCAAGCCTGCCCAGGGAGAGTCCTGTGTTGGTGTTTTCCATATGGAGGGCAACCCAAATAATCCAGATACAGTTCACAGCTTCATCTAAAGTTTCCGCCGGATAAGCAGGTACTTTTTGACAAATCTGAGCTATCCTTTGGAGTTCATTTTTGCGCCCGGGATCAGTTTCGGTTAAACTAATCGCCATTGCTTGCTCGGAAAGATTATTTGCATAAGCATTAACCCCTTCCAGGCATGTTTTCATAGACTTAAGAACCTTTATTTGCTTTTCCGGAGGGGAATTATCTTCTGAATGAAACTCCGCATAATTGTTTGTCAAGGGGGAATTTGAAGATGAAGAAGTTGAAGGTGCATAACCGTCTAAGTTTTCATTTGGTAATTCTAACTTTTCTAATTCCGCATTAATCTCACTTATGATCCCGGTAGTTCCTTCCCGTAAAACTTTCGCAAAATCAGGGACGGTGTGTGAAATGCCAACTGATTTCCAAACAAAATAACAAACCCACCGCTCTTCTATTAGCTGGCATAGAGGTTTGTCAGCAGTATTTCGCACCCACTCCCGGAAGTTGTGTTCTGCCCAAAAAGCAAAAACATCATGCAAAATATCCTTATCTTCTGAGCTGATGCTATAGGGATTAAGACGGCGGTTTTCTATTGAATTCAATTCCCCCCATATCATCGTCCCCTGAGCATCGGGGTAAACAATAACTCCGGTGGGCAATTTCGAAGTAGAGGTTCCGGCAAGCAAGTCATCATCGTCTATTATCGGTTGCCGTTTGCTCATCAAGTAATAGAAAGCCTCAGCCTGCCTAAGTTCCGGATTCCAAGGGTTTCCGTCCCTGTCGAATTCCAGCCCTTCCCTCCTGAACCATTCAGTAAGCAATTTGGGGCGCTCAGTACATAATTGAGGTTTTTCGTTGAAATGGCGGTCTAATTTCTTTTGCAGACGCGGAAAGTGGTCTATATTATATTCACCCAGATAAGGATCTTGCAACCATTTTACCCCCGGATCTTCCCGGATGCCTTTTAAAGATTCCTTACGTCTATTGTAAAATGATGTGGTCATATCATTTTCGCCGCATGAAATGCTCTCTTCGGATTTACTATGATTTTTTTTAGGGCGTTGCGATTTTGCCATTTTATTCTGCTGCAGGTTATTCATTAGCAATGAGGTATAATAGTTGAAAAGTTGCAGGTAGGAGATATTGCCATCTATAATTAATTTGTTTTGTAATATCAAATTTAAAAGTTCATGAGGGGCAGAGGTAATCATTTCCCGCAATAATCTTCCTTGCACTGAAATCAATTTTACATCGACATCTTGGGGAATGCCCCGCATAACTTTTACTTTTCCATTAAAAAATCTAATTGCCCAACCTTTATCCTCAGGGCTGCCTTGAAAACCAATGGCAAAATTTATCCATCCATCTGAGCTACTTAAGTATTTGCGAAGAGCGGGCCGATAGTTAAAGTTAACCGAAAATAAATAAAGCAACCCCGGCATAAGATAATTCACGAGAAAACTCCCCCAAAAAATACCTTCTTCTTAACATCCTTATTTGCAGTTATTATAACACATAAAGGGACAGAGAGACAGGAAATGTGACAGTGGGGACGGGGCAATTTTGT
>Ga0207421_10001736_pt1 | contig 27725 bp, 33 predicted proteins | sample SodLakKL_010_SED_4_FD_187542 | JGI IMG/M metagenome (GOLD analysis project Ga0207421, IMG submission 187542) | Alkaline sediment microbial communities from Lake Tanatar, Kulunda Steppe, Russia - 8KL_010_SED (SPAdes) (version 2) | ecosystem: Environmental > Aquatic > Non-marine Saline and...
AACTTGTGTGCCGGCGACCCTGAGAATCGAACGGGCTTATCCGCACCAGCCGATGCACTCCCGTCTCGCAGGAGAGCCTGCCGAATGCGAAAGGTCCGATAACTCTCAGCGTAATTGACCGGATACCGGCCTCTTCGCCCGGTGTGATGTCAAGCTCCTCGTATTTATAGCCCTCATTTTCAAAAAACCGGGTGTACATACGAAGCAGCATACTCGCCCAGTCACAGCTTTCTGTTCCGCCGGCGCCGGCGTGAATGCTGAAAAAGCAGTTGTTACTGTCCGTCTGGCCGGACAATAACCCCTGAAGCTCGATCTTATCGCCCTTTCGTGCCAGTTCAGCCAGATCGCGCTCTATCTGGCCGAGCATCTGCGAATCAGACTCATCGGCTGCCATTTCGCAAAGCTCCTCCAGCTCACAGGCCTCCGTATAGGCCTGCTCCACAGGCTCGATCATCTGCTTCAATGCGCTTAGCCGCCTGACCACCGGCTGAGCCGCGTCGCTGTCGTCCCAGAATGTCGGCGAGGACATCCGTTCCTGGAGTTGTTCTAATTCCGTTTTCTTACTCGGCAGGTCAAAGCCACTCCCGGACTTTTTCGATCCGGGCCCGCTGCTGGCTCAGTGATTGTTTGATTTCCGTTGCTTCCATTTTAGTCCCCGTTAAAAGATCAAATACACGATTCGCTGTAAAAACGCGTTTATACCACAGAAATACGCCTCCTGCAACGCCCTATGTTCACGCAAAACACTGCAAAGCACACATTTTGAGCAACTATCTGTATATTTGATAGATACTCAACTAACACAACATACCACAGTGAGCCAAGCTGCCGCCCTGCCGCTTTCTCGTCTCTTTATAAAATTGACAACACGCCTGTGATGTTCCACATGAAACACCGCCCTGCCGAGAACTTCCGGCGTATTCTTAAAAGTTTTTCGCATGCTAACTTTCAACAAGCCGGTCGATTATTTTTCAAAGCATCTCGAGCAATGCGACCAATCGTTTTACCTTTACCGTTATGTGTTCCATGTGAAACATTTTTTCATCTGAACGACTTTTTAACTGGAAAATTACAGGAAAACCATTAAAACTTACGAAATACTATTAGTAGTCAGGCTCAAACAAAAGTACGGACGCTTTGCCGCACGCCGCGGCACAAAGAAAGGATGCACAATGGCTAAGAACAAAAAGCAAAAACATCTCGGCAGGGGGCTTGAATCACTTCTGGGGCCAATAAACAGCACCCCGCAAACCCAGCAGACAGCCGAATACGAGGAAATACCCGTAGCCGCCTCTGCAATCCCGCAAAGCCCGCAGCAAGACGATAAAGCAGCCAAAGACGGCGTTGCCAGTGTAAAACTAACCTCTATCAGGCCGAATCCACACCAGCCGAGAACAAAATGGGATGATACGCAGCTTGAACATCTCGCAGAGTCTATCAAAGTAAGCGGCGTAATACAGCCGATAGTCCTGCGCCAAGCCAAGCCGGGATATCAGATCATAGCCGGCGAAAGACGCTTCCGTGCTGCGGAAATCGCCGGACTGACCGAAATACCCGCCATAATCCGCCAGGCGACCGATGAGCAGATGCTCGAATGGGCTCTTATAGAAAATATCCACCGCGAAGACCTGAATGCCATCGAAAGGGCGGCCGCCTATAAAAACTATATCGAGAGCTTCTCATTAAACCAGACCGAGGCTGCCGAGAGGCTCGGTGAAAACCGCTCCGTCATCGCTAACCACTTGCGATTACTGGACTTACCGGAAACAGTCCGCCAAATGCTCATCGACGGCAAGCTCAGTATGGGCCACGCCCGTGCGATACTCGCCCTGCCGACAGATGAGCTTCGCAGGAAGCTGGCAAACAGAGCGCTGGCCGAGCGACTCAGCGTGCGGGAAGTCGAGCGGGTGATCAGAAAGTACCTGACCAGCCAGGACAAACCGCCGAAGAAAGAAAAAACCAAACCCGCCCACATACTCGATCTGGAAAGAAAGCTTGCAGCCCAGCTCGGCACTAAAGTCAACATCGAAACCGGCAGGGGGGGCAAACGCGGTAAAATTATTGTCGAATTTTATACCCCCGAGGAATTTGAACGGCTCACCGAATCAATGGGTCTTGCCGCGGTGGAACAGTTCGAGTAATTGTATATCCGCTATATTTAGTTAATGTTCGAGGCCAATCTTATGCGAGCAATAGTGCAGAGAATCGAACGCGCTGAAGTGGAGGTTGACGGCGGGCTTGTCGCAAAAACAGGGCCCGGGCTGCTGGTGTATCTGAGCGTCGGGCCGGACGACAGCGAGGACGATTGCCACTATATGGCCGATAAGCTCACAAATCTGCGAATCTTTGAAGACGACCGGGGCAAAATGAACCTCAGCCTGCTTGATACAAAAGGCCAGTGCCTTATCATCAGCAATTTCACCCTCCACGGTGATTGCCGCAAAGGCCGACGCCCCAGGTTCCGCGCAGCGCCGCCGGAAATGGCCGAACCGCTGTATGATAAGGTCGCCGGATTGATAGAACAGCAGGGCGTCAGCGTTCAAAAGGGCGTATTCGCCGCGCACATGGATGTCGCCGCCATAAACGACGGGCCGATAAATCTACTGATAGACAGCAAACGAGCTTTCTGAAAAACTCAATATTAGAGCCTCGCCCGCTAAACTACGAGGCCTGTCGTATAAACCGCACTCAGTATTTCACAGTGCAGCCGTAAGGATCGGTTTGCGGTATCGAAACCTCCTGCCCTGCCAGCAATTCATCAAGAGCCTGCTCGACATAGTTAATGTATTCCTCATCCTCGGGCACATTGCCTAACGGAGCGTTATCTATCGCTCCTTGATAAACAATATAGCCGTCACCGTCTATAATGAACATTTCCGGCGTTCTGGTGGCTCCATAGGCTTTTCCGACTTCACCGGATCTGTCGTCGAGAATAGGATATGGTATGTCGTGTTCTTCGATGTATTCCAGAACATCCGCAGCTTTGACATTGGCCGAACTGTCCACGGCCAGCCAGACAACGCCGTCATCTTCATACCTCTCGGCCAGCTCGAGCATAGTGTTGGCTTCTTCATAATGATACACGACAAAAGGACACTCATGACTAAACCACTCCAGCACAACTATTTGTCCCTGGAAATCCTCCAGCGCAATCGGTTCAGTGTCGGCATAAAAAGTGGGCAACTGAAAATCCGGCCCGGGCGGAGGCGTATACGCCGGTGGATGCGGCACAGGCTCAGGCTCCGGTTCTGGTTCAGGCTCAACCGGCTCAAGTTCAAACTCCGGAGCGGCATCGGGGTCTTCGGGAATAACAACTTCCTCGTCATTATCAGGGCAGCCCCCGACCAAAAGACCAAGACCAATCGTGATGATTACCATAATGTGCAGCTTATTAAACATTTGCTGACCTCCCGGCTAAGTTAAAATTTTATAGCTGTCATACCGGCCCGATACAGCCGAACCGATAACTTGCTACAAAATATTTGACTATAAAACCGAAAAAAATGCAAGCTCTTTTCACTGTAAACCGCGTTACTAATAATTTTTCTATAATTTTTTGAAAAATACGGAATTCCCTATTGAACATTAAGCAAAAAGTGCTATACTAAAGAGCAACTTGGTGGATGAAATATCGGAGGACATGCAAAAAGTTCCTATTAAAATACGAACGGTAAAAATACATACTCTTTCTAAAGAGTAATACGATACCACGGGCTGGGGTTTAAAACTCCTCTTCCTCCCTCCCGACCTCAGCCCATTTTTATTTTTATCGAGTTCGTAATTATAACCGGATACCACGGGCTGGGGTTTATCCCTCCTTCTCTCTCCTCCTGCCTCAGCCCATTTTTTTCACCCCTAAAACCTGCCCCTATTACAAAAATGTTAAAACTAGCGCATCTTGTTTATTTTAACTAGTTATTTAAAATTTGCTTGACTTTTTGCGAAAATATGAGAAGATATTTCGTGGAAGAGGTGCTTTGGCAGAAAAAAACTTTTTTAGGCCGAACCACATTCCAACTAAGCCGTATTGTTGATAAGCTTACTACAGGGCTGAGATTATCTCGCTTTTTCCTCTCCCTCCGCGTCTCAGCCCTGTCTTTTTTTGCGCAGAAACAGCCCCTGAAACCATTCCGGCCCAAAAATACGAAAACCGGAAGACTTTACAACCTCTCAATCAACCGTGTTTAACAGCTCAACAAGCCTCTGCGGCACATAAGCGTCCGCAAAATCAATTATCTGCCTTATCTGACTGGTTCCCAGGTCCTCTCCGACCTTTTTATTATTAATATCAACATTCACAATAACCCCGAATTTCGGTTCGGGCAGCTTTTGTGCTCGTGAGCCTCTGCGAGCGGCGACCTGAGTAGGCCGTATCTCGACATTAACATTTTTGTCCTGTTCGGGCATCTCCAGAAAAATCCGAACATTCCGAGCAAGACTCTGCCAGGTGCTGCTTTTCAGCCGGGAACTTACTATCTCAAGCGAATTTTCGCCGCCGCAATCGAACACCATCTCGTTAATAACGCCCACCCGCACCACAGCACGATCGGGAAACTGCATCCGCATCTCAGAAAGAGCCTCCAGAAAAACCTTATCAATACCCGAAAAGGCAAAATCCTGCGGCTCATCCACAAAAATGCGCTTCGGAAATGTAAATACCGCTCCGGTCTGCGTGAACGAAAAAGAATTCATATTAATACGCTTCTGGTTGGCAAGCAGAAAGCTCTTGTCCACTCGGATATGGTTAGGCCCTGCCGACATTGTCTCGAAAAAAGACGGAAACTTCTCCGTCAGCATACTGCAATAATTCTGCATACGAGCCTTATCCTCGTGCAAAACCGTCGGCGGACGAAGGCTCACGCCAAATTTAACAACCCACTGCGACACCGCATCAGCGTCGAATTGAAAATCCATAATTTTCTCCAAAGAATATAAAACTACCGATAAAGTTTACCCCCAAGGCATCTATAAGTCAAAGAAAAGACGCCAGAGCCGCCCAATCAATATGAACGACCCACACCGTTATCCGTCTTTCTGTAATTGACGAAAAAATACCGCAGCGCATCTATCGGATGGTCATACAACCCGTCCTTTACCGGCAGCTCTCCGGTGTCCGGCCGGTCAGCGTAATGATAACACTGCATCGCCTCTATCAGCCTGCCGCACCGCGGAGAAATTACAAGCCTGCTTCGTCCGTCTGCGCTGCGTATCGCCCGGCGAATCAGCTCGATACCCTCGCCAATAGAGCTGCGCCTGTAACGAAGTGCAATGCCAAGGCCGCGAAGCTCACGAACAGCGCTTGTGCCGGTAACATCATTAACACCCGCACCGGCAGGATCGCAGAAAGTCCCGGCCACCTGCGATTCGTCACAGCCTGTCCGCTCCATAATCTGCCGGCCGTGAATCTCAACCGTCGCCCGCCGCCGCACATACTCATCAATAACACGCACCGTCCCTTCACCGTCCACCTGAATCCACAAACACACAAACGGATTGACGAACCCGAAATCCAACGCTCGATAAAGCGGCAAGTCAGCGTTATAACTTACCGGACGCACATGCACATTCGGGTCAAACTCGTCAAAAACAACATTTGCCACACTCGGCCTAAGGCAAAGCATCTCCGATTCCCAACCGGCTCTGCTGGATCGCCGCATCTGACTGATACAATCATCTATCCGCAGATACCCGCAGGCCTTTTTCGCCCTGCCCCGACAATCCTCCAGCAAAGCACATCGGCTGCAGCTTCTGTCCCGACACCGCTGGATTACCTCCCACAAACACCACTTAAACACCGGCGTATTGTTCTCTGCCGCCGAGGAAACCACCTGCCGCATCAGCCCGTATGGCCGGTGCATAGTGCTGATAACCTCGACTGCGCCCAGCAAATCATCCGTCCCGTGCGTAATAAACTGAGCCGCCGAAAACACATCCTCATCGAAAAGCTCCACCTCATCACATCGCAGCTTGCGAACATGCCTGCCCCGAACGCTCTTTGCCGATTGCGTCAGAACCTCAACATCCGAGCCGTTTGTAAAAGCACAGCCGCTTTTGCGGACATCGCCCCGGACAAACTCCTCGAACCCCGACCCGATGAACTCCACCAGATAATCATACATCCTGCCGGACTGCTCACCGCTGCCGCCGAGAATCCTGACCGTGCAGTTGGGCTTAAAAACACAATCCAGCAAGGTCGCCGCCGCTGCCAGGGCGGTCTTGCCGCCTGCACGATTAGCCCATACCACCGCGTCGCCGTTTTTGGCTGCCCACGGCCTTGCGAAATCGCCCGCGAAACTGTGCCACAAATAATCAAGCGGACTGCTGTGCTCGTCGCAAATCCGCCGAGACGGCACATCAATTCCCAGAAAAACCTTCACATAATTGGCCAGATCCTGCCTGGTCTTTGGCCGAGTCCGCCGCAGCGTTTGATAAATGGATTCGGCCTGTGCCAGTCTCTGCTCTGTAACCTGCGTCTGCGTCATTTCAACCCCCGTCTTTGACAATTCACAAATAGACCCTCGCCATATCGGTTGCAAAAGTAGGGGGGCAAACCGGCATAAACCTATTGCCGGCAAAGATAACCGGCGACCGTAACAAGGCGTATCTTAGCTATCGCGGCACTGGCGCTCGGCGTCCAGCATTTTCTTCAGCCGTTCCTCATGCCTGCCGCCTTGAAACTCCGTAGCGATGAATGTCTGAATAATCTCCAGAGCCTCCTCGATAGACATCATTCGCTGGCCGATTGAAATCATATTGGCGTTGTTATGCAGCCGGGCAAGCTGAGCCGAAAGATTATCCCAGGCCACCGCGCAGCGAATACCGGCGACCTTATTGGCCACCATCGCCTCGCCGTTGCCCGAACCGCCAAAAACTATCCCGAAATCGAACTTGCCCTCAGCGACCGCCTGCGCCGCCGGTCGGATATAATCTGGATAATCACAGGGCTGGGCAGAATGCGTCCCAAAATCCATTACCTCATACCCCCGCTGATCCAGAAATGTCTTTACCTGCTCTTTATATTCATATCCTGCGTGGTCAGAAGCGACAGCGATTTTCATATCATAACCTTTTTGCGCAAAACAGTATTCCAGTCAAAATTTTACGCGATAGTAAAGCACTTACCGGCGATTTGGTCAAATGATATTTCACCGCCGCGACCACAGCGCATAAAAATAGGGAGACGCAGGCTGAAAATAGCAACGATATGTTGTAGGCCCGTCTCCCAGTTACGAAATGCCGCTTTGCGCCAGCTCCGCGGATTGACGCCGAGTCGTAACCGACAGTATGCATTCGTAACATATAAAACATAATATAAAACCGCCCCTATCCCAAATCACAACTCAAAAAAACCTATCCTGTCACTGCGAGCAAATGTGAACAGCCTCCTAAAACAGCCGCGGCGCCAGCCGCATCAACTACTTTTAACTTTATACTTCTAACTTTATACTTAAAATAGCTCGCTCCTTTTCAATGTCCGGTCCCCCGAAGGCCAGCCCGGCTATCTGTTAATAAAGCTTCTCATAAGTGCCTTTATCCCGCCGTTTGAGCTTGTGAAAGCCCTGCTCCTGAGCCTTACGGTCGAAACCACTCTGCGAAGGCCCTTTGCGTATCCCCATAATAACCCTGCGCACCCCGCAGCCGCACTCAGGACACTTCTTAAGAGCCTCATCGCTCATCTTCTGAACCGTCTCAAAGCTGCCGGCACAATAATCGCACCCTTTTTCACCTTCAGCCGGCTTATAAACATATGTCGGCATAACTGGCTTTCCTATATCCTCAATTACAAAAACAAAAACTCTCGCCGCCCGCACCCGTGCAGGTCTAAACACCATCGCAACATCAAATCAAACCGACGCGGCGACGCCTCAAAGCTGACGACTCTTGTGCCAGGCAAAATCAACTATATCCGGCTTGGCCACTTCGCGGAAATCGTCCATACTCATATGAACCGCCGCATCGGCCTTGCCCGCCTGAAAAACAATGTGGTCATCACTAAGCAGCCATTCATCCATCAGCGTCCGCAGGCCGTAAAGATTGCCCAGCGGCGGCTCAGCCCCGTCGTCACAATCCGGGAAAAGCTGACGAATCTCGTCTTCCTCGGCAAGCCGCAGCTTATCCGTATCGAAATGCTCACGAAGCTTGTCCATAACCACACGATGCGGAGCCGCCAGCACACACATTACCGGCTTCTCATCGACCATCACGATTACCGGCTTGGCGACATACCGGCCTTTCTCATGCTCATGAGCGGCCACCTTCTGCGCCGAATGAGCCGGAACATGATGAGTCAGTTCATACTTAACGCCCGATTTGTCGAGAAACTCCTTAACTTTCATAATTACCTCCCTCACCAAAACAAAACTGACATAAGCGCAAAGACCACCGATGCGCCTGCCCTTAAACGCCGCGGTGATCGGCCAACATCCAGCTTATAACCGCCAAGACCCCCTGTCAAGTCTTTCATTAATACAAAACTCCACTCATTTCCAGGCGACATCTCCAACCAACTCCCCTCTTTTTCAGGAGAGTTCTCTCACCAGCTCCCATCCTTTTCAGGCGCCCGCTCTAATAAACTCCCCTCCTTTTTAAGGAGGGGTGTCGCGCAGCGACGGGGTGGTTTCATTCAAACCCTTTTTTCCACCAGCCGAAATGCTCGCGGATATCGTCCAGTACGCCATCGAGGTTATCAAACACCCAGCGATTGACATACCTCAGCGTCAAGATGCCGTGCGTTTTGACAAACTCATCTCGCCGCCGATCGTATTCGACCGCATCCGGGTAAAAATGCGGCTTGCCGTCCAGTTCAATCGCCAACCGCTCGGCAGGGCAGTAAAAGTCCAGAATAACGCCGCCCAGACTGTGCTGACGGCGAAACTTGCGCCCGTCAAGCTGTTTGCCTTTCAGCGCCGTCCACAGCCGCGCCTCGGCTGGCGTCAGATTCTGCCGAAGCTGCCTGCGAAAGGGCTTCAGTTCAGGATGATTATTAAACCCTTGCTCGACCATCTGCCTGTCCTTTCATTTTTTTCAACTCCCCTCTTTTTCAGTAGAGTTCTCTCGCCAGCTACCATCCTTTTCAGGCGCCCGCTCTAATAAGCTCCCCTCCTTTCCAAGGAGGGGTGGCCGCGAAGCGGTCGGGGTGGTTAAATTACCACATTCCCACTGTCGTTGTTATCAATTTTATCCTTTGTCTGCTTCGCTACCATCGAATAACCCCTGTTTTCATACCCCCTCCCCCCTTCGGGGTACTCCCCCTTAACAGGGGGAGAGCTATTTATTTTAGCTCCCCTCCTTTTCAAGGAGGGGTGTCGCGCAGCGACGGGGTGGTTAAATTCATCCCTGCCCGGGCGGTTCACTATCGAAAAAATTGGCCTGCACGGGCTTTTTACCTTTGCTCTGTCTCTTAGCCTGCCGCAATGCGGCCTCCGTGCATCGAATGATTTTAATAAAAATTGTTCAAATCCCGTTTATGTATAGCAGATAAGCCCCGAAATGCAAGCGGCAAAAACTTCTTATCAAACCCCGATTAACAACACACATCACCAAAGTCGTTTCCTGCCGCAGTTGATGGCGATTTCAGGCCTCCTGTGAAAGTTAAGTAATCATCTAACAAGCCGATTATACCACAAATCCCGAATCCGACAAGAGGCTTTTCCAAAGAATCTGATAAAATTATTCATCCCCCACATACTGCCCCATTGTCACTGCGATCCCCTCACTGTCGCTCCGAACGAATGTGAGGAGTCTGCTGAATCAACCGCGGCCACAGCCGCATTCCAAATAAAATAACGATGTCGCTGCGCGACGCTGTTTCAGCGGATTCCTCGGCTGCACCTCGGAACGACCCCCGTACGATGCCGAACAATTCCAATGCTGCCACCCGCCAACCGTCCCATCTGCCAACCCGCACACTTCAAAAATTGTCACCCCGCACTTGATGCGGGGTCTATCAACGCTGCGAGACTGTGGGTGCTGCCTTGCGGCATAGCCGTATCCGTGGCTCTGTAGATGCCGGATCAAGTCCGGCATGACAGCTTTTGCCGTCCGGCATGACAATCCACTGCGTCCGGCATAACAGTTTTTGCAGTTGGGCTGGGTGAGTTACTTCTTTCCCTTCTTTTCTTTCTTTTCATTCTTGTATGTGCCCACTTGCTGCCCATTTGTTGCCCATTTACCTGCTCACTGCTTTTGTTATTCTGGTCGCTTTTGATGGTTAGAACCCAAAATTCGGCAGTTGTTTGTTGCCCATTTTGCTGTCCGTTTTCGAGGTATTTTCAAACTCCGTCCCTGCCGACAGCCGCATTCGGTAAAAAACGGCCTCACTTTCAGGGCGGCAGCAGCGAAGCGATGCGCCGGTCAATAAGCCGCACAGAAAAACACAAAATAATTCCACCACCAAAAATCAAACAACTGTTGTTGTTATTATTCTTCTTACTTCTTGTAATTATTGTTAGTGGCTGTTTGATGGTTGTCCGATGGTTGTGTGATGGCGGTTTGATGGTTGCCCGATGGCGGTCAGGCCTGTCCGGTTATGCTGTAAATATCGCCGCCGCTTGGCTTTAAGACGGATTTTTTGATGGCCGTGCCGATGGTCATAATCCGGCGGCTTCGCGGCATGTTCACGGCGCAATAAAGGACGCCCCTAAAAACGCCCCTGCGAGGGCAAAATCCCGGCTGAAAACCCAACCGTTGCAAAATCCCGCACCACCGCTTATCATTAATATCATCATAAAATACACCAATTACAGGAGAAAATTATGGTTACCGCACTGGTAATGCTCAAAGTCCGCCGGGACAAGGTCAACGAAGTAGCCGAGCAGCTGGCCCAGATGGATGAGATCACAGAGGTCTATTCCACAGCCGGCCAATGGGATCTGACCGCCATAATCCGAGTGGCCGACAACGAAAAACTCGCCGACCTGGTCACCTCAAAACTGCTCAAAATCCAGGGAATCACCGACTCACAGACCCTTATCGCATTCCGCGTCTATTCCAAATACGACCTCGAGCGGATGTTCTCTATCGAGTAATACTCGCCGGCGAACTTAGTCCCGACGCGGCGGCATATCAAGCGGCGGAGCATCCCCGCGATACTCCAGCGGCTCAGCACGCCGACGAGCGGTGTCAACGACAAAAAACTCACCCGGCCTGCGCTCGATTATCGCACGCTCATCACCGCGCACCGTAAAACCGAAAGGCCTGTAAGGCTGCGGCTGCTGCTGAGTCGCCGCACCGGCCATAAAGATAACGATGCCCAGAAGAATACCGATTACCAGAATCTTAATGTCATAAAAAAACTGCCCCATTGCATACTCCCTAAATCTGACGGTTGATTAAAATCTTCATCCCGAACGCTCTTGCCCAGCTCGGCCTGCCAAAACAATTATATCTCAAGCCAAACCCCGAAAATACGCAAACCGCCGCCAAGTCAGCTCAACATCTGCTCGAGCCACTTTATCCGCTCACGACAGTTCGGATGCGTCGAAAAGTATTCCCCCAGCAGAGGCTTATATTCATCCTCGGCCAGTGTTTCAAACAGCCTTATCCCGCCGCGTCCGTCATAACCGGCGGCCTTAACTAACCGAACAGCAAGACCATCGGCCCGCTTTTCCTGCTCTCGCGAATACGCCTTTTCCAGAAGCTCCATACCCGCCCGGTTCAAAGCACCGGTAACCATATGGCGAACAGGCCCGGCCCGCGAAACCGTCCGAATCAACGCACTGCCAACCATCCGCTGCATAGCGTGACCCTCGGCCACATGAGCTATTTCATGACCAAGCACAAACGCCAGCATATCCCTGTCATCGCCGCAAAGCTGCATCATCGACTTACTGACAAAAATATACCCGCCCGGCAGACAAAACGCCTCCGGCTTGTTTCTGTCAATGCACTCAAAATGAAATTCGCCGTACCGCCGAGCAGGGCCGCGAACCAGAGACTTGCCCAGCTTCTTCAGGATTTGCTCATATTCTCCCCCGCCGCAGCCGGCACATTGCCGACGCAGATAATGCGCCATCTCCGCCCCGACCGCCTTTTCCGCTTTAATCGCCTCTGCCTCAGGCCCGGTCGCCGCAGTCCACATCCATTTTGCCTTGCGAACGCCAGGTCCGGCCTTGCGACCAAGTTTATAAAAAAAACTGCCCATAGATTTATCCCGACCCCGTTTCGATGTCCTCAGCCATCATCACAGCCCGAATCTAAAGCAGTATGGTAACCAAAACACCACCACATTGTCAATCCCCGCCACTGTGGGCAGCCCCGCTAAATCTACCTCAAAACGGGCCAATACAGTAAAATCTCGCGACAAAATAAGGAATTACCTTATTGCCCCAGATTAAGGTGATGGTAAAATGACAGCAATGGTGGTTGCCAAATGTTGCAGCCAAAATTGAATATGGTGCTTTTTTAGGAAGCATCGAATCAGAAAGGTGGAAAGTAGTATGAAAACTAAACTGATTTTTACATGTGCAATAGCCCTCTGCCTGCTGACCCAGGCGGTCACGGCAGCACCGACTTTTTTAGATACTTACACATCAAGCGGCTCGTGGGTTTTGACGGTATCGAACGAGCTCGGTGTGGGCAACTACGGCCAGGTCAATATCTGGGCCGATGCTGACACCGGAATTGTTGAATTTGAAGTAAATGCTTTTGGTGATGCCTATAACCGAACCCATGGTAACTTTGGTATCCAGCACTTTGGGTTTAATTATGACCTGCCGTTCGACCTTGATAAAGACATGGTTGACCTGCCTTATAGCTGGAGCTACGGCAGCGGCAATAGAAGTGAGTTTGGTTACTTTGAAGGGTTGATCAGCGGTAACGGAAATACGAGACAAGATCCTTTGAAATTTACAATTCAGTTTCCCGATGAATACTATGAATATTGGAACGATGCCAAAGCCGGCAATTTTGCAGTTTTTGGTAATAAAGGCGCTTTATTTGTTGCTCATATCACGGACATCGGCTTGGATGATTATCGTGACATAACCAGCCACTGGGTCGCCGCTATTCCAGCGCCCGGTGCGATTCTGCTGGGCGGTATTGGCGTTGGCATGGTAAGCTGGCTCAAGAGGCGTCGCGCTCTGTAGTTTGACAATTCAGCTCGATTTTGTGTTTTAACTCCGGCGACGGGGCGGCATCTATGCCCCGCGCCGGTTTTTTATATGCCAAATAAAGCTCCTCTCCTTTTCATGACAGCTTTCTGACCAGCTCCGCTCCTTCCCAAGCAGGGGTGGCCGCAAGGCCGGGGTGGTTAAACCCTACCATCACCGCCCAGGAGAAAAATCCACTAAAAAAAATATAACTTTTTGCTTGATTTCAATATAAATAACCATAGAATGTACGGAATTGACTTTTGTTCAGTAGAAAGGAATTGAACTATGCCGATCCTGATGGTAATTTTATTAATTTTACCGATATTGCTGTTTCTTGCAGCCGTCGTCATCGGCATTGTCACAAAACAGGCCTATAGCTATTATTTATTCTTCGCGTCAATCCTCATCGGCTATTTGCTGCTGGTCTTTTCGTTGGGTGAACTTGGGTTCAGAAGGCCTGTAAATGAACTTCTAATTCAAATATATCGCCCCATGCTCATCACCGCTTTGCTCATGATTGCCGGACCATTCGCGCTCTCGGCGGGAATCATCACGGCTGACCGCTTTACTCGCAACAAGACTAAATAGCCATACATTAATCAAATTGAAGGAGACCAGCATGCAACCTCTACTATCGGCTGTACCGAATTGGGCAATCGGCCCGATGGAAATAATTGTTATTATACTGTTCATATCGGCGTTTATAAGTATTTTACCGGTAATAGCGTTCTGGAAAATATGCTCTAAGGCAGGTTTTCCGGGACCACTGGGATTATTAATACTGGTGCCGATCGGCAATATCATCCTGCCGTTATATTTGGCTTTTGCTCGATGGCCGGCACTGGTGCCAAATAACCACGGAAGTAAAATGATGATTGCGGAGTCCTCGGCTACGCCTTCGGAATGACAGGCCGTGCAATGCTGCATAATTCCTCTTTTTTATACCCCCTCCCCCCTATGGGGTACTCCCCCTTAACAGGGGGAGAGTTTAATATAAGCAGCATTCACGGCTGGGACTCGGCATGACCCGCAGCCAAGCCGTATCAGCCACTTTTAACTTTTTACTCCCAACTTCTCACTTAAAACAGCTCCCCTCCTTTTCAAGGAGGGGTGGCCGCAGGCCGGGGTGGTTGAATTATATCAGTTAGTTCCTGCCTGCGGCGTTGACAAAGCTGCGGTCATAAGCGAAAATACCCACCGTATTGTCTTACTTTTTGCGAAGCAGTGCTTATGAACAATAACTTCTCCGGATATGCGATAAACTTATTCTTCGATGAGCCGCTCGAGGCGGCTTTTCGCGGCCTCTGGAAAAACATCGCCGACGCCGGGCTCGACTCATTTCTACTGGAAATCCAGGCAAAGCCCCACATCAGCCTCGGCCTGTTCGAGGATAACACCGACCCGAAAATTCTCTGCCAAATCGCAGAAACTCTCGCCCAGTCAACCCCCGTCATACCCCTGCGGTTTCCGGCAATCGGCGGCTTCTCACTGACAGAAAGAATGATAATCATGCCCCCGTGTCCGACGATACGGCTGCTCACGCTCCACGCCGACCTGCACCGCATGCTCGCCCAGCACAAAATAACATCCAGAGAACACTACCTGCCCGACCGCTGGATCCCCCACTGCACCGCCGCATACGATGTAACGCCCGAAAACTACCAGGAAGCGTTCCGGCTCTGCTCGCAGCAGAAACTGCCCTTCAAAGGCTCAGCGGTAAAAATCGGAATAAGCTCATACCCGCCCGTAAAAGAAGTCAATTCCTTCAAACTCCGCCCGAGAGCCTCATAAAACTGCCAATTTCTACCTTTGACAACACCCCCCGCGGCCTGTTAGCATGGTAATTTAGTATTCGGCAACGCAAAATTACGCCGAAAACAGAACTTGTTAACGCAATTAGAGGAACGAACAAATGGCAACGGCAAAAAAAGGCGACACCGTAAAAGTCCACTACACCGGCAAACTAAAAGACGGAACAGTCTTCGACTCGTCAAAACAGCGTGAAGAACCGCTGGAAATGACACTCGGCGAGGGAAAAATTATACCCGGTTTTGAGGAAGCCATAGAAGGAATGGAGCCGGGACAGACCAAAACCATCGAAATCCCTGCTGAAAAAGCCTACGGCAAACACCAGGAAGAAATGGTGCAGGATGTCGAAAAGAGCCAGTTTCCCGATGATATGGACCCTCAGGTTGGCCAGCGATTCCAGGTAAACCGACAGGACGGCCAGCCAGTGGTCTTCACCGTTACCGATGTAGGCGATGAAAAAGTAGAGGTCGATGCCAACCATCCGCTGGCAGGCAAGGAACTGGTCTTTGACCTGGAACTTGTCGAAATAGCCGGATAGAAGCTCAAAAGATGGATTCGAAAATTCGCCCGCACCAGTCGTCTGTCTATATATAAGCCCGCGGCCATAAATAAAAGGACTGCTGAAAATGGAAGCGTATCAAATAAGCCCCGAAAACCTGCCCGATCTGACGATACAGCGGCTGACGCCCTGCGACATAACAAATCCGCTGAAAAAAACAGGTATCCGCTTTATAAATGACGACGCTTCGGTAGCGGTTTATGCCAATTCAGCCCAGCTTCAAAACTATCTAAAGTTCAAAAACACAGACCAGCCCCCGACTTTCGAAATGGCAGGGCCCCGGGAAAAAATCCATTTCGACCCCGACAAAACAACCGCGGCAATTGTAACCTGCGGCGGACTCTGCCCCGGACTCAACGATGTCATACGCTCGCTGACACTGACCGCTGTCTGGCAGTACGGCGTAAAGAAAGTCATCGGATTTCGCTACGGCTACGCCGGACTGTCCTCAAACTCACTGGCAGCCCCGATAGACCTTACACCCGAAACCGTAGAGGACCTCCACACCGTCGGAGGAACAATACTCGGCTCAAGCCGCGGCCATCAGGACCCTGCGGATATGGTCGATCAACTCGTAGCAAACGACATAAACATACTCTTTACCATCGGCGGAGACGGCACGATAAGAGGCGCATCAAAAATCGCACAAGAAATCGACCGCAGAAATCTCGACATCTCCGTAATCGGCGTGCCAAAAACAATCGACAACGACATCACCGGCGTCGAACGCTCTTTCGGCTTCTTAACAGCAGTAGAACAGGCAAGAGAGGCAATCGTCGGCGCACACAACGAAGCAAAGGGAGCATACAACGGCATAGGCCTGGTAAAACTCATGGGAAGAGACTCCGGCTTCATCGCAGCAGAGGCGACCCTGGCCAACAGCGATGTAAACTTCTGCATGATACCCGAAGTCCCCGTCCGGCTAAACGGCGACGGCGGATTCCTCGAAACTCTAAAAACAAGACTGCACCAGAAACACCACGCAGTAATCGTACTGGCCGAACGCCTCGAAATAACGGACATCCCAAAACAGGAACATACCGAAACCGACGCATCCGGCAATATCAAATATCCCGACATCGGGCTTTATATGAAAAAGCGAATCGAAGAATACTTCACCGAGAAAAATGTCCCCATCTCGCTGAAATACATCGACCCCAGCTACATCATCCGAAGCCACACCGCCAACTCCGAAGACTCGGCCTTTTGCCTCAAGCTCGCACAGCACGCCGTCCACGCCGCGATGTCAGGGCGAACAAATATGGTAATCAGCAACTGGAACCAGCACTTCACGCACATACCAATGGCACTGGCAACCACAGGCAGAAAAACAATCAACCCAAACGCAGACCTATGGCAATCAGTCCTGATCGCAACAGGCTCAGTAGTAGCCCCAAAACACCAGGAACAGGCAAGACTCCACCTGCTGTCATAACCAACCGGCCTTGCACATCACTGGAAAAAACTCTGAACATAATCCAATGTCAGAGGAACAGTGCTGCCGTCGCCTCGCCTTATCGCCTTGAAGCCGGCTTCATAGAACATCTTTCGAGCCCCTGCCACATCCAGACCTCGCTTTTTTGATGTATCTGTTGCCTCATCTCTTGGATTGGCCCCGGATTCGGTATAGATAACATTAGCCCCGGAAGTTAAACCGATTAAATTGGGTTCGTGCACGGCAATATTGTCTGTTGTCACGCAGCCCAGAGAAGCCAATACTACCACGGCCAGGATTTGCCCCAGTCGCAATTCTGAAATCTGACCGTGACCTGAAAGAGGAGAATCAGGCAGAAAGACCCGCCTCATAGCTGCATGCTGGAAGCAGCCGTACTCGACACCCAAAAAGAGCTGGTCCACCAACTCCTCGGCAGTGTGTTCCGGGCCAATCGGCTCGCAGCAATAATAAAATTCCAATCCGGAGTTTTTAATGACCTGAAAAGTTTTCTTACGATCATCGGGATCGAGATCCGTATCCGTGCCTTCACGCAGCCGGCAAACATGATAAGCGCCATTAACACCGGCTTTATGCAGTTCTCTGGCCTGATTTTCATCAAAGTCACCAATATTGACAACTATTTTCGTCCGGCTGTCAATTGCTTTGCGAACATTTTTAACGATATCAAGCAGCCGATCAATTTCAAATTCATGCATAGTCATTAAAAACAGTGCATATAGATCTTTACCGCTGCAAAAAGTCTCGGCCCGCTCAATTATTTCCTCTATCGACATTTCAGTGTCGGGAAATTTCGTATGCCCTTCGCCGAAAACACAAAAGCGACAGTTAGCCGGACACGCGAATGTTTCAATGCCCATCTGACCCAGAATAATCGCTTCATTATTAAATCGTTTTCTGGAAACCGTATTAGCAACAGCACGAATAACACCGGCTTCAACAGATGTATCCTCAAACGAAAGCATATACACACAATCATCACGAGTTGGCGCCGAGCCTGCCATTGTCCTGGATAAAAGGTTCTTTAGTCTCTCGGGCAAAAAGATGTTTTCAGATATTTTGTCGGTCATTTCATATCCTGTTTAATAAAGGTTAACAGCTCATCAACAGCCGCTCGATAATCGCTGAGCGTTTTTTCCCAGTTACGCAGACACTCCATTCCCTCAGATGTAATCTCAAATAGCTTTTTGGCAGGGCCTGTATCTGTGGTTTGCCAGTGCGATATCACCAACCCTTCGGCCTGCATTTCTTTCAAAGCCCTGTATATCCCCGCCGTGTCAGGGGCCCGGCCTTCAAACATAAGCAGCCCTGAAAGGATCTGCGCGATCTGGTAGCCATGTGTTCTTTCCTTCGCCAGTATCGCCATAATCCCCGGCCTGAGAAAACGCTGCAGCGACTTTCCAAGACACGGGCAATTCTCGTCAATTTTCATAATGCTCATACTCCAACAGCAGTTACCTGATATTAGCCTTATCCATCTATGTGTCTAAGTCATATAGTATATGAGAAATTATTAAAACATCAATTGCTTATTTCTGCACTTTCCAAAAAAATTGCATTACTTTATCTGCCGCAGGGAAAATTTTTTGATGATAAGCAACAGGAAAGTTATATTATGCTTTAGCAACATTCTGAAAATTGTCTAAACGGCTGGAGCGAAAAACTTATGCAAAAAGTAAGACTCGGTATAATAGGAACGGGTATCGCCGCTAAAAAGCTGCATCTGCCGGCGCTGCGAAAACTCGAAGATTGTTTCGAAGTCACCTGCGTATGCAATCACACAGAACCCAAAGCGAAGGAGTTCGCCTCGATGGTGGATGCTCCCTATGTTCTGGATTACAACGAACTGCTCAAACGGGATGATGTCGATGCTGTTGATATAATGCTGCCGGTGGAGTTGAATTATCAGGCAGCTACGGATTCGCTCCGGGCAGGCAAGCATGTTATGGTGGAAAAACCGATCGCCGCTACACTCGAGCAAGCCCGACAGATGGCCGATTACGATAAAAAGTATCCATCTCTTGTAACAATGGTGGCTGAAAACTTCCGCTATGCGCCGGGAATATTAAAAGCAAAGGATATCATATCGAGCGGAAGTATCGGGGATGTGTATTCTGTTCACTGGGACGACTTTGGCCTGATGACTGCGGATGTGGCGTATGCGCATACGAGGTGGCGCATTGAGCATAAGTATCCCGGCGGGTTCATAATGGATGGGGGAGTTCACAATATCTCCGCCCTGCGAACGCTGCTCGGCGAGCTGGATATAAAATCCGCCAAAACTCTCAGTATAAATCCCGATATAGGCGAGATTGATTCTATTACTATGACTTTCGAGACTCCGGACGGTGTTTTCGGATGCTTTAATGATTATTTCTCCAGTAATGGCTTCAACGAAAACCGTCTTGTTATTTTGGGGACAAAGGGTTCAGTTATATTGTCCCGGCATAAAACAAACGAGCTTGTTGTCGTTACCGGCACAAATATTGCCGAACAGAAATACGAATTTGATTATTCAGATTCCTACACCGACGAATTCCGCGATTTCTACCATGCGATAACACAAGGTAGGCAAGTCATCAGCACATTCCAGGAAGGAGCGAAAGATTTTGAAACCATTCTCAACGCTCTCAAAGCAGCAGGTGCGGCGTAACCGGCAAAAACAGTGCCACCGCGTCTCAGCAGCCCCAAAACATACAGACCAAGTAAAACTCCACCTGCTGTCATAACTACACGCTTTTTTGCTGGCAATCAAATCACCGCATTACTTAAAAAGTTCAGCATGCGAGCCCATACGCAACAAAAGAAGTTCGCCATTCTTCCGGTCAATCCTGTAAATAAGCAGCCAGTCAGGAGCTAAATGCAGCTCCCTGTAGGCTTTCATTTGACCCGTAAGCCTGTGGTCGTGAAACTTTCGAGGAATTTCCTCTCCCGAGACCAAAATAGTTAAAACCCGTTTAAGCAGGCCGAGGTCTTTATTTTGCTTTTTAGCTTTTTTGTAGTCTCGCTTGAAAATATTTGTCCGAATTATTCTCAAGAATCCAGTTCCTCAAGTAATTTATCAACATCCTCGGCCACATAAAGACCTTTTCCTGCCTGCACATCTTTAAGAGCCTGCGATGTTTGCTCATTTGGTATCTTAAGATCAAATGGAATCCCCTTGTTTAATACAATCTGCCTCAAATATATGCAGACAGCCTCGGACATTGTCATATGAAGATGGTCAAGGACTTCCCTGGCCTGCTTTTTGGTCTCGGAATCCACCCGAACATTCAGTGTCGCGTCAGAACCCATAACACACCCCTTTCCAAGCTATTATCTCACTACCACAATACCTTATGCTTACATTGTATATACATAGTATAGCTGTTGTGTTCAAGGAAAGCAAGAGATTTTCACAAAAAATTTCATTTATTACTTGGCGGTAAGTGAAGTTCTGCTAAAATACACCTATACTATCCGGAAAAGGCGTTCTGTAATCTGTGAAATAGAGCATAGAAGTTCTTTAAGAAGGAGCATATCATGAAAAAATCACTTATTGTATTCTCATCTCTACTTATTGTTGCTGCATTGGCGTTTACAGGCTGTATAGAAGAAAAGGCCGAGTATTCCATCAACCCCGACGGCTCCGGTAAAGTAATCTATGAAATCCAAATGCCTTCGATGTCCGTTGATTTAGAGTTAGGGGACGCAGGCTCAAGCACCAGCGGACCGGATTTACGGGCTATGGTAAAAGAGATAATCTTGTATGAGTCTCAAGGCGTGGATACATGGAAAGATATTTCATTTAAACTGACCGATGAGAATCAGCTGCATTTTAAGGGTACGGCCTATTTCCCAGACATCACCAAACTGCGGATCGGCGATTTTTCCGATGGATTAATTATTAACCGAACCGATGGCCGGCTTACCCTTGAACTGGACATTAACGGAGAAAAAAAGCCCGAAGAACTCACCGAGCAGCAAATCGACGAGCTTGTTGGCCAATTCCGGCAGGAATATTCGCAAGGACGCCGCCAGGCAGGAGAGTTTGTAGCCCAGATGCATCTCAAATCATCCTACCGTTTCGGCGGAGATGTAGTAAGCTCCGGCAGCTTCGAGTCACCGGCCCCGGATACTCTGACCTTCGAACTATATGGTCCCCATCTACTGGAAAAGATAGATTTTCTCTATGAAAACGAAGATAAGCTGCGGGAAATAATCCGTCAAACCGGCACCCATGACATCATGCCCATCGGAACATCTGCACTGCTCTTCGACAGAAAGCGGCCTGAAAAAGCGGTGGTCAATCTTGGCACAACGCCGCTTTTTGACTATGATGCCGAAGTCGCACAAGCCAAAGAAAACTACCCGAAAATGATGGAAAAGCTGCAACTGGCCGAAAATGAACAGAACGATGAAATAAAAAGCAGTACCGAAGAGCCTCGCGACACTCACTTTTCCATAGCCGGCACAAGGGTCGTAACCCATACCGATCGCGATAAACACATAATGCCCTTCAATAGCTTTGAACCGAACATATCCTATTTTGTTGTAGGAGAGCTTGAAGAACCGGTTGGCGAAATCACCGCTCTCGACCTTACAAAAGCCTCAACAGACCAGGGACAATGTCTGCTCTCGAATGCCCAAACAATTCAGCGTATCCAGAATCGAAGGCTTCACCCGGACAAGCAGACGGTGAGCTTTGTTGCGTGCCTTGATTTGCCCGAGCCTGAAGACCAAAAAATTGAAAATCTCGCAGGAACCCTGGAGTTACTCACAGCCGGCGGCACAAAAGAAGTCGATCTGGGACTTCTCGAACTGGCCGAGGGTGAGCCAACGCAGATTGAAGATTATACGGTAAAATACCACGGCCCATCCCAGTGGAACCCCGAGGTGTATAGCTTGACCATAAAATTGGATTTGCCTGTGGGAATCTTCGAGTCGGCTACTCTCTACGACGAAAACGGCGATGAGCTTTCCGTCCGGCCAGGCACCACTGCTTCATCTGGTGGCAGGCTAATACATACCGGTGTCCAGAAAGACGGGCCGTTTCCCGAAAAGGTTCACATCGTATTAAACCTGCGAGACGATGTTGTAAGGACCAAACTGGATTTTGAATTTACCGACTTGCCCTTGCCGCCAGTTACTTACTGAAATGTCACCGCCGGCAATGCAACAAACCAAGTGGCGTAAATAACCGGCTGTCTAAGCGCTGCCTAACCGCTTTTTATGCCGACATCCGCCGAGCTTGTATCCTTGCCGCGAAGGCTGACTGTAATATCTTCATAATCCAGATCCACGCCCGCCAGCTCGATTGCCTTTTTCGCCACATAAACCAGCCCGGAACAGCACGGCACTTCCATATGAAGCACCTTCAAACTTTTAATCCGGTTGGCCTTTAGAATCTCCGCCAGCTTTTCAACATAAAACCCCGCGTCGTCAAGCTTCGGACAGCCTATCGCGATACTGCTGCCCTTGAGATACCTGCTGTGAAAGTCACCCATCGCAAACGGCACGCAATCGGCCACCAGCAGCAAATCACAATCCTGAAAATAACTAGCGTTGGGTGAAACCAGCTTCAACTGCACAGGCCACTGACCAAGCTGACTGCTTACATCACCGGCTGCCGGCTGCTCATCAGAATCATCACCGCCAAACTCACGCATCATCATACCCGGACAGGCAAAACCGCCCGGCTTAGGCGGTGAACTTTTCTTTGACTCAAGCTCTGCCAGATGCTTTTCCGTGGCCTGCTCATCGAACTCTGCCGCTTCGCGCTGCTCGATAGTTATCGCGTCCTGCGGACAATGGCCCAGACACGCGCCAAGCCCGTCGCAATAAACCTCGCTGACCAGCTTGGCCTTGCCGTCTATTATCTGGATCGCGCCCTCGGCACAGGCCGTTACACACTGGCCGCAACCGTCACATTTCGACTCATCTATTTTTACTATATTTCTAACTGCCATTTCTGCTTCCTGTTCTTAATTCATTTATGCAAGCATCCCGGCCAGATCTTCTTCGACCGTCTTAACCGGTGCGATGCCGAACTTCTCTACCAGTACATTCAAGACATTCGGACTGACAAACGCCGGAAGCGTAGGCCCAAGCTTGATATTCTTAATATCCAGATAAAGCAGCGTCAGCAATATCGCCACCGCCTTCTGCTCAAACCACGAAACAACAAACGAAAGCGGCAATTCATTAACGCCCACGCCAAACGCCTTAGACAGCGCAACGGCAATCTGAATAGCCGAATAAGCGTCATTACACTGGCCTACATCCAACAATCGAGGTATCCCGTCAATATCGCCAAAGTCGAGCTTATTAAACCTGTACTTCCCGCACGCCAGCGTCAGTATCACACAATCATCCGGCACCGCCTCAGCCATCTGGGTATAATAATTCCGCCCGGGCTTGGCCCCGTCACAGCCGCCTATCAGGAAGAAATGCCGAATCTTCCCTGCCTTGACCAGCTCGACAACCTTATCAGCCACGCCCATCACCGCGTTATGGCCGAATCCGCACAGTATCGACTTCTCCGGCGCATCTTCAGTAAAGCCCGGCTGCGCGAGAGCCGCCTCTATCGCCGGCGTAAAATCTCCGTCGTCTATATGCCTCACGCCTTCCCAGCCAACCAGTCCGCTGGTGAACAACCTGTCTTTGTAGCTTTCCTTGGGCTTTTGCAGACAGTTCGTAGTCATAACGATAGAGCCCGGAAACGCGTCAAACTCCTGCCGCTGGTCCTGCCACGCTCCGCCGTAATTACCGACAAGGTGTTTATACTTTTTCAGTCCCGGATACGCGTTACACGGCAGCATCTCACCGTGCGTATAAACATTAATCCCCTTGCCCTCGGTCTGCTGCAATATCAAATCCAGATCCTTCAAATCATGACCGCTGACCAGAATCGCCTTACCCTTGACCGGACTGATCCGCAGCGGCGTAGGTTCAGGATGACCGTAAGCGCCGGTATTGGCCTGATCCAGCAATTCCATCGCACGCATATTTATACGCCCGCACTCCAGAACAAGCCCAAGAAGCTCATCGGCGTCACTCGGTGCGCCTGTCAGATAGTCCATCGCACGATACAAAAACTGATAAACCTCCGGATCCTCCTTGCCAAGTATCTGGGCGTGGTCGGCATAGGCGCTGTAACCTTTAATCCCGTAAGTCAACAACTCCTGCAGACCCGTCACATCATCGCCAAGCTCGTCAATCCGCTTGCCAATACCGACCGCCTCGCCTTTGCGAACCATATCATCGAGATCATCGGTATTCTCCCACCAGGCCACCGGACAGTCCAGCCGCTCCGGCTCATCACCGGCCTGTTTCGCGGCGTCCTCATAAAGCTTAACCGCTTTTTCTTTGGCCTCGACCGCGGCTTTCATATAACCTTTGAACCGCTCAGCGTCGAAGTTCACATTCGTCAGCGTGCTGAACATCGCCTTAACCGCGAACACATCAATATCCCTGTCGCGCTTGCCAAGCACGCCGGCCCGATGCATATACCGCGAAATATCCTTAATCGCATAGACCAGCAAATCCTGCAGAGCCGCTACATCCGGATCCTTGCCGCAGACGCCAAATGATGTACAACCCTCGCCCTTTGCAGTCTGTTCACACTGATAACAAAACATGTTCATAGTCGCTTCCCCTTAAAAAAAATCTAAAGTTTATTTCCGGTTTAATTTATATGGCTTATTTACGCTCGTATCATTGTCAGCAGCATCTTGAACCGCTTGCCGGCACTTACCGAATGCGGCACATTGCCCGGCATAATAACCACCTGCCCGGCGCCGACCGCCACCTGCTTACCGTCGATGCGAATATCGCCCACGCCGTCAAGCACCTGCACCAAAGCGTCATAAGGCGCCGTATGCTCGCTAAGCTGCTGACCTGCGTCAAAGGCGAAAAGAGTTACCGTCCCGGCAGGCTTATCCAGCAGGGTCTTGCTGACTATCGAATCGTCGCAATACTCTATAAGACCCGCCAGATCCTGACTGACGCCCACACACGATTGTAATACCGGTTGTTTTGGCATTATTGCCTCCTTCCCGAAGCTGCTTTTAGTTTACGCTTCTTTGATTTTTTCGCAACACATTGTTTTTTCTTGCCCGTTTCTTTCAGCTCGGCCTCAGCCGCCAGTTCCGCCAGCGTCAGACCGCCAAGATAATCTTCCATCTGTCGCTGAAGCTCCATCAACTTATCATGCACACCGCAGGCCTGCTTGCGAGAACAGACAAACGCCGGCGCGATACACCGATTAACCAGTATCGGCCCCTGTATAGCCTCAATAACCTCAGCCGCCGTTATCTCCTCGGGCTTGCCGGCCAGGGAAAACCCGCCGTTAACGCCCATCGAGCTTTCAACCAGCCCAGCCTTGGCCAACTGCTGCAGCAGCTTACTTGCCAACTGACTGGGAATATCCTCCAGATCCGAAAGCTCCCTGCTGGATATGGCCTGCTGACCATAATTACGGGCAAGCTGAACCATCGCCCGCATCGCGTAATCACTGTTGCGCCTGAGAATATCCATAAATCAAAACCTCATCAGTTATTTATCAAAGTAAGACTACTTTAGTCCTACTTATGCCCAATGTCAACCCCTTGTGCGAAATTTTTTAAAATTTTTTTCCTCAACCCCCCAAAAACAGCTCCCATCCTCCCCTGCCAAGGGGAGGTGGCCGCAAGGCCGGAGGGGTATCTTTAACTTTTAACTTTTTACTTATAACTTTTCACTTAAAAAGCACTCTACTTCAGCCATTCTGTCCATATAAATTTTATGCAAAAAATTAAAAAAAACCTTGTTTCTTTGAAAGATGCATGCTATATATGCAAAATATAACATTTAAATGTAATTTACTGGCACTATTTCAACAATATGATTACCATGAAACATCGAATAAAGACAAGAGAAACCCGCGAGCAGCGATTCAAAAGGCTGGCAGAAAAGCGAACAAATGCTATTATAAACAAAATTCGACTGCTGGGTAACTGCTCAAATCGAAGTTCGTATGATTACAGAGAAAAACAAGTAGCAAAGATATTTTCAACGATCGAAAGGGAGCTCCGAGAAGCAAAAGCAAGATTCACATACTCCAAAAAAGATAAAGAGTTCAAACTTTGACCAGGAAAGAGCAATTACGCCCAAAGGTATATTGATATTCATATTGGTAAACAATAGTTAAGCTAGCAGCAATCTAAAAAGGAGGGCCAGTGTTATGACCTCAGAAGAAGCTAAAAAACTGTGTCTCAATCTGTTACATGCTGATACCGAAGATGAGGTTATAAAATTATTAAAGCAAGAGGATTTATGGGATAAGCGTGACAAATGGCGCTTTTTAGGAGACAGAGAGGGTAATTATTCCATCGTTGGGAACCAACAGAATCGTAGCGATGCTGCATTAACTGAAAAACTTGTCAACTCTATAGATGCCATGTTGATGGGTGAGTGCATGAGCGAGGCAATCGAACCTACATCCCACGAAGCACCGCAAAGCATACGGAAAGCAGTAGCCCGCTTCTTTGAAAAAGGAAGTAAAAATGCAGATGGTAACTTTCAAAATTGGCCGAAGAAGAAAAGACGAGAAATAGCAAACAACATAACCGTTGCTCTCACAGGATCAAAAAAAAATCCAAGTATCACAGTAGCAGATGCTGGCGAGGGGCAAACCCCGAATAAAATGCACGATACTTTTCTTTCCATAGACAAAGACAACAAGCTCAAAATCAAATTTGTTCAGGGTAAGTACAATATGGGGGGAACAGGTGTTTTGAGATTTTGTGGAAATCAGAGCCTTCAACTTATCATAACCCGACGAAACCCAAAAATAATTGAGCAAATGACAGAGGAGGATGAATCTTCAAGCTTATGGGGATTCACGGTTGTCAGAAGAGAAGATCCTGACGGCCTCTTAAAGAATTCAATGTATTCCTACTTAGCACCATTGGATATTGACAATAAACCCCGTAAAGGAGAAATTATCAAGTTTGCCGCAGATAGTTTACCGCTATTTCCTGAAGATAATTCCGCTTATAAACGCGAAATGGCATGGGGCAGTGCCGTCAAAATGTATAATTACGAAATGAAAGGATTTGCAAGTCATGCATTTATGAAAGGACAATCTCTTCACCGCTTGGAGGCTCGTTTGCCTCTGCCCGCATTACCAATAAGGGTACATGAATGCAGAGACTTTAAAGGGCAATCAGGCAGTAGCTTCGATACGACCCTCAGCGGACTTATGGTTAGACTTAAAGATAATAAAGGTGACAACCTTGAAAATGGCTTTCCAGATAAAGTTCAATTTATTGCAGAAAACGAAACAATGCATGCTACAATTTTTGCTTTTAAAAAAGGCAAAGCAGAAACCTATAAGGCCGATCAAGGAATTATATACATGGATAACGGGCAAACGCATGCAATAGCAACAAAGTCATTTTTTAGTAGAAACCGTGTATTGATGGGAAGGATAAAAGATTCTCTACTTGTTGTAGTCGACTGTTCTGAAATCTCAAGCAGAGCTCGCGAACGCTTATTCATGAATAGCAGAGACAGGTTAGGTGGTGGATCATTACAATCCGCTGTTGAAACTCAGTTGGAGAATATAATTCATAACCATGAGGGTTTAAGGCTCCTTAAAGAAAAAAGAAGACAGGAGCAAATCTCTGAACGACTAGAGGACGCCAAACCGCTGGAGGATGTCCTTAGAGACATATTAAAATCTTCACCCACCCTAGACCTTAAACAAGCGAACTGTGGCTTAAGAAATTGACCTTAAATGTGTAAAAGTACTCGAAATAACCCCTTATATGCGTTATGATGCACTTTTGGG
>Ga0207421_10001737_pt1 | contig 27722 bp, 33 predicted proteins | sample SodLakKL_010_SED_4_FD_187542 | JGI IMG/M metagenome (GOLD analysis project Ga0207421, IMG submission 187542) | Alkaline sediment microbial communities from Lake Tanatar, Kulunda Steppe, Russia - 8KL_010_SED (SPAdes) (version 2) | ecosystem: Environmental > Aquatic > Non-marine Saline and...
AGAACCCTGAGAGGTTTTGTCGCACCTACTTATGAGAACATGATACTTTGGCATGAACGCGACCTTACGAACTCTTCTTCCGAGAGGATCACCGTTGCTCACGTTCTAGTCCTCTTGGACGATATATTGAACAAAAGCGAAAAGCTGTTCAAAAACTTGAAAGTTTTTCCTGAGAACATGAGAAAGAACATAGATATGAACCAAGGTCTAGTGATGGCTGAAGCGGTCATGATCCATCTCACGGATAAAGGTCTGAGCAGACAGGAAGCCCACGAGATAATGCGGGAAGCGTCCATGGAGGCTAGGGCGGAAGAAAAACCGCTAAAAGAAAAACTCATGGAAAAAGACGACGTGATGGAAGTCACCTCTGAAGCGGAGTTGGAAGAAATGTTCGATCCCGAAGAGTATCTGGGCAGATCCGAAGAGATCGTCGATGAGATAGTGGATTGATCAGGTCAACTCTTTTCTTTTCTCTTTTTTTATTCGTTAGAGCGGAGGATACGGAGCATCTTGTATCCAAGGTTATGGTAGATGATTTGTTCGCAAAGTTCGTTAAAGTAAACAATAAGTATATATACTTATTAACACAATTACAAGATATGAAGTTGGCAGATTATCTTCACAAGTCGGATAAACACGAAAGATACCCGGATGTATTCCGAGAAGTTGGCAAAAGATCACACCGCCCACAAAAAAGATTCAAGTTGATCATAGACGATAAAGAAAACGCAAAGAAAGCTTCTAAGGCAGGTATACCTATACTTTGGATAGATTCCTCGTACACTAAGATGCTCAGGTATCCCATGAAGATACCGGACACCATAGTCGTTCCCAGGGAATACGAAGGAGTGATAGAGAGCGAGCTTAAAGTCCACACCTTCGATAGTACGGACCCTTTCCCCACTGATAGCGTCATCCCGCAATTCGAAGATGTCATCGTTTTTATGCTTGAATTTGATCCTCTCGCAGCGAGAGCGATGGTCGATAGGAACGAGCTCGACTACGGATATCTACAAGATAGGATCATCCAAGAGGGCCTTGAAAGAGAGGCTTCGAAGGTGTATCTTCAGGATCATTTGAGCTTCCGGGTCATGGAAACACCTTTGGATAGAGAACGTCTTCTGAAAGTAGTAGATAGGAACAAAATCCGGGAGGTAGTCCCATGAAAAACAAATTTTTAGAAGAGGTCTGCAGCGAACTGAAAGAGATCGGTGTAGATTACGTGATCGTAGGTGGTTCTGCTATAGAAAGCCAGGGATGGGACGTAGGTACTTATGATATCGATTTCGTTTTGACCGCAAAAGGGTTCTCTGAAATAGAAGAAAAATTGAACGATAGTCCCAGATTCAGAATGATCGACAGTATAAGATCCATGATAGAAAGCGAATTCATGTTCGAGAATACATGGCGAACGGTGGAATTCCTTGATCCAGAGTATTTTTCAGGTGAAAAAACAGGTGATGAATTCATAGAGTACGTGAAAAGATACCGCAGCACAAAAAAAGACATAGGTTATGTATCAGATCCAGAGGTTGTTTTCTTCATGCGATTGGTGGTCTCCGATTGGGAGATATATGTTCAGAAGATATTAAGAGATATCAGAGCTGGATTACCCGTGACCATATTGGATGACGTGATAGAGATCGCAAATAATCTAGGCATCGAAGAAAAAGTGAAACCACGGGTGGAGTATACAAAGGAGATAGTGCAGGCTAATTTGTGAAAGACGCACTCGTACGGTCGATATCGATGGATAGATCTCTTTTCCAGCATCTTCTAAGAGTACCAAAAAAGTTTTAAATAACATATGATAAGAAATTCATATGAACGATCATTTATATGAGTGCCTGAGCAACGTCAACCGCAGAAAGATACTTTACTGTATAGGGGAGGAGGAAAAATGCGTGAACGAGATATCTGAGTGTTTGGACCTAGAACAATCGCTGACCAGCCATCATCTAAAGGATCTGTACGAATGCGGTCTCATCGAGAAGAAAAGAAAGGGAAAACGTATCTATTACAAGGTTTCAGAACCCGAGATAATAGAGATATTAGAGAAAGGAAAAGAGCTGGGAGATAGATTGGAAAAAAGGTGCTGATCATGTCGGAAGGATATGAGCTAGGGTTCTTCGAAAGATATCTTACGGTTTGGGTCGGAATCTGCATGGTGATCGCGCTAGTATTGGGAAATGCATATCCTGGTCTGGCGGAGACTTTCGAGGCCTTTGAAGTTTCAGGTTACTCTGTTCCGGTGGTGATAGTACTTTTCCTGATGATCTATCCTATAATGGTCCAGACACCTTTCCAAAAGATAATCCAAGCGGGAAAGTCGACAAAACCTATTTTGACCACTTTAGGACTCAACTGGGGGATAAAACCGTTCCTGAAAGCGGGCCTTGCGTGGTTTTTCTTTGCTGTCATATTTGCTCCATGGCTGACACAGGATCAGATCGGACCCATGATAGGAGGGATGATACTCTTGGGTATAGCGCCGTGTACCGCCATGGTCTTGGTATGGTCCTATCTTTCCAGAGGTAATATGGGGCATACGATCGTGGTGACTGCGATAAATTCCCTCTCCATGCTGGTGCTTTATGCCCCTCTTGCTATCATACTCTTACCCATAGCGGACGTTGGTGGAGAAGGTGTCGGAGTACCTGCGGGCCAGATAGCTTTCGGTGTGCTAGCCTACATCGGTCTGCCTCTCGTGGCCGGTTACATCACCAGGAAGAAGCTTATACAGCGGCGAGGGCGAGAATGGTTCGACCAGTTCACCGATAAACTTCATTACGTGTCGGTCGTGGCGCTTCTCTTCACCATCGTTGTTATAGTTTCGCCTCACTCTAGAACGATACTAGATCAACCTATCATAGTCCTCATGATCGCTGTCCCCTTGATCATACAATTTATGATAATGTTCATCATCTCATACTGGACCGCTAAAAAAGTAGGACTATCATATGAAGATGCTGCACCTACAGCGCAGATAGCGACGAGCAACCATTTTGAAGTGGCTATCGCCATGTCCATAACGATCTTCGGCATCGATTCTTTGGCCACATTGACCGCGGTGACCGGTCTATTGATAGAGGTGCCGGTCATGCTGGTGATCGTACAGATATGTCTGAAAACTCGACATTGGTTCCCAGAGGTGAAGAAAGATGAAGGGTCTGCTAAAAGTCCCTCTTAGGTCTATAGCTTCAAGATAATATCTGGTAGCAGTCTCGGTCTGTTGACTTCAGTTTTCCTCCTTTCTTCTTTGGATCAGTTCTCTTCGTCGTCTGTCTCTTCGTCGTCTGTCTCTTCATCATCTGTCTCTTCATCATCTGTCTCTTCGTCGTCTGTCTCTTCGTCGTCTGTCTCTTCATCGTCTGTCTCTTCTTCGTCTGTCTCTTCATCGTCTGTCTCTTCACTTTCCCCTTCCCTCTTCTTTTTCTTCTTCTTTCTCTTACCTTTAGGTTTCAATCTTAACCTTCTGAAGAGTAATATCTCTATAGACTCGGCGGCGAAAAGCTGCTTCTTGTAAAAATCTAAATCTTCATTCAAGCGTAATTGGGCATCGATTTGAACTCTTATCAAAGCTCTTCTTAACTCGACGTCCTTTTTGACCTTCAAAATATCTGATAGCAAAAAGGGGAATTCTTCAGGATATTCCAAAGCTTTTGCTATCGGGATCCAGTCTTCCTTTATTTCGTCTATGCCTTTCTCACCCTTGATAACTTCTAACGTTCTTTGGCTGATCTTTTTGTTGTCGATCTCTATGTGCCGGGTGTTCCTATTCTTATTTTCTCTCTGCATCGTATAGAGCATAATCGAGAAAGGTGTAATTTAGTGTTACCCTAAATTCTCATATCCTCTCAAGTGATCCGGCTGCGGCACCCCTTTTTCTTAGAACGTATCGTTAAAGAGTAACTATTCTTCCTCGTCCTTGTCTTTTCTCCAGGTTTCTATATTTTCGTCGCCTATATCTTCCGTCACATCTTCTAGGACTTCCCTTGCATCTTTTTCAGCTTCCTCCCTGATCTTATCTCTATCCTTGTCTTTTTCCTCTTTCACTTTCTTCTCGATCTCGTCTATCCTCTTTTTCATCTCCGATCTTCCGGGGATCTCTCCAAGGATCTCGTCCGCTTTTCCAACAATATCTTCTAAAGAACCTATATCCACAGGTTCTCTGCTCGGGACCTCTCTAGAAGCTCCTAAATAGTTTGAGGCTCCTTCCATGAGTTTTGAAACCTCGAATGGGAATAATATCTTGGTAGCCTCACCTTCAGACATATCTCTTAGAGTGTCCAACGATAGATAGGTCAGCGCTTTTTCGTCCAAAGTATTTGCACCGAGTGAGAGTATCCTGAGCCGTTGTCCTTCACCTTGGGCCTCTAATATCTTTTTCATCCTCGTACCCTCGGCGTTCAATATCCTACTCTGTCTCATACCCTCGGCATTCAATATCTTTGATCTTCTATTACCTTCAGCTTCTAAGATGGCTGAACGCTTTTTACCGTCGGCCCTCAATATCTTTGCTCTTCTCTCTCTTTCGGCCGCGGTCTGTTCCTCCATTGCATCTTTGACCTGTGGTACGGGATCGACTTCTCTGATCTCTACCGATTCCACTCTAACTCCCCATGCGTCCGTTGCTTCGTCCAGCACCTGTCTAAGATGCGTATTTATCCTTTCTCTGTTGTAGAGTATTTCATCCAACTCCATATCACCTATAACGGATCTGAGTGTGGTCTGGGCGAGGTTTATCGTAGCGGCTTTGTAATTAGTTACTTCAAAATAGGCTTTCTCCACGTCAACGACTTTTATGTAGATTATAGCGTCAACATTGGTAGGAGAATTGTCTTTTGTTATGACTTCCTGTCTAGGCACGTCCAAAACCTGGGTTCTCAGATCGAGTTTTATTACCTCGGATATGAAAGGGTGAACGATATTGACGCCGGGTTCTAGAGTCCTTCTAAAATTACCTAGCACAATCCAAATACCCTGTTCATACGGTTGTATTATCCAGAAAGCCGTCCTACCGGCCACTATAGCAAATATTATAACTATTATCACCAAAAGGATTATCCATGCTATCATTCTATCTTTCCTCCTGCTTCCTGCTCAGCCGACCATTCTATATTTCCTAACATCTTATTCCTCCTATTCTTGCAAATCAAATCCAAGTCCATGATTATTTCTTGTCCAGTCTTTCAACGACCACATGTACTCCCTTAGATTTTTTGATCCGTACTCTTTCGCCCTCTTCGATTTTTTCATCGGCGGTCGCACTCCAACCACCGCCGATCTCATCACCGATTTTTACTTTACCGGATATGTTATCGGGATCTATTTCTTTGGTGACCACTCCGGTTTTCCCCTCCAAAGAGGTGGTCATTGTAGTGGTAGGTTTTGAGGGCGGAGATATATATTGGTAGTATCTCATAGATAAGAACATCATAGGGATGACCACAAGAGCTACTATGAGCGGCGTCCATATAGTGAACAACAATTCCGGAAAGGCTAGAGTTATGAATCCTAACGTTATCAAGACCCCTGCTGGTATCGCTATGAAGAAACCTGGCTCTGTTGCTTCTACGATGAACAATATTATACCTACTGCTATCAACACGATCCCTGCGGTCATTAGAATGAGTATTATCGAAAGGGTATATTTAATTTGCGCCGTTTATCCGTTAGTATAAAACGTCTAAATTGGATTCAAGTGCTCTCTATTCTAGGCGCAAGCAGATAACGCACGTCTCCATTCCCATCCGCGAAGGTGAACTGGATCTTTATGGGATAATCCGCTCCGAGCTCTATATCTAGGATCGTATCCGAAGAGACGCACTTGACCATGCTGGAGAAGTAATCAAGAGCGAAAAGGGATCTCACCTCTTCGTTAGCATCGATCTCTTCCAGCTCATCTTTGCCCAGCGAGAGCCTTACCATGTCTTCGTCTTCCTCTGAAAATATCTCGAATCCGTCGGGATTAGCGGTTATCGAAATATGGTCTGAGATGTTTTCAGAAGCTTTGACACCGTTCAGAACATGTTTGCCTTTGACCTTTAGGCTCAACGGCAGGTCCAAGCTGGGAACGTTCGGATCGGTCATCCCGGCGGTATCCAAAAGAGCCATCTTCTGGGTTATGTTGTTGACTTCCATCACAAGTCGGTTTTCTTCCTCGTCGTGTTCCATCCTTATTATATCTCCGGCACCGGACAATTTTAAAAATTGCTCTATCTTTTTGAGGTTGATGCCCAACTCGGTTTCATCGGCCTCGTAGCTCTCGAAAGCATCCTTATTCAAATTTAAATCAACCATGGCCACATGAGCGGGATCTACGGCTTTCAGATTCAGACCGTCCTCGCTTAGGTTTATCTTCACCTCGTCGACTATGGTGCCTACTATCTCGACCAGTTCTTTTAACACGTTAGAGTTTATCTCAGCGTTTAACATGATAATCCCCTTGAGTTTAGACTTGTAACTCGCACACAAATAAGAGGTTTATGATATAAGGATTATGGTTTAAAAGAGAGGATTTTCATAGAAAATCGATGACTTAAAATAACGTTTTAATTTCTGCACTTTTTATGGATAAACTAAAAGATCTTGACCTAGAAGGTAAAAAGGTATTAGACGCTGGCACAGGAGCCTGTGGTATGACGAAATATATTGAAAAAAAAGGATGTGATGCAATATCTATAGATATAAATAGTGAGTATTTACACGATTGCCGAGATCAAACTGAAAACACTCAGTTTATTAGAGCGAATTTGTCAGATCTGAACGCGCTAAAGTCAGAAGTTTTTGATTATATAATCTGCAATTTTTTGGTGAGTGCTCTTTCGACAAACAGATATTTGATCTTGACATCGGTCTTCCGCGAATTTGAAAGGCTTCTCAAAGATCATGGTATGTTGGTGATCATCGATTATTATCCTTTCGACGAAGAAAGGTCTCCCGCTTTTTTGGACAAGTCACAAGTTGAACTCTGGAGATTGGAGAACGCTGTTTATGAGCTTCTGGGTGAAGGACATCTAGTAGAGTATCCGCCCGATGTATTGAAGGATGAATTGTCAGCCTTAGGTTTTGAAAACATAGATATCATTTCATTGTTGGAGCCGGTTCCGTGGCCGCCTGATCTTCTTAAAGAACACGAAGACCTTATAAAGAAAAATATAGAAAAACTGGAATCTGATCGGATCAAAGAATCCTTGAAGGAGAAATTAGAAGAGATCATGAATTCTACGGGAGATAGAAGAGTAGAATCCGGAGGAATATACGAATTGAGAGCCGAGAAGTGATTCACTCTCTCAACTTTCCGAACGTGGTGACCCTTTCAGCCATAGCGTTGTGTTTATGGATGGATTCCTCGCTCTCACTTTTCACTTCCATATGAGTTTTATCTGGAAAATCTTCGTACTTTTCCAATATGTTGGACAGGATGTCTCTCACCACGTCTTCGACGAACTTGGGATTTTCGTGTGCCCGTATAACTACCTCCGCCTCATCCTCTCTTTTCAATATCTCATGGGTGGAAGAAGAAAGAGAATTTTCTACTATCTCGATAAGGTCGTTGACTTCTACCTCCCTTTCCGGCGGTACCTCCATCATGAGGGTCGTCTTGTTACGCTGGTTGTGAGTGATAACTGGGATCTCGTTCAATTCCTCTGCGATGTCGGGATATCTCTTCCTGAGTTTTTCTCTCACGCCCTCCATGGCACAAGGGCACGTTGTTAATCCTATAACTGTGACCCCTATGTACTTGTTGATCTCTCGGTCCCTGTAGCCTTCGGCTTTAGCTCTTATCTGATAGTTCTCTAAACTGCTTTTACCTTTAGGTGATGTTTTTTCCAAAAAATAATCCGACCGGATGTCAACTTCTGAATAGGATGCGTATTCGTGCCTTTTTAAAAGGCGCTTACACATGGTGGCTGCGAGATTTTCTAGACCTTCCACGGGTTCTCTGACAGTTTTATCCACGAGATCACTGGTGACCTCGACGTTCCTTGACATGTGCGAACCTTTCTGGTCGGAGGGTAAGTCTACGTAAACGTCGATGATGGCGTTCAACGTTCTTTTCCCTGTAGGCCGATCCACCACGATTGGTTTTTTGACATTTGTTACGCCGACACGGGTTATCTTGAAGCGGTGCTCTACCTGCCTACTTTGAACATCCGTTGAATCGTCCATGTGTTGGGAATTCCAATCTTTTTAATAAAAACTTCGGTAGTTACTTTTTTGATGATGTATCCCTTCCTTTTATATATGGCATCCTTTCTTACAAAATCAGGAAAATAACGAAAGGTGAGGTAATATGCCGGAAAAAGAAGAAGTCATAGAAAGATTGGAACAAGTCATAGACCCGGAAACGGGGACCAGCGTTTACGACATGGGATTGATTTCGGACCTTGAGGTGGGAGAGGATAGCGTTAGTCTGACTTTTACACCGACCAGCCCTTTCTGCCCTTTGGGTGTTAGGCTAGCTGTCAGCATAAAGAAAAGTATAGCCGCTCTTGATGACCTGGAGGAAGAGGACATAGATATAACGGTAGAAGGTCATCTGAACAAAGAGCAGATCAACGAAAAATTATCGAGCGGTGAATTATAAGTGGAGATCCATCCTGAGTGCGTTCCGTGCCTTTTGAAAAGATGTCTTTTCGAAGCTCGGGCAGTGGACGAGGATAAAGAGAGGGAGGTCGTCGAAGAAGTTCTTACCATGCTGGACGAACTTTTTGAAGAGGGAGCCGTTTCAGCAGAAGTAGCAACAGAAGTACACAAAAGAGTCTACGATATACTCGGAACTTCAGACCCTTACTTAAAGATGAAGGAGAAGAGCAACGAGAACGCCGAGTATCTGTTGAAAAAATCAGAGGATATGTTAAAGAACGGATCTTTTAGAGACTTCGTGTTGCTTTCTATAGTGGGCAACGTCCTCGATTTTGGATACAGAGACGATATCATATCCGCGGACTATCTACTCGAAGAGTTCGACAATCTGATGGATGAAGGTTTAGGATACGACGACACCGACGAGATAGAAAATTTGCTGGAAAAGGCGGAGAACGTGATCTTCTTCACTGACAACGCCGGTGAGATCGTCTTCGACACTCTATTGTTGAAAAAGATAAAGGGATACGACGTTCATCTGACCGTTGTAGTTAAAGGTGAACCGATTTTGACTGACGCTACCATAGAGGACGCCCTGAAGTACGATATAGACAAGATAGCTGATGAGCTGAAAACCACTGGAGGTTACGCGGTAGGAGTTGACTTTGATAAGTTGTCACAAGAAGTGAAAACAAAATTAGAAGATGCCGATCTTATAATAGCTAAAGGTATGGCTAATTGGGAATCCTTTTCTGAAACGGATCATTCACCTATCGCATTTTTGACCAGAACTAAATGTGAGCCTGTTTCCAAAACTATGGGCGCACCTTATGATAAGAATGTAGCTAAATTATTCAAGTGAACAGTACCGGTAGCCAACTAAAATTTCCGCCGTCACGGACCAGGGTTTCATCTCTCTCTCAGCGATTGACATCTTCTCTTCAGCCCATTCGTAAACTGGAGATAGAAAATCACCTTGGCTGAATCCTCCGATAACCACTACATAGTCTTCGGTTCGAGACATGATCTCCGTGGGATCCTTCTTTTCGCCTTTCGGACTCATAACGATCTTCTTACCTACCTGCTCTTCCAAAACTTCCATGATATCTTTTTTTAGAACATGGATACCAGGAAATGAATCTCCCTGTGCCGCTCTGAGCATCAACTTCTTGAACTTTTCCGGATCGTCCGGGATCTTTGCGTCGGATTCAAACTGGAATATTCTATCATCTCTCGTGTGTACTATGGTTCTCAATTCCCTTTCCTGCGCAAGCTGTGAATCCTGTGTCAAAAGTAGTGGAAAGTGTACCATAGGGGGTTTCGTTTTATCAGTTCTCATAGCTTCCGGGCTTATCTTCATCTCGCAGTCCGCTAAAACCAGTGTCAACATGGCTATCACGTGAGTATTTTATCTAATTTATCCTCATTTCGAGCGTGGTCGATCTCCTGGGCTATCCTCCGCCCAGTTGAAAGGTTCTCCTCCATCAGGTCTGAATAAGGTGAACCTGATATAAAGGGATTCGTACCGGCAACGATACGGGAAGATATCTCGAATACTTTAAAATCCAATTCTTCCGTTACTATAGTCTCAAGACAGAAAGTGCCGTAAAGACCTCCAAAGAGTTCGTAAGACTTGTCAACCACTTTTTCGCCCATCTCAAACACCTTAGGTAACAAACTCTCTCTTATAACTACAGGGATGTTTCCCGTTACAACGAAAGAAGGAAATATCCTCATCTTTTTTAGTTCCTCCTGAGAACCTAGTTTGTAAGATTCGTCTATATTGCTCTCGTCTCTTCTGTCTATAGAGAGCATCTCGAGCACGCCTCTATCTATCTGGTACCCTTCTTCCTTTATGGGCGAAAAGAAGTAGTGAAGATAATAGCGCGTACCGGTTGCGTATTCCTGTATATGATACTCTTGATCGTGATCGATACCCATCTTGAACTCGCTGTAATCCTTTGCTATGAAAAAGCCTCTTCCTCCCTTGGCGCCGTGATACTTTACCAGGACAGGACGATCGATGTTCTCTGGATCCTCTATGATCTCGGGCATATTAAGACCCGCGCTGGTTAGCCACTTTCTCTCCTTGTTTCTGTCCGATTCCCACCCTAGAACTTTTCTGTTGCCGAAGGTCGGGACCTCTAAGGATTTAAAATTTTCCGCTCCTAGATATTCAACGAATGAACCGTGGGGGATCACGATAGCATTTTTATCTCTGAGTTCATCGGTTCTCTCCATTATATCTTTATAATCATCTACAACGAGAAAATCGTCGGGCTTCCCCTTGGGATAAGCGTCATAAAATTTGGGTCTCTCTCCCACGGCTATACCCAAAGTGTTGAATCCCTCCTTCCTCGCGCCGTCAAAAATCTGAAGACTGGAATGAGAACAGACCGTGGCTACCGTGATATCGTCCTTATCGTAGTCCTCGATCATCTGGGATATGTCTTCTTCAGTGACCATATAGGGGATTAAACAAAGGGGTTTTTAACTTTATCGCTGGCCACATGATTCACTTTGAGCTCGTCTTTTGATCCAACGCTTCCACCGTCTTGACAACGTCCACTGTCTCTCTCACGTCGTGAACTCTCAAGATGGAAACACCTTTCCCAACGGCGGAAGAAGCTACAGCTAAAGAACCATAAAGTCTCTCTTCTGCTTCTTTTCCCAGAACTTCTCCTAAAAAGCTCTTTCTAGACGCTCCTAAGAGTACTGGATACCCGAAGGAAGTGAACTCGTCCAATCTTTTTATGATCTCAAGATTGTGCTCCAGTTTTTTCCCGAAGCCGATGCCGGGATCTATGATGATCTTCTCTTCGCTCAATCCGGCCTTCCTAGCCGATTCGGCTCTTTCGAGTAAAAAGGAAGATATCTCTCCTATCACGTCTTCATAGGTAGGATCTTCCTGCATATCTTTTGGTTTCCCCTGCATATGCATGATCACCACCGGTACGTCGAGTTCCGCTACAGTTTCAGGCATACATTCCTGTCTCAACCCGAAAACGTCGTTGATCATCTCTGCTCCCGCATCTACGGCTTCTCTAGCCACTTCAGGCTTGTAAGTGTCTATCGATATCGGTATCTCGACCTTGGAAGAAAGTTTTTCTATCACGGGAAGAACTCTTTCCATTTCCTCCTCCGTGGAGATCCGTTCGCTCCCTGGCCTGGTGCTCTCTCCACCTATATCTATCATGTCCGCGCCTTCTTGTTCCATCTCGATACCACGCTGAACTGCTTGTTCAACAACTTCATAATCTCCGCCGTCGAAGAAAGAATCCGGCGTAACGTTAATTATGCCCATCACCATACAGCCATCTTCCCCCAAAAAGCCGCTCTTCGGTAAACCATAACAATCGATAGATAGTTTTATCTCCTCTGCGAGCTTCGGCAAGTCAAAGGGCTGTCCTCTTAATTTTTTTCTCACTCTCTCGTATTGAGACCGGGTACCCATCATCAATATCTCACTTTTCTCGGTAGAAAGGTTTAAGGTGTTCCACGCAACGGCGGTTTCACCGCCAGCGGATAAAAACTCCTGTTTAACTATGTTCGCCGCTCTCGGATCCAATCCTTTCGCATATAGAAGAAAATGATCTGCTTTAGGGGTCATTATGTCTATCCCTCTTTCATCGCACCCTATATCCTTCAACAGTCTTCTGACCTTTTTTTGGCTTATATCACTCAATACCCTTGTTTCAAACATATCGAACCACGGATAAAAAGAGAGATGAAATGAAGAGTATTAACTTTTTTCACTCCTCGAAGACCGCACCGCATCCGGGACACTCGTCCATGTCCTCGTCCACTATCGTTCCGCATAGAGGACATTCATACTCGATGACCTCCTCTTCTTCCTCTTCCTCCAGCAATTCTTCCGGGGGAGGTGGGGGAGGTGTTTCCGGCGGCTTTTTCTCCTTTCTGATCTTTCGGTCTCTACTTTTCTCTGGACCTTCATCCGGTGCCAACTTTTGTTTGGCTTCGTCTTCGAGAGGGGGCTTTCTTTTTTTCTTCTTCAGATCCTCAGGGGCCATCTCTTTGATCATGTTCACCAAAGAAGAGGAGTCGCCTCCTTTGACCTGATAGGTTTCATCATCTATCATATCTAGAGTCTGCATCGCCTTGTGTATCCTATCGTCATCATATGATCTATCTTCATCTTCTTTTGGTGGCACTGGAGCCTCTTTTTCTTTACCTTCACCTTTTTCCTTTCCCTCATCTTCCTTTTCATCAGGCGAGGCGTCCTCGCTGGGCAGTTCTTCGCCGCAGGTGGGGCATTCATCCAGGTGAACGGGTACGGCCACACCGCAGTTGGGACATATCGTTTTATCCACTGTAAACACCTTTTCTTTCTCTCTTGTGAGGAATTAAGGATTACACCTATTAAAAATTGACCTATGTATACTGTCTTTTCAAAACTAAAATTTGATATACTTGGCACCGATTTTCGATCATAGGTGAACCGATATGGAAAATGAAGCACTGCGAACTATGATGAATCATCGTTCTATCAGAAAGTACAAAGAAGAAAAATTAGAAGAAGAGAAGATAGAAAAGATAGTCAAAGCTGGGAGGCAGGCACCCTTCGTTTCACAGATGTGCAGCGTGATAATGGAAAAAGACGACGAAAATATACCTTTCGAAGCGCCGGTCCTCTTCACCATATGCGTGGACATCCATAAACTAAAAAAGATCATGGATGATAGAGATTGGAAGGTGGTCACCAACGATCTGACGCTTCTCCTTTTCGGTATCCAAGATGCTGCTTATCTAGCTCAAAACATGGTGATAGCGGCGGAAAGTATGGGACTCGGCACCTGTTATCTGGGCTCTCCTGTTAGGACCGCCAAGAACCTGAAGGAGAAGTACGAACTTCCGGATAAGGTGTTTCCATTGGTGCAGCTAGTGGTCGGTTATCCCGCAGAAGACCCCCCGTTAAGGCCTCGCTATCCATTGGATTTTCTTCTGTTCGAAGAAGAGTATCCCGACTTTAGCGACGAAGAGGTGGAGGCTGCAATGGAAAAGATGGACCACGGCTTCTTAGATGAAGACTACTATCGAAAGCTTGACGCGATGATATCTCTAAAAGGTGCCGAAGAAGACGATTTTACCTACGAAGATTACAGCTGGACCGAACATATCTCGCGCAAGTGGGGCCAATGGTACGAAGACCTGGAAAGTCAGAAAGAGATATTGGGGGCCTGCGGTTTCCACATATGCGAGGATGAAGATTGAAGAACTACCTGTTGAATATCGGTCTCTTCACTCCCTCTTTCGATACATAGATCATCTCTTCATCTTCCGGCTCGAGTTCCTCCTTCGCCTGTATGAAACCGCTCAATCTTACCGCAAGGAGATCTATGTGATGCAGAGCAACGGCTTCTTCAGTCCTCGGACTCCTAGGGCTGCCCCACTCGTAATCTCCGTGATGTGAAAGAACTATGTGCGATAACTTCAACTTCATCTCTTCGGGAAAATTCGACATCTCGTCTATCTTTTCTTTTATCATCCTTTCACAGATGACTGTATGGCCAACCATCTGTGCCTCGTTGGTCAGCTCTATCGATGTTGTAGTATTGTATTCCTTTGTCTTTCCAAAATCGTGTACGATCGCGGAAGTCAAAAGCAGGTCCCTATCTAGTTCTGTATAGATATCGGCGAGGGCATCAGCCAATCTAGTCTCTATCAGGGTGTGCTCTAACAGACCGCCGAGATGATTATGGGAGTATCTTTTGCTGTAGGGAGTTCTTTTGAACTTTTCGACAAAGTCCTCGTCTTTCAAAAAAGAGGATACCAGGCCGTAAAGCCTTTCGTCTTCTATCGTCCTCGCTAACTGAAGCAGCTTTGTGAACATCTCGTCTATATCTTTCTTCGTAGACGGTATGTATTCCTTTGGGTCGTATTCATCGCATTTCAGCCTGTCTATACCGTGAAGTTCTTTTTCGTTTATCGATATCTGCTCCTCGCCCTTATAAGAACTTATCACACCGTCCACCTCTATGACGTCGCCGACCTGAAGGTTTTCATATAATCTCCTTACCATCTTTTCCTCATTACCTCCCCAATATACTAAGGGCATCTTACCGGTTTTATCGCCCACCATCAACCTGAAGAACCATCCTTTGGTGTATTCTTTAGGTGGACTCTTCTCTTTGATGGCGAATCTTTCGTTTACCTCGTCTCCTTCTACCAGTTCTTCTACGTAGGTCTCTTTTTTCAATCTTTCACAACTCCTTTTTTATCCGGTATTTGATGGAAGATTATATGTTTTTTCTTCCTCTTAGTATATATTCGCCCCCACCTTTTTTCCCGACGAATTCTTTGTCTTCCACGATGATTTCTCCTTTAGACATAACGGTCCTTGGAAAGATCGCCTGAAAACCCTCGAATGGAGTCCAACCACACTTGTGATGAAGGTTTTCACTTTCGACGGGCTCGCTTTCTCTGAAATCGATGGTCATCAGGTCGGCCCTATGACCTTCTTCGACCCTACCCTTTTTCAATCCCAACCTTTCGGCGGGGTTCAACGCTACGGACTCTACCACGGTGGACATCGAGACGTTACCTCTAGCCACCATATTCAAGAGCAGAGGATATAAAGTTTCGACTCCTGGAACGCCCGAAGGGGCTTCTTCGAAATCTTCTTTTTCTTCCTCCTGGTGCGGAGCGTGGTCACTCGAAACTATTTCTATCTTACCTCTTTCAAAGGCCTCCCATAGCCGGTACCTTTCGGTGTCCTTTCTAAGAGGGGGATTCACCTTTCCATATGGGCCGAGAAGGGCTTCCACGCTGAGCAGAAGGTGGTGCGGAGTTATTTCTCCCGTATAACCGTTCCTATTTACCCTCTTTAAAGATTCTGTAGACGTCATGTGGCAGATGTACTTATCTTTTCCAGGAAGATCGTTTAAACTCTCGATGGCTTTCAACTCGCTTTTCAACGGGCGATGTTCATTGTAGCCATCAAGGTTCTGTTCTGGGATCTTATCAAAAAGTTCTCTGTCTTCACAGTGGAAGGCGACACTGCAATCATTTGAATCAGCTCTCCTCAGGAGATCGGCCAATTCTTCCCTCTCTAAAGATTCGGCACCGGTCGAAGGGGCCATATACACTTTGAAAAATTGGGTGAGCTCGCTCATCTTCTCGATGTCGTCGCTCAGCAACCCGTACAGACCAAAATCTATCACGGATTTCTTCTCGCCTATCTTTATCTTCTCTTTAAGCCTAGAGTAGCTGTCAGTCAGCGGATCCGTGTTGGGCATGTCCATTACCGTTGTTATGCCTCCACAGGCCGCACTGACTGAACCTGTGTAAAAGTCCTCTTTTTCAGTCATGCCCGGATCTCTGAAATGCACGTGCAGGTCTGTCCCCGCGGGGAGGATCACGCCTTCAAGCTTTTTTACCTTTTTAGTGGTCTTCAAACTCTTCTTAACGAAATCTATTTTACCTTCTTCTATGCCGATATAGCAGTTTTCATAGTTTCCCCGGATGTACGCGGTTCCTTTAATTATCATCTTTACCTATATCTCTTTGGACTATCTCGCCATGGGGCTCCTTTTCGGCGAATATAACTCCTTCGAATATCTCGAAGTCGCAGTTTCCCTCTCTCCAGTCGGACGGTCTCAGTCCCGCTTTCCTGCACGTATGATCTAGAAACTGCTCTTCATCCCAGCTCTGGTCTACCGGCACCTGTGGCAGTAGAAGACCTCTTCTTCCCCCTCCAGAGGCGATGAGTCCATGCTTACCGCATTTTATCTTATTAGGGAGTTCGTCCGGAGAATCGCACTCCAGCTTTTCGGGCGGAGTCAACAGACTGACTTCTATAACTATGGAGTCGAGCTCGTCTTCCGTTAATGGTGGAAATCGTGGGTCCCGCATCGCGGCGTTTTGAGCCCCGTCTCTGATCGCTTTCTTCAATTTGAACATGGGTTCAGGATAGCCTATGCAGCCCCTGAGATCCTCTGAAGGGTACCTGTTTATCGTTACGAAAGCGCCCATCTTTTTCTCGAACTTTTCTGGGATTTCCATCTCTGGCATGGGTTCTTTTCTCACCGCACTCTCTATGGCTTTACGAGCCATCTTTACCGCTTTTTCACCATCTTCCTGCGTGAACATATTCTTCGCATTTGTTCGGGATGATATTTAATTTATGGAAAGAAAGGTCTTTTACAGCCGAAAGGGTTTAGTTTAAATATGACGACACCTAATTTAACCTTAAATCAAAAGGGTTTTCGATAACGATGCTCATCAGCATAGTGATCACGGTCAAGAACGAAGAAAGAGACATGCCGGACCTACTGGACAGTCTAGTGATACAGGAACAGCCGATAGAGATCATAATCATCGACGCGTGCAGCGAAGACAGAACGCAGGAAATTGTAAGAGAATATTCAAAGGAGTACGACTTCATAAATCTGTATATCAAGGGCGGCACGAGAGGTAGGGCTAGAAACTTCGGTGTTGAAAAAGCAGAAGGAGAATTGGTGGCGTTCATAGACGGCGACGAGATCGTGAATCCATTCTGGGCAGAGGAGATGAGAAAGAGTGCAGAGGAATACGACGTGGTGGCCGGAAAAACAATACAGATAGGCTATCACGGCTTCGAAGAGCTGGAGAGGGTCGAACTTTTCCATAAGGGTTATGACATAACATACCCTAGCTGTAATCTCCTTTACGACAAAAAACTTTTCGAGAAGATAGGGGGTTTCGATCCGTGGTTCCAGACCGCAGAAGACATAGATCTCAACTTGAGAGCGGTGGAAGCCGGAGCCCGGATAGGACACAACGAAAAGGCGATAGTTTACCACAGAACTAGGGGAAGTTTTTACGGATTTTTTAAACAGGCCTTCTGGAACGGTTTCGGTAGAAAGCAGCTCACCATGAAGCACGGAAAATTATGGAGCAACTATTCACCGGGAAAGATGCTGGACCACCAGATGACACCCTGGTATTTTGCAAGGATGATCCCCGCCTTTTTGGGCTACATAGGTTGTAAAATCTTCGGAAACCGGCCTGGTGACTCCGATAAACCACTTTGATATCCATTGAAATTGCAAGGCAAACCATTAATAAGAGGAATTTTATTGTTAACCACCATGAAGACCTACATAATGCTTATGTTCAATAGCGAAGGAGCAAAGCCATCCGAGATCTTGGACGTGCTTCACGGACTCGGGTTTGAGCCGCAGAAAGGAGAATATGATATGGTATATGATTGGAAAGACGGCGCCGAACTCAAAGAAGCGATATGGTTCGCGGACAAGATACACGCTAACTTGAAAGGTTTCGACATCTCTTATTCTATTGAAACGGTGGAAGAGTAAAAAATAAGAAAAAATAAAAAGGTTGGTTTTGTTTTAGAAGCCGTACTGCTCGCACTTCTCGTCCACTTCTTTCTGTATCTTCTCTATGTGTTCTTCAGTCAAGTGTGCGAATCTCCTCTGTTTTTTCAGGTATTCCTTTACAGGCTTCCTTTCCTTAGGCTTTTTGGTGATCTTTATATCACAGATCTCGCCGTCTTCGGCTTCCCAAAGAACGAAAACTCCTGTCTCAACGGCCAATCTAGCTAATTCAATAGTATCGTCACTGCCGTGTCTCCATCCCGTGGGGCAGGGTGCAAAAACGTGCAGGAAAGCCGGGCCGTCGGCTTTCAACGCTTTGTTCACCTTCTTCTTCAGGTCATCTATGTAAGCTATGGTGGCCGTAGCAGCATATGGTATATCATGAGCGCTAGCTATCCGTGCGATAGGTTTTTTAGGCCTATCTTCACCTATACTTTCTTTACCAGAAGGGGAAGTTGTCGTGCTGGCACCGTATGGCGTCGAGCTGCATCGCTGTATACCAGTGTTCATGTAAGCTTCGTTATCTAAACAGATGTGTGTGACGTTATGCTTCCTCTCGAACATCCCGGAGAGTGCTTGAAATCCTATGTCGAAGGTTCCGCCGTCTCCAGCGAACGATAATATGTTGGTCTCCCCTTTCTTATCCATCTGTTTTAAAGCCGCTTCGATACCGGAGGCAACGCTGGCAGCGTTCTCAAATGCCGCATGTATCAAGGGGATCTCCCAAGCGGTCTGAGGATAAGCGGTAGTTGTAACTTCCAAACAGCCTGTAGCCACGGTGGCTATGCTGTTAGGACCCGCTTCTTTCAGGATGGCCCGCATGGCCGTGCCTTCGCCGCATCCCGCACACATCCTGTGGCCAGATGCTAATAATTCCTTCTCTTCATTTTCCGACATCATGATCACCTCATCACATCCTCATCCATATTTATCCATTCAACTGGTTTCTTCACTTCTCCGGCTTCCACGGCTTCCTTGGTCTTTTCGTACATCTCCTTGAAGTTCCTCTTGAATATCTCTCTGCCGCCCAAGCCGACTATAAAGTTCTTCATCAGCGGACTTCTGTTTTCATTGATGAAAGTACCGGCACTCTCGGCGAAAACTGCTCCGCCAAAACCTGGAGATATGTTTCTGTCTACCACAGCAAGACCGTCAGCGTCACCGGCGATCTCCTTCAAAAGATCCCCTGGGAAGGGTCTGAACACCGTCAATTTAGCCAAGCCGACCTTCTCTCCTTCCTCACGCATCTCGTCTACAGCGGCTCTCGCCGTTCCAGACATGGAACCCATGGTCAATAGGATTATATCGGCGTCTTCACACTTGTATGGAGTTATCCTATTGTACTCTCTTCCAAATCTCTCTTCGAACTCGTCGAATATCTCGTCTATAATTTCAGGAGTGTTCTCCATGGCCTGGGTCTGATCGTATTTCAGCTCCTGATAATATTCCGGGGTGCCGAGTGAACCGAAAGTCATGGGTTCTTCCGGATCGAGTTTTCCGTGTGGCGGCTCATAAGGCGGTAAGAAGTCGTCAACGTCTTCCTGGGCAGGGGCTTTCACACCTTCAACGGTATGTGTTAACACGAAACCGTCGATACCGACCATCGCGGGAAGAAGGACCCTTTCATCTTCAGCTATCCTGAAGGCAAGTATCATCAGGTCTAAACCTTCCTGGTTCTTCTCGGCGTAGAATTGAAGCCATCCTGAATCTCTTGAAGATATGCTGTCTTGATGATCCGCCCAGATGTTTATCGGTGCGGACAGCGCTCTATTACCGACCGCCATAACGATAGGGAGGCGCATACCTGCCGCGATGAACAACATCTCGTGCATCAGCGCTATGCCCTGGGACGCTGAAGCCGTACATGCCCTTGCTCCGGAAGCAGAAGCGCCGATACATGCGCTCATGGCCGAATGTTCGCTCTCCACCCTGATCATGGAAGCGTCGAGCTCACCGTCAGCGATATATTCAGATATCTTCTCCGGGAACAGCGTCGAGGGCGTGATAGGATAAGCCGGTATCACGTCCGGCCTACTAAGTTTGGCTCCTAGAGCGGTCGCCATATTACCTTGTATCGTCAAACCTTTTTGCTCGCCCATTTTATCACTTCTCCTCCACTTTCATCACTATCGCTTTTACGGGACATTCTCTCTCACAGATGCCGCAACCTTTACAATAATCGAGATCGAACTCGATAGCATCTTCGGTCTTTTTTACAGCTCCATCGGGACAGTAGTCGAAGCATTTGAAACATTGTATACATTTTTCCACATCGACTTCAGGTTTCATGGTTCTCCAGCCGCCAGTCTTGTATTCCTTCGAGCTGCCAGCCTTTTTGTTTATTCCAGCTATCGTGATTTTTACCTTTGACATGTTTACACCCCAACTACGCTTTCATAAGCCTGTTCCGCAGCTTTCTTGTTCTCGTCGTGCTTCACAGGTACGTTGTTCTCTATCGCCTTCTTTATGTTCTTTAACTTCACGTTTCCGGCGACTCTCGAATAAGCGCCTAAGATCGCAGTATTTACGATGGGATTGGTTTCGGTCCCCAATCCATTATCGACTGCTATCTTCGTTGCGTTCACCGTATAGACTTCGGCATCGCCGAAATCGAACTCGGAAGGGGCTTTAGCGGTGTTCAATATTATCTTACCGCCTTCCTTCAGACCGTCGGTAACGTCCACAACGTCAAGAAGGCTCATATCTAGTACTATCACCATATCCGGCTCGTATATCTGCGTTTTTATATCTATCTCTTTTTCGTCGATCCTTGCGAAGGCGGCTACAGGAGCACCTCTCCTCTCGACACCGAACATAGGAAAAGATTGAACATCTTTACTTTCCCTAAACGCTGCATCGGAAAGAGTGTGCGCAGCGGTCACAGCTCCCTGTCCGCCTCGGCCGTGGAATCGTACTTCATACATTCTTGTCTCACCTTTCATCAGGATGAAATGATTATGGATAATAAAGTTTCCGATTTTATATTGAAAAATTGGGGGAAAAAACGGGTCTTATCGAAAGTTAAGTAAGAGGAGGGGGCTTCCAAAATAATTAAATGTTAAACAACTTTCTTTACTCTCGATGGATTTCGAAATCAAAGTCTCGGACCATAAACCTATAGTATCTAATAATCTTGAAGAGATACTAGAAAACTTTCTTTTGGATATAGGATATCTATCAGGTAGGAAGAGCGACGAGGAACTTTATAAAAGCGTGCCGTTCAGACTCTGGACCGAATGCTTTTTGGATAATCCCGAAAAGTTCGTAACCGTTGATGAGCTAGCCATTAAACTTGATACCACCAAACCAACGGTATACAGACATCTTAACAAGTTGAAAAGATTGCAACTGTTGGAAGAAAAAGAGATGACCATCGAGGATGACGGTGAAGTCGTCAAGAAAGGATACCGACTCAGGCAGGGCGACCTTATGAAAGCGTGGCACACGACCGAACTGAATATGGAATCGAATCGTAGAAAATATCGGGAGACCGTGGAAAGGATAAACTTACTTTCCTCCGGAGAGAAGATAATAACTGGGCATACATGTCCTAACTGTGGGGAAAAAATAAAAAAGATGAGAGAGATGAGCGTGAATAAAGGTGATTGAATATGAAAGACAAAGATATCGAGATAACAGAAGGGTCTCATTATGTGATCAACTCTCTCTCCACGAGAGACGAAGCGTTGGAAACAAGAGGATACTTCGAAGGATATATCCAGTTGGGTAAGCATCAGGCGATGGCAGTTGAATTGGACGATTCGCACGAAGAGCCGGGTAGAAAAAGGATAATCCCTGTCCACATGATATCCTGCGTGGACGTGATCGAGCAGGCGGAAGCCGAGGAAGAGGATAAAAAAGAGACAAGTTCTTACTTCGGATGAAGAGCGTGGTAACTTGCCCATCGAGATGGATATAGATTCTCTAGAAGGCAAGATCGTCAAACTCCTCATGAAAGGGCGTCCACTGACGATAAAAGAGGTAGCTGAAGAGCTCAAGTTCTCGGTATCTAGGGTGAGAAGAGCTGTGAAAGGATTAGCTTCTAGAGGTATAGTCGAGATAGAAGAGCTACCGGATAAGAAGTATCTTCGTCTTCTGAGGTCAGACATTAAATTTCACGGTATCAATCCATCCCAAGAAGAAGCCATAAAGAGGAAAAAATCTGGAAAAGATGAAGATAAGGGTTCTGAGAAGAGTAGAAGTATGATGTATGGGTGAAAAGGTTCACGTAATAGTTTTATAACCCTCGCAATTTACCACTTTACGAAAGTTTGAGAGGTATAAAATATGAAGCTCCAAGAATATCAGGCTGCGGACATATTTGAGGATCAAGGCATACCGGTAGCGGAAAGGTATTTGATAGAAAAGCCAGAAGAGATCAAAGAAGTAGAAAAACCCGTGGTATTGAAGTCACAGGTAAGAGTAGGAAAAAGAGGTAAAGCCGGCGGTATACTTTTCGCCGAAGACAGGGAAGAGGCGGTAGAAAAAGCCGAAGAGCTATTCGGAAAAAAGATACGCGGCCTAGAAGTCGAGAAAATACTCATAGCGGAAAAAGCGGTGATAGAGAACGAATATTACGTGGGATTGGTGATGGACAGGGAGAATAAAAAACCGACCCTGATAATGACGACTGAGGGAGGGATGAACATCGAAGAGGTTGCGGAAGAACATCCCGATAAGATAGCGAAAAGGAAGATCGACCCGGTGACCGGCCTGAAAGGATATGAAGCATTACATCTTGCCGATTCAATCGGTTTAGAAGGGGATGAACTCTCTGAGATGGCCAAGATAGCCATTAAGTTGTACCATGCTTTTGAGGAGTACGACGCGGAGCTCGCTGAGATAAATCCTTTGGTGTCTACACCGAACGGATTGTTAGCTATAGACGCTGTTTTCAATATTGACGACAATGCGCTGTTTAGACAGAAATTTGAAAAGAGTGAGAGTAAGCTGGTCACTGAGCGAGAAAAGAAGGCCGACGAGTACGACTTAGCTTACGTTGATCTCGAAGGAGACATAGCCATCGTAGGGTGCGGTGCCGGCCTAGTGATGGCTACGCTGGATTCTGTGGCGGAGTACGGTGGAGAGCCAGCCTGCTTTTTAGACCTCGGCGGTGGAGCCGATGCCGACGATACCAAACACGCGTTGGAGATCATCGACATGAAAGAGGGTATCAGTTCCATCTACCTCAACATCTTCGGAGGTATCACGCAGTGCGACAAGATAGCCCAGGGAATAATAGATTATAAACCTGAGAAGCCGACGGTCATAAGGATGCTCGGGACCAATGAGGAAAAAGGAAAGGAGATGTTGAGGGACGCGGGCTATGACGTGGTCGACGGCATGGACGAAGGCGCTAAGAAAGCGGTAGAGATCAGGGAATAGGAGGAACGTTCCGAAATAAACTTAATCCCCTCTTTCTTTTTTGATACATGAATTCCTCGGATAAAAGTAGAAAGTACCAGGTAAAAGAGATAGGCACTGTTAGAAACGATTACGTGGAAGATATACCTGAAGATTACAAAAGTAAAACTTCGGTGATCGAAGTTTTTGAAGAGTATACGCCTTCTCTTAAAGGTATAGAGAATAACTCCCACATCGTCATCTTTTTCTGGCTCCATCGAAGCGAAAGAGACATCCAGCAGGTACATCCTATGGGTGATAAAAGCAATCCTCTGACCGGTGTATTCGCCACTAGAGCTCCTGTTAGAGCGAATCCGATCGGGGAAACTATCTGCAGACTGGAAAAAAGAGAAGGGAACGAACTCTACATGACCGGATTAGACGCACTGGATAATACACCTGTGATCGATATCAAACCCTACACCGATAATTACAAGGTGAGCGGTGTTAAATATCCTGGCTGGGTGCCCAGGAGGGATAAAAGATGAGCGGTGAAGTCATCGACGGCAGGAAGATAGCCGATGAAAAGGAGGCTGTGCTGAAAAAAAAGATAGACGAGATGGAGAGGGTTCCAAGGTTGGACACCATCTTTGCGGGAGAAAACGAAGGCTCCAAAGTATATCTTGGTGTTAAGAACAGGGGTTGTGAACGGGTCGGTATCGAGACAGAAACGCACAGTTTTTCCAGCGATGTGAGTTTGGCAGAACTGAAAGAGAAGGTCGAAAGTTTGAATGGGAACAATGCAGTAGATGGGATCTTGATACAGATGCCGCTGCCCGAGGGATTGGATGCACGGGAACTGATCGAGGTCATCGACCCTGTGAAAGATGTTGAAGGCTTACACCCCGAAAATTTTGGGAGGTTGATGACTGGAGAGGAAAGGGTCGTACCCTGTACTCCAAAAGGTATACTGACGATGTTTGGATATGAAGATATCGATCTGAAAGGCAAAGACGTGTGCGTGATCAGCCACAACATCACCGTGGGAAAACCGATGGCAGTAACGCTGCTCAACAGGAACGCTACGGTGGAGGTAGTGCACGAATTCACTGACGATCTTATCTCTCATACAAAAAAAGCCGAGATATTGATAACAGCGGTCGGTAAGGCTTACTTCGTCACGCAGGATATGATCTCAGAGGATTGTATCCTCATCGATGTAGGTATGAACCGCACGGAAGAAGGGGATTTAGTAGGCGATGCAGTTTACGAAGAATGTAAAGAAAAGGCGAAGAAGATAACTCCCGTACCCGGTGGGGTGGGCCCAACGACGGTCTTATCGTTGCTGGAAAACACCTATAAAGCCGCCGTAAGGCGGAGAGGATGAAAAAAGCAAAACCATAAAAGTTATAGCCGCCCGTATCTTTCTTTTGTATACCTTCAAACCCCTGGATGCTGGGGTGACAGAGCGGCTAATGTGACCGCCTGCAGAGCGGTTTTCCGTGGGTTCGAATCCCACCCCCAGCTCTTTTTTAAAAAAACAACGGTAAAAAAAAACAGAATTCTTAAATAGACCAAAACAGAATAATCAAGCGTGCTTTATCAACCGCTTCGTCGTTAGATCTGCCTAACAAATTTCCGAACATAATGTGAGAAATATGAGAGGTAAAAAGAGCGTTGTTTTGATCATGGTGTCACTGCTTTTTATAGGGACCGTCACCTCGGCTATTCTATTCCAAACTGAGGCTATATCGAATGATAAAGAGAATGTCGAGGGGAATACGATTTTAAAGCGATGTTCTGATGTAAAAACGCTACAAGAAGAGAGCGTTGTGCCCTCCTTTGATAAAGACTTGAACGATATTGCGGAATCACCATGGCCCAAATTTCGGGGAGATCGTAGAAATACCGGGTTGAGTCCATACGACACTAGCCACCTCACTGGTACGGAAAGATGGAGTTTTGAAGCAGAAGATAAGATTCAGTCATCTCCTGCAATTGACGAAGAGGGAACCATCTACTTCGGCTCAAGAGACGGTAACCTTTATGCCGTAGATCGAGATGGTGAAGAAATATGGAGGTTCGAAGCGGGTGATATGATCACTTCTTCGCCGGCTATCGGCGAAGAGGGGACCATCTACTTCGGCTCCCGAGATGGTAATCTTTACGCCGTAAATCCTGATGGAAGAGAAAGATGGAGTTTTGAGACAGGGTCGTGGGTCGAATCTTCTCCCACCATAGACGAGCAGGGAAACATCTACTTTGGCTCTTATGACGGCTCTCTTTACGCTTTGGATCCCGATGGTAGAATAAGATGGGATTTCGAGAGCGGGGGAGACATATTTTCTTCGCCGGCTATCGGCGAAGAGGGGACCATCTATTTCGGTTCTGATGATCAGAATTTGTACGCTATAAGTCAAGAGGGTGAAGAAAAGTGGAGTTTAGAGATGGATGGTTATATCCGATCATCTCCCACTATAGGCAGTGAAGGAACGATATTTGTGGGTACCGGAACCGGTATTATTCACGCAGTAGATCAAAGCGGTGAAGAAATATGGAATTTTGAAACCGGAGACGAGATCTGGTCTTCTCCCGCGATAGGAGAAGACGGTACTATCTATATAGGCTCCGACGACCATCATCTGTATGCAGTAGATTCACACGGCACGGAAAGATGGAGTTTCGACTCAGGAGGATTCGTCCGTTCGTCTCCCGCAGTCAGTGGTGATGGGACGGTCTTTATGGGGTCTGAATCAGGTATTATTCACGCTGTAGATCAAGACGGGGAAGAGATCTGGAATTTTGAAACCGGAGACGAGATCTGGTCTTCTCCCGCGATAGGAGAAGACGGTACGGTCTATATAGGCTCCGACGATGAAAACCTGTATGCCCTAGGTACCGACGAAAAAGTCCAATTGACCATCGATTCTACCGACGGGGGAGACGTGATCCAGCCGGGAGAAGATGTTTACGATTATTACTTGGAAACAACCGTAGAACTCGAAGCTAAATCATATAAAAACTATCACTTCGTAGGATGGAGAGGAGATAACGAAACCATAGAAGATCCAGAATCGAGACTTACGGCCATAAAGATGGAAGATCATCATGCGGTAACGGCGGTATTCGCACTAGAGACGCGGGAATTGAATATCACCATAGAGGGGATGGGATCAACTGAACCAGAGGAAGGATTACATGAATATGAACATGGGGAAGAGGTTAGCGTGGAAGCTATACCCGAAAGCGGATGGAGATTCGTACGCTGGCAGGGAGATCATCCTGAGAGAGAGGAAAGAGAAAGGACGATAGACATCATAATGGATGATGATAAGAACTTGGTTGCATTATTCGAGGAAACGGAGGAGGGGATGTTCACCCTTACGGTGAGTATCGAAGGAAATGGTGATGTCGATATCGATCCCGAACGAGAGGTATACGAAGAAGGAAGCAAAGTAACGCTCACCGCCGTTCCAGATGAGGGATGGAAGTTCAACAGATGGTTAGGTGATATTGAAGGCGATGAGGACTTTATAAATGCAACCGTTGACACCGATATGGAGATAACCGCGCAGTTTGTTGAACTTAGCGAAGCATATTTTGAAGTGAGGATAACCTCACCTAGAGAAGGAGAGAAATTCAACGAAGGAGAAGAGATCATATTGGAGTACGAGGTAAAAAATATAGGAAACACTACGGGAGTTAAGACCATCGAACTCAGAGTGGATGGAGAACTCGTAGATGCGAAAGAGAACGTTATCCTTGAAGCTGGCGAAATGGACGAAAGATTCTTCAGATGGGAAGCTAGAGGCGACGGCGATGTAGAATTGACGATCAGGAGCCTATCAGACGATAGTCAAGAAGGTGATTCCTCTTCAATAATGATAAATATTCAAGAAGACGAAACCTGGCCTTACCATTGGTTTGTTCTGATCGGTTTGGTCATAGTTGTTGTTATAATCGTTGGGCTATATATGAATAAGAAAAAAGGAGATAAAGAAACCAAGGGTGAGCAAAACCGAGACGAGAAAACAGAATCGTTCCCAAAAAGATGATTTTAGCTTTAAGAGAAAAAGAATGAAAAGAAAAAGAAGTTTTAAGATTTTTTAATGTGCCTCTAATTTTGTTGACTAGCTCAATAGTTTCGAATCAGTTGGAGATATCTTCTCAAGGATTGTATCCTCACCTTCTATCGTATCGTAAGTACTGGTCAGATCAGCGTTCTCTTCGTTCATCGTGCTTCCACCTTCGCCTACAAGAACGGTATAATCTTCCGTCTCACCGTAGTCTTGGTTAGCACACGGATCAGTATGATAACTGTCGTACTTCTGCATTATCCTCATACGGGTCTCACCTTCTACCGCGTCACTCGGCACGGTTATGTCCGTTGTTAAGGTCAACGGATCACTATCGCCGTTTCCTACCTGTATCACTTCTTCGTTGCTGAGATCA
>Ga0207421_10001738_pt1 | contig 27714 bp, 27 predicted proteins | sample SodLakKL_010_SED_4_FD_187542 | JGI IMG/M metagenome (GOLD analysis project Ga0207421, IMG submission 187542) | Alkaline sediment microbial communities from Lake Tanatar, Kulunda Steppe, Russia - 8KL_010_SED (SPAdes) (version 2) | ecosystem: Environmental > Aquatic > Non-marine Saline and...
GTAGATGGCCATGGATGGCCATCTACGAGCGCTCATGGACGACTTGAGCGGGTCCGGACCGGGCGCACCCCGCACGGCTCGGGCACGGCACCAAGCGTGGATCGGCGCTTCGGCGAGGGCCGTGGTGGGCCCGCTGCGCTTGGCCCACCCTACGCGTGTCGGGACCGAGCGGCTCGGGCACGGCGTGCGCGGGTTAGGGGGTGTTGCCGGGTTTGGCGATGGGGGTGGGGGCTGGAACGATGGGGAGAATGGGGTGCGTGCGCGCGGGATCTGCCGGCGAGGGCATGGCGCCGGTGGCTTCGCTGCGGGCGTGGCGATGGCGTTGCAGCACATCGGCCAGGGAGCGCTGGCTGAGGAAAGTGTGGGCCTGGCGCCCGAGCTCGGTCCACAACTCGTGGGTCAGGCAGGGGCCGCCGTCGTGGCAATTGGCGTGGCCGCCGCACCGGGTCACGTCCAGCGGCTCATCCACCGCAAGGACGACATCGGCCACGCTGATGGCTTCCGCGCTGCGGCCGAGGCGGTAGCCGCCCCCCGGTCCCCGGCTGCTCTGCACCAAGCCCTCCCGGCGCAGACGCGCAAAGAGTTGCTCCAGATAGGATAACGAAAGGTGTTGCCGGGCGGCCACATCGGCGAGCGAAACCGGCCGCTCTTCGGCGTGCATCGCAACATCGAGCATGGCCGTTACGGCGTAGCGGCCCTTGGTGGTCAATTTCATGGCGGTCCAGGCAGATGGCCTTGGCGTCGAGAGTAGCCCCGCCCCCCGGAAACGATCAAGTATGACCGGACGTCTTGCGCGGAGGAATTGGACAATCCTCGGGCTCCAAACCCTCAAGATCGCAATTGGTGATCGGGTGCAGGTCCTGGTTCGGTTCGATGTCGATACCCGCGTCCTTGAGTGTCTTGCGGGTGTATTCCAGGCGTTCATCGAGTTCATGCAGATGATCGACGATGCGATGAATGGCATCCGCCACCGGGTCCGGCATGTCCCCGCTCAGGCCATAGGCATCGAAACCCATGCGCGCGGCCATCGCCTTGACCCGGGGATCCGGCTCCGGCCGCGGGGTCAGTACCCGGGCCGGAATGCCGATGGCGGTCGCGTCCGCGGGCACGTCCTTCAGCACCACCGCATTCGAGCCGATCCGAGCCCGGGCACCGATATGTACCGGCCCCAGCACCTTGGCTCCGGCGCCGATGACCACACCCGCATCCAGTGTCGGGTGCCGCTTGCCCTTATCCCAACTGGTGCCGCCCAGCGTCACCTGATGGTAGAGCGTGCAGTCGTCCCCGATCTCCGCGGTCTCGCCGATCACCACACCCATGCCGTGATCGATGAAGAAACGCCGCCCGATGCGTGCCCCGGGATGAATCTCGATACCCGTCAGCAGACGCCCCACATTCGCCAGCACCCGGGCCAGCCAACGCAAGCGATAGCGCCAGAGCGCGTGGGCCAGACGATGGAACCAGACCGCATGCAGGCCGGGATAGGTGGTGAAGACCTCGAAGCTGTTGCGCGCGGCGGGGTCGCGCTCGAACACGCACCGGATGTCTTCACGAAGCCGCTGAAACATGAGCGAGGATCACCAGGAATTAAAGCGGAACGATATCATGGCTCCCGCGGCGGACGGCCCCCACCCCGCTCGGTATGCGTGAGAATCCCGCGCAGCATTCGGACCTCGCTGGCGGTCAGGCCACTGCGCTGGTAGAGGTGACGCAGGCGCCGCATCAGCTGCCGCGGCTTTTCCGGGTCCAGGAATTCGATGCGCACCAGCGCGCGCTGGTAATGCTCGAACAGGGCCTCCATCTCGGCCTGGCTGGCCGGCGGGTCCACCGCTTCGCCCAGTGCTGGGGCTCCCTGCGCCGGGCGCATCGGGACCGCAGGGGAGGCCGTCGGGGCCGGTTCAATCGTTGAAAGAGCCGCCATCCGACAGGCGTAGGCCATCACCTGGACCGCCGCGGCGAGGTTCAGCGAACTGAAGTCGGGGGCCGTCGGGATCTGCACCAGGCTGTTGCAGCAATCGAGTTCGTCATTGCGCAGCCCACTGCTCTCGCGGCCAAAGACCAGGGCCACCGGCCCGTGGGCCGCCCGGGCCACCAGTTCGGCGGCGACCGCATCCGGCGGCTGCGCCGGGACCGAGTGGCCACGCCGGCGGGCGCTGGTGCCGGCGACCCACACGCAATCGACCACCGCATCCTCGACCCGGGACAGGACCCGCGCACGGGCCAACAGATCGTCCGCGCCCGCCGCCAACGCGGTGGCCTCCGCCGCCGGAAAGCGTTGCGGATCCACCAATATAAGATCGGACAGCCCCATGGTCTTCATCGCCCGGGCTGCCGAACCGATGTTACCCGGATGGCTTGTGCCCGCCAGAACCACGCGAATACGCCCGAGAACTTCCTGCATGCCCCTACTCCAGCCCCACCGAGCGCGACATCGTCGCACACTCCATCGCCGGAAGGGACCCTCGGCACTTTTCCGCCTTCGCACCGAACCGGATCCCCGAGCCCCGGGTCCCGACTCCCTCCGCGTGCGCTGCCTTCGAGCTAAGAAAAAGTCTTATAAATTCGCGCACCATACGCATTCTTTGCCATACTCCGATTTCGAGATTGTGGGCATTCAACCTCATTGCATCATCCCGCGTTTCGTTTTTCGCATATTTTGTAAATCCTGTACACTAAACATGGAAATCGGGCTCTTGTCCCTGACTGTGCCCCTATTCATCGCTTACAAGACACATTCTATGATGTGCTCAGCCACAAGCCAGACCGACCCGAGCCAGACCGGCGAACCCATCCTGGGCGCGCCCACCCAGGACGCATCCCCTCAGGACGCATCTCCCCACGACGTGCCTATCCAGGACGCACCGATCCCGGAGGACGGGAAAGGCATGGCTAATGCCCCCTTCGCGGGTCCGGTGATCGGGCTCGGCGCCTCGGCCGGGGGCCTGGATGCCCTCGAGCGATTCTTTCAGCACATGCCCATCGACAGCGGGGCGGCGTTCGTCGTCGTGCAGCACCTGTCGCCGGACCACAAGAGCATGATGGCGCACCTGCTGTCGCGCCACACCGGCATGCCGGTGGTGCCGGTCGAGGATGCGATGACCCTGGCGGCGAATCGGGTCTTTCTGATTCCCCCCGGCGCCCTGCTCACCGTCGTCGACGGCCGCCTGTATCTGGCGCCCAAGAATCCGCGGGTGCTGTCGCTGCCGATCGACCTGTTCTTCAAGTCCCTGGCCAAGGCCTACGGCCATCAGGCGATCGGGATCATTTTTTCCGGCACCGGATCTGACGGCACCCGGGGCGGTGTCGCGATCAACGAGGCCGGCGGTCTGCTGCTGGCCCAGGATCCGGAAACCGCGAGCTTCGACGGCATGCCGCGCAGCATCGTCGCCACCGGCCTGGTCGATGCCATTCTGGCCCCGGAGGCTCTGGGACCGCGCGTCATCGGGCATCTGCAACCCCGGCTCGCCAATGCACCGGAGCCGCCGTTGCCGATCGCACTCCCGCCGCGCGCCGCGCCGCTGGAGGAAATTCTGAACCTGTTGCTCCAGACCGGCGGGGTGAACTTCCGCGAATACAAGCCCGGCACCCTGTTGCGTCGGATCGAACGGCGCATGCAGGTCCGCCATGTGCCGGACCTCCTCCATTACCTGAACCTGATCGAGGGCGATTCGGCCGAGGCCGCCACCTTGCGTCGGGAGATCCTGATCCCGGTCACCCGCTTCTTTCGCGACGAGGCTGCCTTCGAGGCCTTGGGCCAGACCCTGCGGGACATCGTCCACGAACAGCCAGCACGCTCGGAGCCGCTGCGGATCTGGGTCGCCGGCACCTCCACCGGCGAAGAGGCCTATACCCTCGCCATCCTGCTGACCGAGATCCTCGCCGAGAGCGGCCGCGACTTCGGCTTCAAGATCTTCGCCACCGATGTGGAACAGAAGAACATCGACGCGGCCAGCGCGGGCATCTTCTCCGAGGCGCTGCTGGCGGAGATTTCACCGGAACGTCTGGAACGCTACTTCACGTCGCGCGACCATCATTTCGTGATCCGCAGCGAAATCCGCCAGCACATCGTCTTCGCCCGGCACAACCTGCTGGAGGACCCGCCGTTCACCCGGATGGACCTGGTGACCTGCCGCAATGTACTGATCTACTTTCAGGCCTTGGCCCAGGAACGCGTGCTGCGCCGCCTGCAGTACGCACTGGCCCCCGGCGGGCTGTTGTTCCTGGGCTCCAGCGAGTCCTTGTCCGGCCTGCAAGGGGACTTCTCGGCCATTAGCAGCACGTACAAGCTCTACCGCGTGTTGCGCCCGGCCAGCCTGCCCATGGGCAGCGCGGGGATGGCCTTCAGCCCGCCGGCCGGCGGCGTTCGCGGACGCCGCAACCGCGGGCGCCCGTCGGGGGCCTCGGTCGACAGCCTCGCGATCGATGCCGGGCAGGCCCTGCTGCTGCGGGCCCATGCCCCACCGGCGCTGCTGGTGACCGCAGCCCACGACCTGCTGCATGTGTTTGGCGACATGCAGCGCTACCTGCGCATGCCGGAGGGCCAGGCGAGTCTGGATCTCGGTCGCCTGTTGCCGAATCCACTGGCCACGGTCGCGGTGGCGCTGCTGCACAAGGCGGCGCGTGACCAGGCGGTGATCCACTCCGAGCCGTTGCTACTGGAGCCGGTGGCAGGCGAATCCCGGCAGCTTCGCCTGGGGGCGCACCCGGTGACCGGCCCGGAACATGGCGAATCGACGCTGCTGCTGGTCTTCGAAGACGTGGCGCCCTCGGAACCCGCGCGGATCCACCCGAACGGCCTGTTGGACATCGATGCCGAGCAGGCGCAGCGCATGGCCGGCCTGGAACGGGACCTGGCGGCGGCGCGCGAGCACCTGCAGGCCACGATCGAGGAACTGGAGACCGCGAACGAGGAATTGCAGGCCACCAACGAGGAATTGATGGCCAGCAACGAGGAACTCCAGAGCAGCAACGAGGAACTGCAGTCGGTGAACGAGGAACTGTATACGGTCAATGCCGAAAACCAGGAAAAGATCGAGATCCTGAACCGGCTGAACGCGGACCTGGACGGCATGGCTCGGGCCTCGAATGTCGCGACGCTGTTCGTCGATCGGGACCTGCGGCTGACCCGCTTCACCACCGAGGCCAGCCAGCTCTTCCGCATTCGCGACACCGATGTCGGGCGGCCGCTCGAGGACTTCAGTCATCGCCTGGACCACCCGGACTTCGTCGGCACGTTGCGCCGGACCATCGCCAGCGGCGAAACCTTCGAACAGGAGATCACCGCGAACAATGGGCGCTGCTACCTGGCCCGCATCCTCCCCTACGCGGGGCCGTCGCAGGGCGTCGGCCTGGGCGGTGCGGTGGCGACGTTCATCGACGTGACCGAGCTCAGCGATCTGGCACGCCTGCAGGCGATTCTGGACTCGCTGCCGGCCCACGTGGCGGTGGTGGATCCGGATGGCATGATCACTCTGGTCAACGCGGCCTGGCGCGCGTTCGCGCAGGCGAATGGCGATCCCACGTTCGAATACTCCGGGCCGGGCCGGAACTACCTCGACGTCTGCACCCCCAGCCCGATCGAGAACGACGAGACCGCCTATGCCGCGAGCAACGGGCTGCGCGCCATCCTGGCTGGCCGAAGTGCGACCTTCGCGCTCGAATACCCCTGCCATTCGCCGGACGAACAACGCTGGTTCCTGATGCATGCGGCGCCGATCCAGGGTGCGGGCGGTGGGGCGGTGGTCAGTCATATCAACATCACGGAATGGGTCAACACACATGATGCGCATTGACGCCCTCTCAACTCGGCCTGCCGGCCGCCGTGTTCGGGTTCCTGCCGTGACGGCAGGGGTCGCCCGATGAGCGCGCGCACGCCAGGCGATCGGTCATCGGTCCCGGATCCTACCGATATCGACCCGACCGATATTCGCGAACGGGCGCGTGAGGCGCTGCGCCGAGGCGACTTCAACCTGGTCGAAAAACTGCTGGACCAGGACGAGATCGGACTGACCGAGATCATCGAGAATCTGCGCATTTATCAGGCGGAACTGGAGATACAGAACGACGAACTGCGCACCGCCCAGAACACCGCCGAAGAGGCTCTGCATCGCTTCACAACCTTCTTCGCGAGCATTCCCCTCGGGGAACTCGTCATCGACCGCACCGGCCTGATCCTGGAAAGCAACACCGAGGCCACCCGCTTGTTCGGCACAGGCACCGGACACCTGCGCCAGCACTTCCTGCACCGACTGGTCGACCCGAGTTCTGCGCGTCAGGTCGGCAGCGCGATGGTGCTGGCGCAGGAGACCGGCGCCGCGGTGGCCGGCGACGTGCGCTTTCGCGGCCCCGGGGGCCAGGATTTTCGCGGGGAACTGCACCTCGCCCGCCTGCCGCCGGTGGCCGAGGGGCCCGACCAGTTCGTCTGCGCGGTGGTGGATCTGAGCGAGCGCCTGCGCCAGGAAACGCAATTGCGCGCCGCCCGCGCCAAGGCGCAGGACCGGGAGACGCGTTATCGGGTGCTCGCCGAATACTCGCCGGACTGGGACTACTGGCTGGGGGTCGATGGCACCTACCACTATGTCTCCCCCGCCTGCGAGACGATCTGTGGCCATCCGGCCACGGCCTTTCTGGCCGATCCCGATCTGATGGAACGGGTGGTGCACCCGGAGGACCGAGCCTACTGGCGCGAGCACCTGCGCGAGGCCCATCCGCCGAAGGCCGGACATCGACATGACCGCATCCATCTACGCGTGGTCCGCCCCGACGGTGAAATCCGCTGGATCGAACACGAATGCTGCGCCGCCTTCGACGATCAGGGGCAGTATCTGGGCCGCCGCGGGGTCAATCGCGACATCAGTGGGCGCAAGACCGCCGAACACGAAGTGGAGCAGGTCTCGCGCCTGTATGCGACTCTCAGCCAGTCCAATCAGGCGATGGTCCGCGCCACCGATCCCGCCACGATCTTTGCGGCGCTGGCGCGCATTGCGGTGGAGGTCGGCGGCTTTCGGGCCTGCGTGGTGATTCAGCGGGATCCCGTATCGGGCGTCGTCGGTGTGGTCGCCCACCACGGCCTGGAGGCCGAGACCATAGCGGCCATGCCGCTACCCAGCGCGGCGGACGCCGAGAGCCTGCCCGCCGCCACCGCACTGTTCGCCGATCGCCCGATCCTCTGCGAAGGCTGTTCCGATCCGTCGGCGGGCGTCGAGTGGAACACCTGGTCCGCAGCGGCGGGCATCCGCACCTGCGCTCATTACCCGATCCGTTCGCATGGGCGCGTGACCGGGGTCTTCAGCCTGTTCAGCAACCGGACAGCGGCCTTCCCGGCCGCCGTGACCCGGTTGCTCGAGGAAATGGCGATGGACCTGTCCTATGCCCTCGAGCATTTCATCCGGCAGCAGGCCCTCGAGGAGAGCGAGGGCCGGTATCGACGCATCGTCGAGACCACGCAGGAGGGCGTCTGGTCCCTGGATAAGCATCATCACATCACGCACGTGAACCCAGCGCTGACCCGGGCGCTCGGCTACAGCGCCCGGGAGATGTACGGCCAAACGCTGGAACCCTTCCTCTTTCCCGAGGACTGGGCGCAGCAACAGGAGCACCTGCGCCGGCGCGAACAGGGCCAGGCCGAGACCTATGAGCGGCGCCTACGTCGGAAGAACGGGAGCGTGCTGTGGGGACTGATCTCGGCCACCCCGATCCTGGACGCCGAGGGGGAGTTTTGCGGCACCTTCGCGATGCTGAACGACATCACCGAACGCAAGCAGGCAGAAAAGGCCTTGCGCAACAGCGAGATGCGGTTTCGGTCGCTGTTCGAGGAGGTCGCGAATATCGCGGTCCAGGGCTACGATGAGGAGCGGCGGGTGATCTTCTGGAACCGCGGCTCGGAGGCCTTGTACGGCTTCAGTGCCGAGGAGGCCCTGGGTCAGCGGGTCGAAGATCTAATCATACCGCCATCCATGCGCGAGGAAATTCAAGCCCTGTCGAGCGAGACCTTCGCAGCCGGCATCGTCATTCCGCACGGCGAGCTGGAGTTGCGGCGCAAGGACGACACCCCGGTGCGCGTGTATACCGACCACACCTCGCGGATCAACAGTGACGGCAAGGTGGAACTCTATAGTCTGGACGTGGATCTGACCCGACTGCGACAAGCGGAAGATCGCCTGGAGCAGGCCGCAAGCGCCTTCGAGAACACCACCGAGGACGTCACCGTCACCGATCCCGAGGGGAACATCCTGTTCGTCAACCGCGCCTTCACCGAGATCACCGGCTACGAGGAAAGCGAGGCCCTGGGCCAAAACCGGCGCATCCTGCAATCCGGGCGCCAGGACCAGACCTTCTATCAGGCCCTGTGGACGACCCTGAAGGAGGCCGGACGCTGGCAGGGGGAGATCTGGAACCGGCGCAAGAACGGCGAGCTCTATCCAGCCTGGATGACCATCGCCAGCGTGAAGGATACCACCGGTGCGATCACCCGCTACGTCGCGGTTTCCAGCGATGTCAGCCAGTTGCGGCGCTCGCAGGAGGAGCGCGACTTTCTGACCTACCACGATCCGCTGACCCGGATGCCCAACCGTCTGCTGCTGCGCGATCGTCTGGAACAGGCGATCGAACGGGTCCAGCGTCGGGGCGGAGGCCTCGCCGTGCTGTTCCTCGATCTGGACCGCTTCAAGAACGTGAACGACAGCCTCGGCCACGAGGCCGGGGATGATCTGTTGCGCCAACTGGCCCAGCGCATCTCGACGCTGATCCAGGGTCATGACACCCTGGCGCGCCTCGGCGGCGACGAATTCGTCGTGCTGCTGGAGGACGGATCAAAGGCAACGACCACGCGGGTTCATCAGCTCGCCAAGGCCCTGGCCACCATGTTCGAACGGCCCTTCGGCTTCGAGAACCGCGAGTTGTTCCTGACCGCGAGCATCGGCATCAGCCGGTATCCCGACGACGGCGGCGATCCCAATGAACTGCTGCGCAATGCCGAGGTGGCGATGTATCGCGCCAAGGCCGAGGGGCGTAATACCCTGCAGTTCTATCAGCAGGGGATGGTCGCCGACAGCCTCGATCGGCTGACCCTGGAGAACGACCTGCGCGGCGCGTTGTCCCGACAGGAATTCCTGCTCCACTACCAGCCCCAGGTCGACCTGATCACCGGCGTCCTGGCCGGCGTCGAGGCCCTGGTGCGCTGGAACCATCCCGAACGCGGCCTGATTCCACCCGATGCCTTCATTCCGCTGGCCGAGGAGATGGGCATCATCGGCGACATCGGGGACTGGGTGTTGCAGGAGGCGTGCCAGCAAATGGTCACCTGGCACGCCGACGGACTCGCGGTCCCACGCATGGCCGTGAACCTGTCGGTGCAGCAACTCGAACGCGGCGTGCTGGCGGATCGGGTGGGCGAGATCCTGGAACGTTGCCATCTGCCGGCCGCCGAGCTCGAACTCGAGGTCACCGAATCGATGATCATGCGCCAGACCGAGCGGGCGATCGGCACGCTGCGCTCGCTGCGCGCTCTCGGCGTGGCCATTGCGGTGGATGACTTCGGCACCGGGTACTCGTCGCTCGGCTACATCCAGCGTCTGCCGCTGAACCGGCTGAAGATCGACCGCGCCTTCGTGAAGGATCTGGCCGAAAGCGCCGACGATCGAACCATCGCCCGCGCGATCATCGGGCTCGCCAAGAGCCTGGGTCTGGAGGTCATCGCCGAGGGGGTGGAGACGCAGGAACAGGCCGATTTCCTGCGCCACGAGGGCTGCCACCTGGGTCAGGGGTACCTGTTCAGCCGGCCGGTACGCGCCGCGCACCTGGCGGTCCAATGGGCGCCCTCAAGTACCCCGGCCCCCTCGGATACACCAACGGACAACTGAACAACGGGCGGCTGAAGCGCAGCGCACGCACCGATTACCCTTGACCCCGGACAGGACCCGGTGGGCTCTTAGTCTTCGTCGGCCAGCGGCCGATGTGGGGTCTTTTCGTCGGGCGCCGGGTTATTCGGCGGCGCGGTCGGCTCGTCGGTCCGTTGGTCTTCGAAGTCCTCGAGCAGGTTTTCGAGGGCCCGGGTGAAGGCCTGTGCGGCGTCCGGGCCTTCGATGGCGACCACCTGATCCTGGGCCCATTTCTGGTTCTTCGGCCCCAGCACCTCGGTCACGCGGTCTCCGAGGCAGCAGAGCATCGAGAAGCCGGGGCCGTCGTCCTCACTGTAACGGCATTCGGCATAGACCCCGGTGCGCGCATTCAGCTTGTCGATGAAGGCATCGCGATAGGCACCCGGACCCTGGGCGTCGGTGCGGTTCTCCTCCACCAGATCGGCCAGGCGCAACGCCATCGCGGTAATGAAGCGCGCACGATCCTCGCCGGTGAAGCGGGCATAGACCAGGCGGTCGGCGAGCAGCAGCAAAAAGGCCACGAATTCCTCGATGATATCCAGACGCTGGGCCCGGGACGTGGTTTCGAAGTCCTCGTTTTCCAGGTTCAGCACGCCGTTGCAGGCGGAGCGCCAGGCATTGGCCGCCCCCACCGAGGCGAGATCCTCGAGGCTCCGTCCCCGTTCGTGTTTCCAGCGATTGCGCAGACGCAGGCTCATGCGGCCTCCCTCAAGTCGGTGTGAACGCCATCCCAGAAGCGGATGCGCGCCTCGATCGCCGCACGGGCGGCGGCCTCAGCCTCGGCCAGCTTCACCGGGTCGCCGGCACACAGCAGGTTCAGCATGCGCAGGGACAGCGGGCCATGGAAATCCTCGTCCAGGTGGATGTGGCGGTTCAGGTAGAAATGGAACTGCGGAGCCACGTCCGGGCCGATGTCCATCGCGCGCAGAAAGCTTCGGAACATCCCCGGAATCACGTGTTCCCGCCCGACCGCCAGCGCCGCCGCAACCACATGCGGCTTGTCGGTTGCGATGAAGTCGAAGGTGCTGCGCACGAAGCCCGCCGAAGGTGCCGGGGCAATCCCCGTCGCCAACGCTGCGTCGATGCCCTGCTCGGCGGCGATCGCCACGAAGTGCCGCGGACCCGCAGCATCGGCGCCGAGTTCGGTCATCGCCTCGCAGTAAAGTTCGAAGTGGCTGAGATGGCGATCCGGCCCGTTCGGCACCGGCACAACATCGGATTCCTCTTCCAGCACCAGTTCATTGATGAACCGGCGCACCGCAGCATCGCCCACCGGGCTCCAGGGGTAGCGGACCGGCGCGATGTGGTGTTGCAGATACTTGATGAGAGACATGAAATCCCACACCGAGTACACATGGTGCGCCATGAAGACGCGCAGTGCCCGAAGGTCCTGCAGGCCGTACACGGGATGTTGATCGAGGCGCTCACGCAACGGAGCGATGACCGCCGGATCGAAGCCGGGGGGATCGGCACGCGTGGGATCGAATTCGGGAAATTCTGGCATCAGGGTACCCGAGTCTGGGTGAGGCGCGCCGTGACGTCACGGCAACCACGGCGGGCCGGGGGTCAGGCCGACCCGCTCCCGCCCAGGCCCGAAGGCACCGCGCCGACGACCCGAGGCCAATGACCCGGGCTGGTTGACCTGGGTTGTCGGCTTCGGTGCGTCGGCACGGGTCCGATGAGCGACTAGCGGCGCGAGCCCTTTTCTTCGTGGGCCATATCCACCAGCTGCATCGCGATATCCCGGTATTTCTTGTGATAGGCGTGCAGGGGGTGCCCTTCCGGCGCCAGATAATAATCCACGGGATCCACGCCATTGACATGCTCGTAGTCCATGAAATGCTTCTGCATCTCGATCATCTGCTCGATCAATTCCTGCTTCTTGCTCATGATTCGGTGTCTCCAATGAAAGGGGATGGCGCGCGCGTCCGCAATAACGGGGCCGACTGTACCACCGGCCGGCGGGGCGCTTAACCTCCCTTAGGGGATAGGCTCAAGTGGTGGGCGCCTCAGTACCCGCCCTTGCGGCGGCTCTCCGGCAGCCCGGCGATGCGTCCGCCCTGCTTGCTCGGGTCGAGGGGGAACAGATCGTAGATGGTCTTGGCATCGACGCTCCGGTCCTCCCACAGTTGCTGCATCGCCTTCACGATGGTCCGCGTATTCGGCTGATTCTCGTTGTGGTTCAGGTATTCGTCACGCAAATAGCGCACCAGATCCCAATGCCGTGGGGTCAGTTCCAGCCCCTCCTTTTGGGCCATGGCCTCAGCCACGGACTCGTTCCAGGCCATCACATCCATCAGATACCCGTTGGGGTTCGTCTCCAGAGCAACACCGTCCACTTCCAGACTCATCACACATCCTCCCTTGGTTGGTCATTTACCGTTGTATGGATCATTCATTCAAAAACCGCTCTCACCCGGGCCTGCGGCATTCAGGCGCCGCCAGCCACCGCGGCGATGTCCCGATGCCCCAGGAAAAGGCCGCAGCCCAAGGCCCGATGGGATCCGATGCCGCTGCGTTGCAGCCGCAGCGAGGCCTCGGGATCCAGTTCCGCCACCATCAGGCTGCGCGTGTGCACGCCGCCCTGGGGCAGGCTGAGCACATGCCGGAGTCCACTCAGCAGCTTGCTCACCGGCACCCCGAGGCGGCGCAGCTCCGTCGCCATCTCGACCAAAAAGGCCGCCTCGTCCTGTTCGGGGTCACAGACCACATAGCGGGCGAAGACCACCGGCAGCGGTACCAGGGGCACCACATTCATGGCGCCGAGCGCGAGGGTGAAGCCGGCAATGTCCAGGCGTCGACCGGCGAGGGCCTCGACCGCCGCAATCCGGTCGACCGGCACGCGCAGACGCAGGCGGGCACGGCGTGACAGGTGCAACAGGTCGTGTTCCGGATCCTGAGGACGCATCCAGCCGTTGCCGGACTCGGCACCATGAATCAGGTGCACGCCGGCCAAGGCCTCCGTCTCCAACCAGGGCAGCTCGCTCAACAGCGCCGAGGACAAGGCATGCGCATGATCCAGCGGCAGACAGGGGCAGTCGATCCGAAAGGCGACATCGACCACATCCTGCGGCAGCGCCGGTTCCTCGCGCGGGGCGTCGTCCCAGAACATCAGCCGACGCCGTTCATGGCGTCGCCGAGGTGAACGCGGCTTCGATGCGCTCTTCCCAGTCCACCGGGGTGTCCGGGAACGGCGGACGCACATCGGAACTCAGAAAGCGCTCACCCTCCCGGGCCCGCTGGACCACCAGATCCAGCAACTCCTGGAAGGACTGGAGTTCGTGGTTTTGCAGCAGCACTTCGCTAAGCCAAATCATTCAAACACCTCTGGTCAAAATACCTCTGGCACATCATCGCAACACCTCTGGGAACGCCTCAGGTTTCGGCCACACGATCGAAAAAGCGGGCGCGGTAGACCAGCCGCTGCCGACCCGGGTCGGGATCATCACCAAAACCGGTCCGATTGTGCAATATATTATTACAGACGATACCCTCGCCCGGCCGCAAACCGTACCGGAAGACCGGGGCATCGTCGGCGTTCAGAATCTCGGCGATGCAGGCCACGGCCTCCCGCGTGGCCGCATCCTCGCGCCACCGCACGTGACGCCCCCGTGCGGTGTAGCGCAAATGCAGCCGGCCATCGCCCGGATCCACGCTGAACACCGGGCCGGTGCGCTCGGGACGCAGCACCTCGCCCTGCTGGATGTTCGCGGGAATGCACAGGGCCTGCGGGTGCATCAGCGCCTCGATGTAGGCGGGATCCCGGTCACGCAGCGCGATGTACAGCATCTCGTGATCCATCAGTGCGTTTTCACCGCCCTCGGCGGCGGCACGGACGCAGTGCAACACCATCGCGCGGATACGCTGTTCGGGTTCATTATAATACCCGTCGCAATGCCAGCTGAGCGGACGGTCGGTATAGGGAATGTAGTCGCCTTGCGCGCGGTCGGCGCTGACCTGCAGCTGGCTGATCCCGTCTTCCTCGGCACACAGGTGCCCATCGAGGCGCGCAAGCCCCAGCGCCGCACCCAGGCGTCGCAGCGCCGCCCGGTCCACCGGCGCAGCGCTGCGGTAAATAGCCATGTTGGCCCGACCGATCCGGTCGATCAGCGCCGCACGTTCCGCCGCATTAGGCTGCCCCGCATCGGCGATCGGGACGACCAGATCCTCGATTGCCTGCGGGGCCCGCTGCCGTTTTTCCGCGCGCCAGCGGCGGTACGTCAGCGCATCGTCCAGTGCGAAGGGGCCTGAGGGAACGGGAACCGGGGCGACGGGGCGGCCGACCGGGCGGGATACGAGGCTCATGGCAGGCAACTCATGGTACGCTCTCGGGGTTGATCGTACGGGTTTCATCGCACGGGGCTTACTGGACAACGGGGCTTACCGGACAACGGCCTCACCGGACAGTGATCCGCAGTGTACCGGCCTCCTGGTGGGCAGCAACTATCCATCCGGGATAGGCAACCCGCACGACGACACGGCTCTTTACTTTCCCCTATCCCTTGAGAGATAGGACCCCCCACCCCTCCCCCCCCATGAGTAGGATGTTTTCAACGGGGCTTGGAACCTAGAGTAACCCACCGTATGACGAGGGGAATCCGCTGGGATTGCCTCGACAGTGAATCGGCGGGCCGCAGCCTGAACGCGGGCAAGGCCAACCCTGCGAACCCAATACGGGCCGACCCTCAGGACACAGGGTCGTCCCGGATACCGAAACCGATCCAAGGAGACCGCCATGGCGAACCCACATCATCCGACCCCCATGCTCGACGAGTTGGAAAACGGCCCCTGGCCGAGCTTCATCTCCGGCATCAAGCGCCTTCGGGACGACCACCCCGACGAGCGCATCCAGAACGTCACCAACGACCTGCTGGGCCAACTCGAGCACTCCTACGAAACCCGCAAGGGCTACTGGAAGGGCGGTACGGTGTCGGTGTTCGGCTACGGCTCCGGGATCATCCCGCGCTTCTCCGAGGTGTCGAAGGCCTTCCCGGAGTCGCGCGAATTCCACACCGTGCGCGTGCAGCCCCCGGCGGGCAACTTCTACACCACCGAGTCCCTGCGTCAGCTGACCGACAGCTGGGAGAAGCACGGTTCCGGCCTGATCACCTTCCACGGCCAGACCGGCAATGCGATGTTCATCGGCGTCAACAGCACCAACACCCAGGCCTTCTTCGATGAGATCAACGAATACGGCTGGGACCTCGGCGGCGCCGGGCCCTGCGTACGCACCGGCATGTCCTGCGTCGGCGCGGCCCGTTGCGAGCAGTCCTGCACCAACGAGCAGCGCGCCCACCGCACCCTGCTGAACCGCTTCACCGACGACGTGCATCGCCCGTCGTTGCCCTACAAGTTCAAGTTCAAGGTCTCCGGCTGCCCGAACGACTGCGTGAACGCAATCGAGCGCTCCGACTTCGCGGTGATCGGCACCTGGCGCGACGACATCAAGATCGACCAGGCCGAGGTGAAGAACTTCGTCGCCGAATACGGTCGCGACAAGGTTCACCTGGACGTGATCAACCGTTGCCCCAGCAAGTGCATGACCCTGAACGAAGACAACACCCTGCACATCGAGAACAGCAACTGCGTGCGCTGCATGCACTGCATCAACGTGATGACCAAGGCGCTGTCCCCCGGCGATGACCAGGGCGTGACCATCCTGGTCGGCGGCAAGCGCACGCTGAAGATCGGCGACCTGATGGGCACCGTGATCGTGCCGTTCATGAAGCTCGAAACCGAAGAGGACTACCAGAGCATGGTGGAACTCGCCGAGAACATCATCGACTTCTGGGCCGAGAACGGGCTGGAGCACGAGCGCTGCGGCGAGATGATCGAGCGCATCGGTCTGGTGAACTTCCTGGAGGGCATGGGCCTCGCGGCCGACCCGAACATGGTCACCCACCCGCGCCAGAGCTCCTACATCCGGCTGGACGAGTACGACGAGGCCGCGGAGGACTACCTGCGCCAGAAGATGGAACAGAAGCAGGCGGCCGCGGGCTGATCCCGCACTGCCCTTCTGACCCAATCCAACCCCATTTCAGATAGCAGGAGCCACCGATGTCACAACCCGCCATGCGTCCGCCGATCGAGTCCGGCTGCCCGGACGGCTTTCAGTACATGCATCCCGTCATGCGCCGCAACTTCGGCATGTGGCGCTACCACACCCATCCCCGCCCGGGCGTTCTGCTGCACGTCTCCGACACCGGAGAAGGCATCTGGACGGTCAAGGCCGGCACCCAGCGCATCCTCGACGTATTCACCCTGCGCAAGCTTTGCGACATCGGTGACGAGTTCGCCGATGGCTACGTGCGCTTCACCATCCGCTCGAACATCGAGTACATGGTCGACGCCGAAGAGAAAGTCGAGCCGCTGATCAACGCTCTCGAAGAGGCCGGCTTCATCGTCGGCGGCACCCGCAACTCGGTGTCGATGATCTCCCACACCCAGGGCTGGCTGCACTGCGACATCCCCGGCACCGACGCCTCCGGGGTGGTGAAGGCAATGATGGACGAGCTGATCGACGAGTTCCGCACCTGCAACATGCCCAACCGCGTGCATATCACCACCTCCTGCTGCCAGATCAACTGCGGCGGCCAGGGTGACATCGCGATCAACGTGCAGCACACCAAGCCCCCGAAGATCAACCACGACCTGGTCGCCAACGTCTGCGAGCGCCCCTCGGTGGTCGCCCGCTGCCCGGTCGCCGCGATTCGTCCGGCGCTGGTGAACGGCAAGCCGTCGCTGGAAGTGGACGAGAAGAAATGCATCTGCTGCGGCGCCTGCTACCCGCCCTGCCCCCCGATGCAGATCAACGATGCCGAGCACACCAAGTTCGCGATCTGGGTCGGTGGCAACCACTCCAATGCCCGCGGCAAGCCGACCTTCCAGAAGCTGGTCGCCTCCGGCATCCCGAACAACCCGCCGCGCTGGCCGGAAGCGACGTCGATCGTCAAGCGGATCCTGAAGGTTTATCAGGAAGACGGTCAGGACTGGGAGCGCATCAACGACTGGATCGAGCGCATCGGTTGGCCCGCCTTCTTCGAAAAGACCGGCCTGCCGTTCACCCGCTACCACATCGAGAACTGGAGAGGCGCGCGCAACACGCTGAACGCCTCGACTCACATCCGGTTCTGATCACACCGGTCCGGAGCGCGCCGGATCTGATCCCGGACGATCCGCAAAGGAACGACCGGCGGCCCCAGGGCCGCCGGTTCGTCAACAGGCTCAACAGGAACACAGCCCATGAAATATGGAATTCTGGTCAACGAGGGTCCTTATCAGCACCAGGCCTCGGATACCGCCTACCAGTTCGCCAAGGCGGCGATGGAACAAGGGCACGAAATCTTCCGGGTGTTCTTCTATCACGATGGTGTGAACAACGGCACCCGCTTTGCCGTGCCACCCCAGGATGACCGCAAGATCCCCGACCTCTGGAGCGAGATGGCTGAGCAGCACGGCACCGATCTGGTGATCTGCATCGCCGCCGCCCAACGCCGCGGCCTGCTCGACGAAGGCGAAGCCAAGCGCCAGGGCAAGGACGGCAACAACATCGCCCCGGGCTTTCGCATCTCGGGTCTCGGTCAGTTGATCGAGGCCGGTATCCAGTGCGACCGAATGATGGTCTTCGGCGACTGATGCCCGACGGGCCTACGGCCCCGGATTCGCACCCGCGGCCCACATGGGCGCGTGGGCACGCAACCCTCAACACTGAAGGTAGAACCCATGTCAGAACCTTGGGAAGAAGAAGGTCCAGGCACGATCAAGAAGTTCCTGTATGTGAACCGCAAGGCCCCGTACGGGACCATCTATGCGCTGGAATCGCTGGAGGTCGTGCTGATCGCCGCCGCCTTCGAACAGGACGTCAGCATGGCCTTCCTGGATGACGGCGTGTACCAGATCAAAAAGGGCCAGGACACGAAGGGCATCGGCATGAAGAACTTCTCGCCGACCTACCGGGCACTCGAGGGCTATGACGTCGAAAAACTCTACGTGGAAGCCGAATCGCTGGCCGAACGCGGACTGACCGAGGATGATCTGCTGGTTCCGGTCGAGGTGATGAGCCGTGCCGCCCTGGCCGAATTGATGGACCAGCAAGACGTGATCCTGAGCTTCTGAGGGGAATGAAATGAGCATGCTGCATACCGTCAACAAGTCGCCGTTCGAGCGCAACACCCTGAATTCCTGCCTGGGTCACGCCCTGCCCGGCTCGGCCATCCTGCTGATCGAGGATGGCGTGTTCGGGGCGGTCGAAGGCACCGCACAGGCGGACACCCTCCGCGCCGCGCTGGCCGACCGCGCCGTCTATGTCCTGGGTCCGGATCTGCTGGCCCGGGGCATGACCGCCGAACACGTGATCGAAGGCATCGCCGTCGTGGACTACAACGGCTTCGTCGAACTGACCACGCAATACGACAAGGTTCAGTCCTGGCTGTAGCGGCCCGGTTTGTCCCACTATCCACCTGCACTGCAATCAACAGGAGCATCCCATGCCCATCGAAGCCAACGGCAAATCCTACGAAACCGACGAAGAAGGCTACCTGGCCGACCTGACCCAATGGAATCCCGATCTGGCGACCGCCATGGCCAAGGCCGACGGCGCCGACCTCGACGAGAACCACTGGGAAGTCATCAACTTCCTGCGTGAGTACTACGAGGAATACCAGATCGCCCCGGCCGTTCGCGTGCTGACCAAGGCCATCGGCAAGAAGCTTGGCCCGGACAAGGGCAACAGCAAGTACCTGTACGAACTGTTCCCCTACGGCCCGGCGAAGCAGGCGTGCAAATACGCCGGCCTGCCCAAGCCGACCGGCTGCGTCTGACCCGTCTGCACGACCCCACCGGGTGAGGCCTCGGCCTCACCCGGTTCCCTGTTTCTGGAGGATTGCCCGTGTTCGTCACCGTGCTCTTTGCCTTGATCTTCTATGTGGCCATCGCCATCTTCGTGGTCGGCCTCGGCATGCGCATCGTGGCCTATGCACGGGCCCCCGCTCCGTTGAAGATTCCGACCACGCCGGCGCCGACGACGCGCGCGGGGGTGGTCCGCCGCATGGCCACCGAAGTCTTCCTATTCAACAGCCTGTTCAAGGCGAACAAGTGGATCTGGCTGTTCGGCATCCTGTTTCACGTCGGTCTGGCACTGGTCCTGCTGCGTCACTTGCGCTATTTCCTCGAGCCGGTGCCGACCTGGGTCGTGCTGATCCAGCCCTTCGGTTTGTATGCCGCCTTCGCGATGGTGATTGGCCTCGTCGGCCTTGCGATCCGGCGCGTCGCGGTCGAGCGCATCCGCTACATCTCCTCGCCGTCCGACCACCTGATGCTCGGGCTGTTTTTGGCCATCGCGCTGACCGGCCTGAGCATGACCTACCTCTGGCACACCGACATCTCCGCGGTGAAGCTCTTCTTCCTCGGCCTGCCGCGCTTCGAGTTCAATCCGCTGCCGCTGCAGCCGATGCTGTTGCTGCACCTGCTGCTGGTGGCCGGCCTGATGATCATCTTCCCGTTCAGCAAGCTCCTGCACGCCCCCGGGGTGTTCTTCAGCCCGACCCGCAACCAGGTCGACAACCCCCGCGAAAAGCGCCATGTGGCGAAGGTCAAGTGGATGGTCGCCAGCGAGCGTCCGGCCGGCAACGGCGACAAATAGGCCCAACGGCCCATCCGGTAACGAGGAACAGAGCACCATGGCGAATTTCGAAACCCCTGAAATCAAGGATCCCGCTCACATTCCGGCCCTGAAGCCGGGGGCGATGGGCCACAGCCTGCCGTATGTGGCGCAGGAGAAGTTCCAGGCCCCGCTCGGGTTCCCGGGCGAACTGGCGGACGACTGGAAGGATGTCGCGATCGAGAAGCTCGGCGCGCTGCTGAAGACCAACCGCGGTCTGCGCGTGTTCATGGATTCGTGCGTGAAGTGCGGCGCCTGCACCGACAAGTGCCATTACTTCCTCGGCACCTCCGACCCGCGCAACATGCCGGTCGCGCGCCAGGACCTGCTGCGCGGCGTGTACCGGCGCTATTTCACGCTGCCGGGCAAGTACTTTCCGAAGCTGGTCGGGGCCACCGACCTCACCGAGGAGGTGCTGGATCAGTGGTACAGCTATTTTCACCAGTGCTCCGAATGCCGCCGCTGCTCGGTCTATTGCCCCTACGGCATCGACACCGCCGAGATCACGATGGCCACCCGCGAGATCATGAACGCGGTCGGCAAGGGCCAGAAATACAGTAACGAAATCATCGGCAAGGTCTTCAAGATCGGCAACAACCTGGGCCTGCCACAACCGGCGCTGGAAGACACTCTGCTCGGTCTCGAAGAGGATGTGAAGGACGATACCGGCGTCGATGTCCGCTTTCCGCTCGACGAGAAAGGCGCCGAGGTCCTGGTGGTCACCCCTTCGGCCGACTTCTTCGCCGAGCCGCATGTCGACGGCCTGATCGGCTACGCCAAGGTCTTCCACGCCGCCGGCGTCTCCTGGACCCTGTCCTCGCACGCCTCCGAGGCGGCGAATTTCGGTCTGTTCATCGGCTCCCCGGAGAACATGAAAGCGATCGCGATGCGTATCCGCGAAGCGGCGCTGGAACTCGGGGTGAAGCGCATCATCTTCGGCGAGTGCGGGCACGCCTGGCGCGTCGCCTACAGCTTTTTGAACACCCTGGCCGGCCCCTTCGATTTTCTGGATCCGCGCTATCCGGTGCCGCAGCACATCTGCGAGTTCACCAACGATTTGATCGAGCGCGGCGTGCTGACGCTGAACAAGAGCGCCAACGACCACCGGCGCCTGACCTTCCATGATTCCTGCAACGTCGCACGGGCCTCGCGCATGGGCGATACGCCCGGCGGCCAGTTCACGATACCGCGCGCGATCATCAAGGCCGTGTGCAATCACTTCTACGACATGGCGCCGGACACCATCGGCGAGGCCACCTATTGCTGCGGCGGCGGCGGGGGTCTGCTGACCGACGACCTGATCGAGCTGCGGGTGAAGGGCGCGCTGCCGCGCATGTCGGCCCTGAAGGAAGTCGTCGAGGACCACGGGGTCACGCACATGGCGGCGATTTGTGCGATCTGCAAGAGCCAGTTTGCGAAGGTTTTACCCTACTACGGATTCCAAATGGACCAGATCGTCAGCGTGCACCAACTGGTGAGCGACGCCATCGTTCTGGACGGCCAACACTAATCACGAACCGATGCAAAGTCGGGCCGCGGCCCGACTCCACAGGAGACACGGCATGGCAACCTCAAGCGAAGACATGAAACTGACCTTCCGCATGTTCCGGGATGGGGATCACAAGCGGCGCGATTGGAAAGACGCGATCTTCGAGGGCGATCACTCGCACAAGTGTCCGGTCTACGTGCACCGGACACCGCCCTGCCAGGGCTCCTGCCCCGCCGGCGAAGACATCCGCGGCTGGCTGCAGATCGTGCGCGGCATCGAGAAGCCGCAGGGCGAGATGACCTGGCAGGAATATGCCTTCCGACGCGCGACCGACGCCAACCCCTTCCCGTCGGTGATGGGCCGGGTCTGCCCCGCGCCGTGCGAGTCCGGCTGCAACCGCAACGAGGTCGAGGACTTCGTCGGCATCAACGCGGTCGAACAGTACATCGGCGACACCGCACTGACCGAGGGCTTCGCCTTCGATCCGGCGCCGCCGCTGTCCGGCAAGCGCATCGCGATCATCGGCGGCGGCCCCGGCGGCATGTCGGCGGCCTACCACCTGCGCCGCAAGGGCCACGCCTCGACGATCTTCGACGATCACGAGGAACTCGGCGGCATGATGATGTACGGCATCCCCGAGTACCGGGTGCCCCGCCCCGCGCTGCGCGGTGAGATGGACCGGGTGCTCGCACTCGGCGACATCGAAGTGCGTCTGAACACCCGCGTCGGCAAGGACGTGAGCTTCGAGAACGTCGAGAAGGAATTCGACGCCGTGATCTGGGCCGTCGGCTGCCAGACCGGCCGCGGTCTGCCGGTGCCCGGCGGCGACGCCCCGAACTGCATCGCTGGCGTCCAGTTCCTGTCGGCGTTCAACACCGGACGCCTGAAGGTGCTCCCGACCGACAAGATCGTCTGCATCGGCGGCGGCGACACCTCGATCGACGTGGTCTCGGTGGCCCGACGTCTGGGCAAGATCGAGGCCGACAATCCGGTCGATCATCCCGAGGACGCGATCCACGGCTATGTGGCCCACGACTCCGCCACCGTGGCGATGCGCAGCGGCGCCGACGTCACGCTGACCTCGCTGTTCACCAAGGACAAGATGACCGCGACCGAGCACGAGGTGCAGGATGCGCTGCGCGAGGGCGTGAAGATCCGCGACGGCGTGATCCCGATCGAGGTCATGCTGAACGAAGCCGGCCGCGCGATCGGCCTGAAACTCGCCGAATGCACCTTCGAGGGCAATACGCCCAAGCCCGTGGAAGGCACCGAGTTCGTACTCGAGGCCAACCTGATCATCTCCGCGATCGGCCAGGGCGGCGACCTCACCGGCCTCGAGTTCATCGACAACGGCCGCGGCTTCATCGACAGCGACAAGTTCTACCAGGTGCCGGGCAAGGAAGGCCAGTTCGTGATCGGCGACATCATCCGTCCGCATCTGCTGACCACCGCGATCGGCCACGGTGCGATCGCCGCCGACAGCGTCGATCACTACCTGCAACACAAGGAGCCGATCAAGCGCCCGCGCGTCGACGTGCACCACTTCAGCCTGCTCGGCAAGCTGCAGGAAACCGGCCTGAACCCCGATGCCTACAGCGGCGAACAGATTCGCGGCACCTCGGAAGGCAACTTCGCCGTGCACAACTACGAAGACCGCTCGGCCCACGAGATCGTGTCCCACGAGAAGCTGTTCAAGGGGCATTTCCCGTACACCGCGCGCCTGCGGCGCGAGGAGCACGGCCCCAGCGCCGACGAGGTGATCGGTCACTTCGAGGAGCGCATGAAGTCACTCGACACCGAACAGGCCGTCGAAGAGGCCAAGCGCTGCATGAGCTGCGGCATGTGCTTCGAGTGCGACAACTGCGTGATCTACTGCCCGCAGACGGCCGTGTTCCGGGTGCCCAAGAAGGAATCGGCGACTGGCCGCTACGTGGACACCGACTACAACAAGTGCATCGGTTGCCACATCTGTGCCGAGGTCTGCCCGACCGGCTATATCGACATGGCCATGGGTGAGTAAGCGATGCACCCACGATCCACCCTGTTCGGTATCGCCCTGCCCGCCGTGCTGGCGGCAGGGCTGGCCCTGACGCTTGGCGGTTGTAGCAGCCAGGCCGAGGCGCCGCCGATGCCGCAGGCGCTCGGCGAGCAATGCGTCGAACCCACCGATGTGATGCGCCGCAATCACATGGCCATTCTGTTCCACGAACGTGACGAGGCCAAGCGCTACGGACGGCGCAATCCCGACCACAGCTTCGTCGGCTGCATCGATTGCCACGTCTCGCCCAGCGCGAGCCGTGACCAGCCCGAAACACACTTCTGCATGGCGTGTCACCAGTTCAACGCGGTGAAGATGGACTGCTTCCAGTGCCATACCGACACGCCGTCGGACGAAGCGGCCGCTCTTTGGGAAGCCCACGGGGACGCCGCGGCATTGGATGCCACGATCGATCGGCATCTCGCCGGCTTCACCGGGGCCGCCCAGCCGTTTTCGGTGACCCCGTTTTCGGTGACCCCGCTCCCGGCCACACCGGTTCCGGCCCTGTCTCTACCGGAGAACTCGACACCATGAGCACCGACAGCAACGCACCGCTCTCGCGGCGGCAGTTCATCAGCGGGGCCGCTGCGGCGGTCGCCGGCCTGACCATCGCCCCGGGGGTCTTCCTGCTGAAACCGGCGGGTGCCGCCGGATCGACGGAGGGCCCGCGCTGGGGCCTGCTCATCGATACCGACCGGTGCAACAAGGGGTGTACGGCCTGTGTCGACGCCTGCCATGAAGAGCATGGCGTGCACAGCCTGGGGCGGCCCGAGACCGATGCGCAATGGATCCGCAAGGTGGAACTGCATGATCCGGACACTGGACATAACCATTCCCTGCCGGTGATGTGCCAGCATTGCGAGAATCCGCCCTGCGTCGACGTCTGCCCGACCAAGGCCTCCTTCATCCGCCCCGACGGGGTGGTATTGGTGGACAAGCACACCTGCATCGGCTGCCGCTACTGCATGATGGCCTGCCCATACAAGGCACGCTCCTTCATCCATGAAGCACTGACCAATCAAAAGCCCCACAGCCCGCGCGGCAAGGGTACGGTCGAAAGCTGCACCCTGTGCGTGCATCGCATCGATCGCGGGGATCACACCACCGCCTGCGTCGAGGCCTGCAACACCGACGGCCACGGCGCGATGGTCTTCGGCGACCTGAACGATCCGGACAGCACCATCGCCCAGCGTCTGCGCGAACAGGGCAGCACCGCCATCCGGGCCGACCTTCGCCTGAACCCCGCTGTCCGTTATCAGGGCATCTGACCGAGACCTGCGCAAGATGACAGTCAAGACACAATTCCAGGAAATCGAAGGCCGCAACGGCCGTTACCTGGCCCTGCTCGGCGGCCTGGCCGTGCTGGTGGGCCTCGGACTGCTCGCGGCATTGATGAAGGGCACCCACGGCCACCACATCACCGGGATGAACAACCAGGTGGTCTGGGGCCTGCCGCACATCTTCGCGATCTTCCTGATCGTCGCCGCGTCGGGGGCATTGAATGCGGCCTCCTTCGCCTCAGTCTTCGGGCGCGTCAGCTACAAGCCACTGGCCCGGTTCTCCGGGCTCCTGGCGATGACGCTGCTGATCGGCGGTCTGGTGGTCCTGGTGCTCGACCTCGGCCGCCCGGACCGCCTGGTGGTGGCGATGACCCACTACAACTTCAAGTCGATCTTTGCGTGGAACATCGTGCTGTACACCGGGTTCCTGGCCGTGGTCGCGGTCTACCTGTGGTTCATGATGGAAAAGCGCATGAACCGGTTCGTGCCGATCGCCGGGTATACGGCCTTCATCTGGCGGCTGGTCCTGACCACCGGCACCGGCTCCATCTTCGGCTTCCTGGTGGCGCGCGAGGCCTACGATGCCGCCGTGCTCGCGCCGCTGTTCATTGCGATGTCCTTTTCCCTGGGCATGGCGGTGTTCATCCTGGTGGTGCTCGCGACCTTTATCGGCACCGAGCGTCCGCTGGGGGATCTGATCCTGCGTCGAATGAAGAACCTGCTCGGGATCTTCGTGATCGGCGTGCTGTATTTCGTCGTCGTCTATCACCTGACCAACCTGTATGCCACGCGCCTGCACGGTGTCCAATCCTTCGTGTTGCTCCATGGCGGGATCTACACCTTTCTGTTCTGGTTCGTGCAGATTGGCCTGGGCAGCATAGCCCCGCTGGTGATGCTGTTCCATCCGGTCTGGAGCCAGTCCCGTCGGGTCATCGCCGCGGCCGCTGGCTTGGTGATCGTCGGCGGCCTGGCGCAGCTGTACGTGATCGTGATCGGCGGGCAGGCCTATCCGCTGCAGCTGTTCCCGGGCCAGGAAATCAGCAGCAGCTTCTACGACGGCGTGGTGGCGGGCTACAGCCCGTCCCTGCCGGAATGGATGCTCGGGATCGGCGGGGTGGCCTTTGCCTTCCTGCTGCTGGCGCTGGCGCTGAAGTTCCTGCGCTTTTTGCCCACCAGCCTGGCCGACGACAAGGTCGACCCGCACGCGGCTGCGCGCGCCGATGACACCGCCACCACGGCCGCCGCCCGCGCATGATCCCCATCCGGCCATGATCCCGACCCGGGCCGCACTCGCGGCCGGTTGAGCATGGCCCGCCTGCTCATTTCGGCCGCGCACAAGTCCTCCGGAAAGACCATCGTCAGCACCGGACTGTGCGCGGCGCTCCGGGGCCGCGGCCTGCGCGTGCAACCCTTCAAGAAGGGGCCCGATTACATCGACCCCTTGTGGTTGAGTCGCGCCGCCGGTCGCCCCTGCGTGAATCTCGACTTTCACACCATGTCCCACGACGAGATCCGGCACGCCGTCGGGGCCCGTGCCGCAGCGGCCGACCTGTGCCTGATCGAGGCCAATAAGGGACTGTACGACGGCGTCGACCTGCACGGCGCCAACAGCAACGCCGCCCTCGCCCGGCTGCTCGACACGCCGGTGGTGCTGGTGATCGACAGCCGCGGCATGACCCGGGGGGTGGCGCCCTTGCTGCTCGGCTACCAGGCCTTCGACCCGTCGATACAGATCGCCGGCGTAATCTTCAATCGGGTGGGCGGCGCGCGTCATGGCGCGAAGTTGCGTGCGGTGGTCGAGGCCTACACCGACATCCCGGTGCTGGGCGCGATCGGCGAGAATCCCGCGCTGCACATCCTGGAACGCCACCTGGGCCTGGTCCCGAGCAACGAACACGCCACCGCCGACGCCCAGATTCACGCCCTGGCCGCTGCGATCGGCGCCGAGGTCGACCTGGACCGCATTGCGATCCTCGGCGCCGACCGCCCGCCGCTGCCGGGGTCCACCTCCGAACGCCGCTACGAGCCCAGTTCAGGGGTTGCTGCCGCTGCGAACCCGGAGACAAGGCCTCGAATGCGCATTGCAGTCGCTCGGGACGCGGCCTTCGGCTTCTACTACGCCACCGATCTGGAGGCGCTGGAGCAGGCCGGCGCCGAGCTGGTCTTCTTCGACACCCTGCGGGACCGCGAGCTGCCGCAGGCCGACGGCCTGTTCATCGGCGGCGGCTTTCCGGAAAGCCAGATGCAGGCGCTGGAGGCCAACGGCGCGATGCGCGCGGCGGTCCGGGCCGCGATCGAGGCCGGCCTGCCGGCCTACGCCGAATGCGGCGGGCTGATGTATCTGGCGCGCGACATCCGCTGGGGCGAGCGCCGCTGTGCGATGGCCGGCGTGCTGCCCGGGGAGATCGTGATGCACGAACGCCCCCAGGGCCGCGGGTATGTGCAGCTCGAGGAGACCGGGGACGGCCTGTGGCCGCTGACGGATGCCGCCGGTGCGCCGGGCCGCTTCGGCGCCCATGAATTCCACTACTCGGCGCTGGAGCCCCTGGCCGACCCACCGGTCTACGCCTACCGCGTGTTGCGGGGTCATGGGATCGACGGCCGCCATGATGGTATCGTCCACCGCAATCTGCTGGCCAGCTACAGTCACCTTCGCGACACGGCCGAGAATCCCTGGGCCGCGCGCTTCGTCGATTTCGTCCGTTCGGTCGCCGCGACCCGCGCAGCAGATCCCGACAGCCCTTCCAAACCCCGTCTTCACGTCTGACCAAGGAGCAAGGCATGATCACCATTACCCCCGCAGCGGCCACCCAGATCAAGGTATCGGCCGAACAAAGCGGCATGGACCGGCCTTCCCTGCGCATCGCCGCCAAGCGCATGCCGGACGGCAAGATCGACTACGGCATGGGCTTCGACGATCACGAACGCGACAGCGATCTGGTCTTCAAGACCGGCAAGATCAACGTGGTGATCGAACCGGTCAGCGTGGATCTGCTGAAGAACGCGGTCCTCGACTACGTCGAAATGGAGCCCGGCGAGCACCGCTTCATCTTCATGAACCCCAACGACCCCGACTACGTCCCACCCGACGGCCTGAACGCCCCTCCGCCCAAAGCCTAACCCCCGCAGGCTGCCCCGCACACCCGTAGGGTGGGTCAAGCCGCAGCGGGCCCACCAGTCCGTGCCCGAGCCGTGCGGGGGGTGCCCGGTCCGGACACGCTCAAGCCGTCCATGAGCGCTCGAAGATGGCCATCCATGACCCTGGGGTCGGTGGCCGAGCCGTGCGGGGTGTGCCCGGTCCGGACACGCTCAAGTCGTCCATGAGCGCTCGAAGATGGCCATCCATGGCTCGTGGGTGGGTGCCCGAGCCG